>Ga0208321_1000912_pt1 | contig 11906 bp, 14 predicted proteins | sample June2015DPH_4_15_FD_184692 | JGI IMG/M metagenome (GOLD analysis project Ga0208321, IMG submission 184692) | Peatland microbial communities from SPRUCE experiment site at the Marcell Experimental Forest, Minnesota, USA - June2015DPH_4_150... | ecosystem: Environmental > Terrestrial > Soil >... | reverse complement strand
ATTTCATCGTCCGTTATTTCTTCTACGCCTTTGAGGTGTTCAATAAGTTTAACCGCGTCTTCTTCACCTAACGCCAAAGCCACTTTCATTAAGGTTGCATCATCAATAGTCGATAACATAGTCTAATGTTCCTTTAACATATAATATTGAAACTAGCTGTAATAAAACTCTTCTTACGTGTTTTAAGGAAATTCAACATCACTTTTGATTTCTTTTCCCCTTTCTCTGGGAACAATCTCTATTTTCGCCTTTTCGAATCCTTTAGCTAACTCTTTGCCTTCAAAAAATCTGTCTAAAAATATTGCAAGCGCAGCACATTCTGAATGGGGTTGATTCCCAATAGACACGTTAAAATCCGATACATCGCTTGAATAAAATTCGCCTGGAACCTTCTGGCTTCCAACAATGACTAAAACATCCTTCTTTAAACTTTTAATTCTGTTTAGGACATCGCTTGTTTGAATGTTCTCCCCGTAAGCCGTTAAATGAACAACAACGCCGCCTTTAGCCTTCCAGTCACGAACAGCCTTTTTCCATGAGGTTCCCATTTCAAAAGAGAATGTTCCACCCCAATTCTTGGTGACTTTCATTATGGTTTCTTCTATTTTGGGGTCTTCTACGTCTGAAAGTATGAAGCCTGAAGCGCATAGTGCCCTTGCAGTTAAAGCGACATGGGTAGTTAATCGCACGTCCCGCTGTGGTCTATGCCCCCATCTTAAGACAACAATTTGAGGCATGTCATTTTGTTTTTGAGTTGGTTTCAAATTTGCCATTTAATTCTTCCACTTTTCTTCTCACTTGCTCAGCTAATTCTGGGGTAGCTTCAAAGACTACTTGAACCGAATCGTTGGTGAAATTTTCTTTTCTGATGTCTGTTTTTTCGTGAACCCACGAGATAAATGGCATTGCCTTATTAGTTAACGGAACAGAGAACTGGGCTTGCACGTAATTTTCAAGAATTTTGAGTATTTCCTGTCTTAGTAAGTCGAGGTTTGTTTGGCACTTTGCTGATAGGAGAATTGGATTTTGCGTTTTCTCTTCTAGAGCTTTCAGTTTCTGCTTAGTTTCAGCTTCGCTGATTAAGTCAATTTTGTTTAGTGCGGTTATGGTTGGTATGCCTGATGCTCCAAGGCGGTCAATTGTCTCCAGGCAGATGTTGTTTTTCTTCTCGATTGTTTCTATGGGCTCGCTTAAATCTAAAACAAGTATTATCAGGTCTGAATAAATGGTTTCTTCCAAGGTTGAATGAAATGCTTCAATCAACGATAAAGGCAATCGGTCAATGAAGCCGACGGTGTCTGTTAAAAGAAACTTGCGGTTTGAAAACTCCACCATCCGCGTGGTCGTTGAAAGAGTAGTAAATAATGACTTATCCACTCGCACGGTTTCTTCGGTTAAAGCGTTAAACAGGGAGCTTTTTCCAGCATTCGTGTATCCAGCAAGTGAAATAGCAAGGAAACCCAGTTCCGTTCTTCTTTCTCGGTGCAGGATTCTTTTTTCGCGGATTTTTTTCAGTTTTTTAAGGATTGTTTGAACTTGTAGTTTTATGGCTTCTTTGTAAACGTCTGCTTCGTAAGATCCAAGTCCCATAAAGCCAGGCTGCTCTCTCATTTTAGCTAATCTTACTTTTTCTTTCGCATGCTTAAGCTCATTTTGCAGTGTGGCCAGTTGGATTTGCATTTGGGCTTCGGTTGTTGTGGCTCTTTTGGTGAAAATTTCAAGAATAAGCTGAAACCTGTCGATGGCTTCGACTCGTGTTGCTTTTGCCAGATTGTAGGTTTGGCGTGTTTTTAGTTGGTTGTCAAAAATTACTTTTTCTGCGCCGGTTTCCTTGACTAGTTCGGCGAGTTCTTCTACTTTTCCAGCGCCTATTTGGTAGCGAGCATCAGGCGGTCTAGTTTGCTCTAATGTGGCGACAACTGTGTATCCGGCGGATTCTGCTAAACTTTTAAGTTCATCTAAACTTGAGTTTTCACGGTTCAGCCTGCGTTGCGCTATGATGGCTTTCGTTCTGTAGGCTCCTCCCCGCCTTTCTTGTTCAATTCCATGAGGTCGCCCAACGTCAATTCTCGGCTGGCGGACTGAGGAATTTGAGTGATTTTTTCTTCAGAGATTGGAACAAGCAACTTGATTTTTAACATGTGCTCAAGCTTTGAGGCTAACTGGTTATTTGGCGCCATTTTCCCACCTTCAAGGTTTCTTAAAACCGAGGCTTTCTCATTTATTTTTTTGCCGAGTTCCTCATGTGTAAGCGCTAGTTTTTCCCGTGCCAGCTTTATCTTATTTGCATAATCTTCTGTGATCTCTTGAGTAATTTCTACTTTAGCCACTATTGGTTTTTTCTGAACCAGTGTAATAGGCGCCTGCGGTTTTTTGAGGGCTTGTTGGGGAAGGGCTGCTTCTTCATGAATTATTTTGCCATGTTTTGAGCATTCAACGCAAACCGTTAGTTTAGCTCCTTCAATTACTGCCGTTATTGGTTCAGTGTGAATTTTATGTCCGCAGACTTCGCATCTCAAGTAAGCTTTCACCCTTTCACTGTCTTTATTATCTTGTTATGTTTATACTTGTCGAAACAACAAAAAGCCAATCGATGGTGAAAATGTGGAGAACGCACTTGGCAAAGTGAGAAGTATTGCTGATTACCAGTTTGGAAAAGGCGTAGGCACAAAGCTATTTCCAGAAAACGTTGAAATTCAATATTCTCCAAGAACAGGCAGAATACGCTTCATTAACTTGAACGGCGAAAGATTAGCTACTCTGCGTCCAACTGACGGCTTGCTTTCTTTAAGCATTAAAGCAGCAAAGTTTATGGCCGAAAATTTGCCTTTTGCCCAATGCTTTGTTACAGTGCGTAATGATGTGTCCAAGTTTATTGCTGATGGCGGAGACGTTTTTGCCGTTCACGTGGTCAAGGTTGATGCTGAAGTTGGCGCTAAAGATGAAGTAATCGTTTTAGACGAGGATAAGCATGTTTTAGCGGTTGGGCGTGCATTGCTTTCAAGCGTGGAGATGACTGCTTTTAAAACAGGCGTAGCTGTTAAGGTACGGCACGGCTGCAAGGAAAGTTAAGTATATCAAGTTCTACTGCAGAATACTTCGTGGAAGTGAAAATCAATGCATAGACGCATGAATCCTCGAGAGCAAAAACGTTTGATGCAACGTATGGGCATGAACATGGATGCTGTACCCGATGTTCAACAAGTCATAATTAAAACAAGCGGCAAAGACATAGTTATCGATGAGCCAGAAGTGGCAATTTTAGAAGTACAAGGGCAAAAAATGTATCAGGTCATTGGCGGTCAGGTTTCAGAGCAAGCCCCATCTCAACGGCAAACCGCCAAGTCTGCTCAGCCAGCGTTTTCTGAAGAAGACGTGAGGCTGGTGGCGGATCAAACTGGCAAAAGCTTAGAGAAAGCAAAAGAAGCCCTTGAGGAATGCCAAGGGGATTTGGCGAAAGCTATACTGCTACTTCAATCCTAATTCCTAATGATTATTTATATATCGATGTCAATGTCAATATTAATCATGAAGGGGCTTGGGTAGTGCTTCAAAACGTAGATGTAGCAGTTATTGGTCACTTCTCAATCGACACAATTCTACTGCCCAGCAGAACTGCCCCATTTGTTGTTTTAGGCGGCGCTGTAACCTATGCTGCATTTGCCGCTAAACGTTTGGAAGCAACGGCTTCTGTAATCTCCAAAGTGGGTGGGAATTTTCCAGAAGCTTACCTGTGGTGGCTAAGGCAAGAAGGCATTGACCTTTCAGGCGTAATTAAACTTGCAGATGAGCAGACCACATGTTTTGAGCTGGGTTATAATGCAGATTTGTCTGATAGAACCCTGAAATTGAAAAGTAAGGCATCTCCAATAAACTTAGCCGACGTGCCAGCTGATTTGCGGGCTAAGGCTATTCATATTGCGCCTATTGCCAACGAAGTCTCATACGAAGTAGTTGAAAAACTCAAGCACTGTGCTGATATTTTATCGCTTGACCCTCAGGGTTTACTTCGAAGCTTCGACGAAGCAGGAAACGTAACAGAAAACGCTTCGGTTGATAAACGAATATTTAATTTAATTAACATTTACAAATCATCCTTAAACGAAATTTACGCGCTAACTGGCCAGACTGAGCTTAAACCAGCCATAAAAGCTATTCACGATTTTGGAGTAGAAACCGTCATCGTTACTATGGGCGCTAAAGGCTCAGTACTCTCAGTCGAGGGAGCACAATACAACATTGCAGCGTGCCCTTCACAGGTCCTAGTTGACCCAACAGGTGCAGGAGACGTTTTCATAGGCGGCTTCTTAACCGAGTACCTGCGCCAAAAAGAATCAATATGGTGCGCTTGCGTCGGTTCAGCTGCTGCTTCGCTGGTTGTCGAAGGAATTGGTCCAACTTATTTTGGAAAAAAAGAAGAGATTTATCGGAGAGCCAATTCTTTGTATGAAAAGGAACTTAAGCAATAGTGTATATGTACGTAGTAAACTAATGTGCATGGGGCGTAGACTGTGGGACGCATAGACAAAGGAGTAAAATGCAGCGTATCAGGCTGCGGAAGGGAAGCTGCTCGTTCAATATCAGTTGAAAAAGCCCGGGCTGCTGGCTTAAATGTTGGCAGTGGCGAAAAACGCGCTTACATTTGCAAAGAGCATTATAAAGAATTTAAAAAGAGAACGAAAAAAGATAAAACACTTGATAAGTGGCGTTACGGTCACTAAGATGAGTGAAATGCCATGCGAATATTACAGTTACACTCTAACTTTATAGTATTCAAACCAGTCCAAAAAGAAATCGCCATTGCTGAGGAAGCGGAACAAAAAGAAAACCGCATAGAAGAAGTCGTAGTATTATTCACCGCCATCGAAGAAGGCGACAACACTGCAATGGCGCAGAAAGCCATCGATGACGTTAGAGCTTTTCTTGGAAAACTCAAAGTTAACCGCATTCTAATTTATCCGTTCGCTCATTTGAGCAGCAATCTGTCAAAACCCAGCGAAGCCTTGAAAGTTATTAAAGACATGGAAGCCTACGCAAAAGAGAAAGGAATCGAAACCTACCACGCTCCATTCGGCTGGAACAAACAATTCACCATCTCCATTAAAGGGCATCCGCTGGCCGAGCAGGCACGCGCCTATGCCCCTGCACCTGTTGCAGCTGAAGCAAAGGCTGAAGGCGGAGCAAAAAAAGAAGAAGAGCTTGTTTCTGCAGCGTTAAAAGCTGAAGATAAGCTACAATCGTTTTGGCACATTATCCTAACCGATGGCTCGTTAGTGCCAGTTGAAGAATTCAAATTTAAAGAACATGTTAACCTGCAAAAGTTTTCTCAATATGAGATTAAGAAAGCTAGGGCAGTTACCCAGATGCCACCCCATGTCACATTGATGAAGAGGCTGGAAATCGCAGACTATGAAGCAGGCAGCGATCCAGGTAACATCCGCTGGTATCCGAAAGGTCGCATGATAAAATCGTTGCTTGAACAGTACGTTACAAGTCGGATGAATGCGTACGGCGCCATGGAAGTTGAAACCCCAATCATGTATGACTTTAATCATCCAAGCTTGAAAAGTTACTTAAACCGATTTCCAGCCCGTCAATACGTCTTGAAATCCGAAGACAAGGAGCTTTTCCTGCGGTTCGCAGCGTGCTTCGGCCAGTTCCTTATGGCTCATGACGCCCAGTTCAGCTACAAACAAATGCCCATCAAGCTGTACGAGTTAACACGATATAGCTTCAGGCGTGAAAAGAGCGGCGAAGTCGTCGGCTTAAAACGCCTACGTGCCTTCACTATGCCTGATTGCCATGCTTTCTGCACAGATTTAGAGCAGGCGAGAAAAGAGTTCTTGACACGCTTTAACATCTGCATGGAAGTCTTAAGCAACATAGGGTTCACAAAAGACGATTATGAAATTGCCCTGCGCTTCACAAAGGGCTTTTACGACGAACATAAAGATTTCATTGCTGAATTGGCGAAAATTTTCGGCAAACCCATGCTGGCTGAAGTGTGGAACGAGCGATTCTTCTATTTTATCCTCAAATGGGACATCAACTTCGTTGACAACCAAGACAAAGCCGCAGCCCTCAGCACAGACCAAATCGATGTTGAAAACGCTAAACGCTATGAAATAACCTACGTTGACGAAAAAGGCGAGAAACAGTACCCGCTAATTCTGCACTGTTCCCCAAGCGGCGCCATTGAGCGAGACATCTACGCGCTACTTGAGAAGGCTTATCGTGAACAGATGGCTGGTAAAGCGCCTATGCTTCCGCTTTGGCTTTCGCCAACTCAAGTGCGGCTTATTCCAATATCTGATAAGTTTATGGACAAGGCGGAAGAGCTTGCTAAGCAAATCGCTTCGCATTGCATCCGCGTGGACATTGACGATAATGCATCAACTCTGCAGAAGAAAATCCGTGAAGCCGAGCAGGAATGGGTACCCTACATCATCGTTATCGGCGAAAAGGAAATTGAATCAGGAACCCTGTCTGTCCGAGACCGAGAGCTTAAAAGTCAACAGCAAAACATGACAGCTGACCAATTAATAGCGAAAGTATCTGAGAAAATCGCTGGCAAACCCTTCAAGTCCTTGCCATTGCCGCTCTACATTTCCAAGAGGCCTCAGTTCCACGGTTGATAAACGAATCATACGTATCATTGACATAAACTATATCAAATAATCGAATAATATGAAACAGTCAGTGACGAAGTGAAACACAAATGAACAATGAATTGGTAGTTTACATTGACGGCGCATATTATCCTAAATCGCAGGCTAAAATATCCGTCTTCGACCATGGGCTATTGTACGGTGACGGCGTTTTCGAGGGAATACGCGAGTACAACGGCATTGTCTTCAAACTCAAAGAGCACATTGACCGCCTGTACCGTTCAGCACATGTGATAACGCTGAAAATTCCCTTAACCAAAGAGGAAATGACTCAAGCCGTCGTCGACTCCCTGCGGAAAAACAAGTTGAAAGACTCATACATTCGTTTGGTAGTTACCAGAGGCGTAGGCGACCTTGGATTAGACCCGCGGAAATGCCCCAAACCTTCAGTTATAATCATAACTGACACAATTTCACTGCATGCGAGCGGAGCGAAAGAGAACGGAATCACCACAATGTTCTCATGGGTGAGACGAAACCCAGTGGACGCAACATCGCATGAAATAAAATCACTCAACTACCTGAACAGCGTCCTTGCAAAAATCGAAGCAAACGCAAACGGTGTTGACGAAGCCATCTGCCTAGAAAGCAACGGTTACATAGCTGAAGGCGTCGGCGAAAACGTTTTCATAGTTAAAAACGGCGAATTATTGACCCCGCCCCTTTCGACAGGTGCACTTGCCGGTATCACCGCTGAAGTCGTAACGCATCTTGCCGCTAAACTCAGCATAAAACTAACAGTGACAAATCTTACGCCGTTTATGTTGTTCACCGCTGAAGAGGCTTTCTTCACCGGAACGGCTATGGAAATAGTGCCGATACGTGAGGTCAACAAACGCCAAATCGGCACAGGCAAACCTGGACCGATATCAAAGAAGTTAATGGCTGAATTCCAAAAGGTAATCGAAGATCCAACGCAGGGCGTAAAAATTTAATTTTTTTAATATGCCTTAGTCAGTATACAAACTTAACATAGCATCAGAGAGCAGCTTAACCTAGATTTCTTAGTCGCAAGTCGCCGTGCAGCAATAGTCGCAACTATCGAGCTTGCTTGGTTTTTTTGTTTAAATAATTCTTCACGGTTTATTTTTTTCTAACGATAACTAATGGTTTATGCCTGATTTTAGCCAGCATATCCCAGCTTACACCGTTAACTTCCACTTGAAACCTCGCCGCCATATCCCAAACTGTAGCGCCTGAACCTGTGCCTCTAGCTTTATCGGCAATATTGGTGATTTTTAATGCTTCGCTAGCTTGAAGATTGCAGCCTGCAACCGCTAACGGGGTTGAACTTTTTTTAAGTTTAAGCATTCGGCCTATGATGTACGTGGTAAATCCGCCGAACGAATGTATACCTTTGAGGGGTTTTGGTCTTGGCGTAAAAAAGAAATTCCTAAACTTGTAGGTTTTATCAGTGTCAGCAATTATCACACAAACATCTTTCCGCAATTTCAGCCGAATTTGATTTTTAATTTCCTGCGCTATTTCAGTCGCATTGCCCAATGGCAAGCTCACGTACGAGTAGGGCAGATTAGAGCCGTCGATTCCTCCTTCAGAACCAAACATGAGCGCCTGCGAAAAACCCGCATATTGTAGGGCTACTTCTTTGTGGCGGCTGCCAGATTCAAGCGGGTACTCCCTTAACCTACGCAGCAGTCGTTGTCCGAATCGGCATAATATTCCAAGGCAGTATCCCCAGACAATTTGCATCCAAAAACGTGCAATAATCCTTGCGTTTAGGCTTGGTTTTATGGTGCTTTCGTCTATTATGTTGCCCTTTGCTGTTGAAATTGCCTTTTCCGAAATGACAACGAAATCTCCGTTTTCAATTTTGCCTTCTAAAGCGTCAATTATCTTGTCGGTGTAGTTGTCGCTGGGTTTCCAGTAACCAGTTGCAACTGCCAACGCGTAGTACTTCGTCATTTAGGCTCTTTCACAATGCACAGTTTCGCTTTATCTTAATAAGAGTTAATTTTCTTCTTTTTATCTTGTCTTGGTAGCACATTTGAGGCTTTCATAGGTAGGTTTAACTTTTGATTTACAAACTTGTAAATGATGGCTTTAGGTTAGGTTACTAGGTTCTTTAATCCTGCTTGCTCAGCCAGGCGCAATGCTTTTTGCATTTCCGCTTTTGTGAGTTTTCGGCGCAACTCTGGGACTTCATAAGCTTGCCATTCAGGCCTGTACTGAAACATGACATTAACTCTTGTCTCGACCCCTAAATTCTCAGCTATCCATTGCAATATCGGCTTGGTGCAGCAGTCCAAATGGTTTGGCAAAACTAGCACTCGCACTATTAGCTCACCGTATTTCTTGGCTTCAAGATGATTACGCGTGCAAACCTCCCAATAATCAGGCGCATCCGAAATCCTTTCAGCGCAATCGCTTGGGCCATACTTGAAATCCAGCAGGTAAATGTCCGCAAAACCCGCTAGTAACTGTGCTGTTTCTGGGCTATAATAAGAATTAGAGTTCCAAACAACAGGCACGTTTACGTCTACGTACTTGAAGGTTTCCAGCCAATGCTTAAGCCATGGGGTAGGTTCTCCACCGACCAGATTCACGTTTCTGCAGCCTTCTAAACGTAAATTTTCCACTTCCCTTGCCAACTCTTCAGGCGTGTACTCCATCGGGGCTTCTTTCCATTGCGATATAGTCCAGTTTTGGCAGTGGCGACACCGCATGGTACAGCCCATAGTGAATATTGTTCCCGAAGGCACAAGTTCCGGTTCCTCACCCATATGCGCAAAAATGCTTGAAACATTCAAGATTTTGCCGCAACCACAAAAACCTAACCTATCGGCTAATCTGTTTACGCTGCATCTGCGATTGCAGAAATTGCAGCACTCAAGCATCTTGTTTGCAATTTTAATCTTCAAATCTAAATACGATTTCTCAGGCAAAGGGACAGCACTAAAGTCTATGACGCCCCTATCAATTTGGTGTTCTATGCTTAGGAACTCTTCTGTGTAGTGCGTGTGCTGTTTCCAAAGCGCTTCTAAAGAATCGTTGCTGCCAAATTCAGCCGTGACTTTTTTAGCTATGAGGAATTTCGCCATTTTCTTGTTATGAACGATGGCAAAGTATCTAGCTAAACTCTTCTTTGCTAATTCATCATAAGGGAACTGCATTCCCTGTAATTCTCCACATGATTATTCGCTTATTATTTGCGTTACATGATGCCTAAAACAATGCGTATGGAAAGCGCAAGTTAGACTGGTGCAATTTGCCTTTTATCGGTATCTGTTGTCCGCACACGGGGCACCGCATATCACTCGTTAAGTTCCATTCGGTTATGTCGAAGCTGTACCTTTTGATTACTGCTTCGTTACAGTTTGGGCAATATGTGTTTTCTGCTGGGTGACCGGGCACGTTTCCAAGGTAAACGTAGTTTAATCCCTCGTTTTTAGCAGTCATATATGCTCTTTCCATATCTTCAACTTTTGTGGCTGGGAGCGTTGTCATTTTGTAATCAGGGTGAAAACGCAGCAGGTGAAACGGCGTATCTTTCCCCAAATAGTCTCTAATCCAGTCAGCCATTTGCTTTATTTTCTCCATTGAATCGCCCATTTTTGGAACAACCAGATTGGTAATCTCTATGTGAACACCGTTTAACTTGAGCTCTTTTTGTGCTTCATAAATTGGTTCAACATTCGGCACCGCTGAAACCGATTTGTAGAAGTCTGGGTCGCCGCCGCCTTTAAAGTCAACAGTTGCCGCATCCAAGAAGGGCGCGATAGTCTTTACCGCTTCAGGAGTCATGTACCCGTTCGTAACAAAAGTGTTAAACAATCCCGCTTGCCTAGCAAGCTTTGCCGTGTCGTAAGCGTACTCCATAAAAATTGTCGGTTCAGTATAAGTGTAACTTATTCCTTGGCAATTGCTGTCCTGAGCCGATTTAACTACCTCTTCAGGAGGAAAAGGTTTGCCAGCAACTTCTCTATCTTGGCTTATCATCCAGTTATCGCAGAATTGGCAGCGGAAGTTGCAGCCAGCCGCCGCAATCGACATTACCAATGAGCCTGGGTTAAAGTGTGAAAGTGGCTTTTTGCTTATGGGGTCAACGCCAGCCGACACGGCTTTCCCATAATTAAGCGTGTACAGTATACCGCCTTGATTCTTTCTCACCAAACAGAAGCCTGTTGAGTCTTCGCTTATGAGGCAACGCCTGGCGCATAAGCAACATTTTACTTTGTTCTCGTTCTGCTTTTCATAAAGCATAGCTTCATGAAGTGACATTATCTCTCACTAATCCCCAAAGAATAGAAAGAGGGCTTTTCTTAAAAGCATTAACTACAAGGGCTTGTTATGAAGCACTTACCAGGAAAAAATTAACCGTACATTATCTTTTCATAAATAACAAGCATCTCTCTCTTCACGTCTTCTGCTATGTAAGGGTTTAAGCTACTGAAAACTCCAAGATCCACCTTTCTTTTGAACAATTTACTCAATTCATCTTCCAAGCGAACTAAATCCAAGAGAGTTTTCCCTTTGCTCTGGTCAAACTCAATTGCAATATCAATATCGCTTTTTCTATTTTGTTCTCCTCTAACAAAAGATCCAAACACTGCCAAAAAGACAATATCGTTTTTCCTGCAAATCTCACCTAACTTTTCTTCTAAACCTCTTTTCCTCAGCACTTTGGGCAGCTTTTCAACTTGAATCTCCATGATTCTGTATTAAAGAACTGCGCAGACTTAAGCCTTTTCAAGCAAAAGCAATTAAAAAAATTAAATTGGGTAATCTCAACGTCTCTTGTTGCTTAGCAGCAAATAACTACCCTTTACAATAACTTGTTGTGGAAGCAAGTAGTCGCTCCAGTGTGGCATACGACGCCTTTCTGTTCTACCACGTACAATAAAGCATCATAATCACAGTCAGCTGACACAGAGCGGATTTTCTGTGTGTGCCCTGAGGTTTCGCCTTTCACCCATAATTTGCCTCTGGAACGGCTCCAGTAAGTGGCAAATCCAGTGCTAAGCGTCTTCTCAACCGCTTCCCTGTTAGCATAAGCAAGCATCAGCGTCTCTTTGGTTTGTGCGTCCTGAACAACCACTGGGATAAGCCCGTTGCCTTTTTTGAAATCTAATTTTTCAAACAACTCTGCCGTCGTCATTGTCTAATTATCACCCCCGCTTTACGCAAGAAATCCTTCACAACTGGAACAGGATAACTGTTATAGTGGAACACTGAAGCCGCCAACGCTGCATCAGCCTTTCCATCGGTGAAAACTTCAAG
>Ga0208321_1000892_pt1 | contig 12174 bp, 9 predicted proteins | sample June2015DPH_4_15_FD_184692 | JGI IMG/M metagenome (GOLD analysis project Ga0208321, IMG submission 184692) | Peatland microbial communities from SPRUCE experiment site at the Marcell Experimental Forest, Minnesota, USA - June2015DPH_4_150... | ecosystem: Environmental > Terrestrial > Soil >... | reverse complement strand
AAGCCTTGGATCTCAGCTCGTCAACGTTGATGGAGAACGGTTCGTGAACGAGCTCGAGACAAGGGATGCTGTCGCGTCTGCAATAATCAGAGAATGCCAAGAGCGTGGAAAAGGGGTGCGAACCCCTGGCGGACTCGTAGGGGTGTGGCTTGACACTCCGTTAGTTGACATGCTGAGAGGTCCGGGTCGAACTCTGCGCCTTGCGCCCGCGATGGTGCGACAGTTCAAGCGATTCGGGATCGACATAACCAAAGATCCCATTCTCGTCTATGCGACGCAACACTACCAAAATGGCGGCGTGCTGATAGACGAAGACGGACGAACGAACGTTCGGAACCTGTATGTTGCAGGGGAAGCGGCGGGTGGAATTCACGGAAGAAACCGGTTGATGGGCAACTCGCTGCTTGACATTCTAGTGTTTGGAAGACGCGCCGGAAAAGACGCAGCCAAGAGATCACGAACTGCACAATGTGGTAAGCCAACCCTAGAGCATGTGGTTCGATTTCACAAGGAACTCAAGAAGGCAGGCGTCAGCACAGACCGGCACAGCCCCATAATCCTTCCTGATTACCGCAGCAAAGAGGCGAAGATCGAACTGGAGGCGTTCGCAGTCAGAGGATGGGAGTGAAGTGGCTCATCAAATCTCTGCTGGAACGGTCACCAGTCCTCTACTTCGTAAGGTCGAAAGAATAAGCGGCCAGAATCTCTCGCTTTGCTATCAGTGCGGAAAATGCTCGGCCACATGTCCGCTGGCGCCGCAGATGGATCTCATGCCTCACCTGGTCGTTCGGTATCTCCAGCTCGGCATCGAACAAGTCTTCGACGCCAAATCGTACTGGCTTTGCGCAACCTGCTTCTCCTGCGAGACGCAGTGCCCCAGAGGGCTAGACGTAAGCAAGATCTGCGAAGCCCTCCGTACGATCAAGCTCCGCAACGATCTGCGTGACCTGAAGATCGAGAAATTCCCGCCTGAGATGCCGCAGCAAGGATTGGTGAGCGCGTTCAGGAAACTCAGCCCATACTGAGTTGGAAAGAATGCAGTCCTACTTGTACTTCCCAGGATGTTCGCTCCGAACCGTAGCAAGAGACTTCGAAGACTCCGCACAAGCTTCCGCACGCGCCCTCGGACTAGAACTGAAGGAAATGCGGGGATGGCTTTGCTGCGGCGCAGTATTTCCGAATGTCGCAGACAACGTCATGACGAATGCCGGGCCGAACCGGATCCTAGCCAGAGCACGTGCTGAGAGCGACACGCTCGTGACCCTCTGCGCAGGATGCTACAACGTCCTCAAGCGAGCGAACCTCCAAGCCAAGCGGAACGCGATCAAACAGGAACAGATTAACGAATTCAACGAGGAGAGGTATGAAGGCGGGCTCGGCGTCTTACACTTCCTAGAAGTCCTAAGAGACCGTGTAGGTTTCGGGGCGATCAGAGAGGCCGCAAAGGCGCCTTTGCGGGGCCTCCCGGTCGGAGCATACTATGGCTGCCTGCTGCTGCGGCCTTTCGAGGAGATGAAGCTCGACGATCCGCATCGACCGTCGGTGCTGGAGGACCTCTTGTTCAGCATCGGATGTATGTCGGTGGATTACCCGTCACGGACAGAATGCTGTGGATCTTTCCTAGGCGTCGGCGCTCCTGACGCCATGACGCTATTGTCTCGCAATGTTGTCGAGACTGCTCGCTCGCATGGAGCGAAACTGCTCACGGTCAGCTGCCCACTATGCAAATACAACTTGGAGGCATCCCAGAAGCAAGATCCTGCAGCATCTTCGGGCTCGCAACCGTTGCCTGTGGTCTATTTCACCCAGCTACTTGGTCTTGCGCTCGGAGTCAGTCCGGAAGATCTTCGACTAAGCGACGCGCAGTTTCGTGCGATTCGTGGCGGCATCAAGAGCGCTGTCGAGAACGTGAGTCGGCCATGAAACGTTTGGGAGTCTTCGTTTGCCATTGCGGCTTGAATATCGCCGGAACAGTCAACGTCAAGGAGGTCACTGATGCAGCCGGCAAGATTCCTGATGTCGTGATCGCGGCTGACCATCGATATCTGTGCTCGGAACCAGGACAAGCTCTGATCAAGGATAGCATAAAGCAGCAGAGACTGGACGCGATAGTTGTCGCTGCATGCTCACCTGCAATGCATGAGGTCACATTCAGAAACACCGCTCGGGCTGCGGGCGTCAACAGGTATCAATGTGAGATCGCGAACATACGCGAGCAATGTAGCTGGGTTCACGACAACATCGAGAAGGCGACTGAGAAAGCACACGTGATCATACGCCAGAGCATAGAGAAAGTCAAACTGAATGAGCCCCTCGACCCAATCACAGTCCCGGTCACTAGGAGAGCGCTCGTTGTCGGCGGCGGCGTCGCAGGTATCCGCGCAGCTCTTGACATCGCCAACAGTGGACACCAGGTCTACCTTGTGGAGAAGACAGGTTCCATTGGCGGAAGAATGGCGCAACTCTCGGAGACATTCCCGACACTAGATTGCTCTATCTGTATCCTCGGGCCGCTCATGGTTGAGGCTTATAGGAATCCAAACATCAGGATTCTCCGACTCTCCGAAGTTGAGGATGTCAAAGGTTTCGTCGGAAACTTCAAAGTGAAAGTGCGACAGGCACCAGTCTACGTTGACGAGGCCAAATGCAATTCGTGCGCAGAATGCGTCAAGGTCTGTCCGGCTGAGGTTCCGAATGAGTTTGATTCGGGCCTGACTTGGAGAAAAGCGATCTACATCCCATTCGCGCAGGCCGTGCCTCCTGCATACGTCTTAGACGCGAAGACCTGCCTGGGCCTTCTACCTCAAGCGTGTGGCGAATGCAAGAAAGCTTGCGACAAACTCGGGATGTCTTGCATTAACCTCGATGCTCACCCGCAGACCCATGAGATTGAAGTGGGCGCCATAATCTCGGCCACAGGCTACGAGATGTACGACGCAACGAGGCTCACCGAATATGGGTACGGAATCTATCCAGACGTAATGACCAGCTTGGAATTCGAGCGCATGCTATCAGCCTCAGGACCGACATCTGGCATTATCAGACGACCTTCCGACGGCCGAATCCCGAAGGAAGTGGTGTTCATTCAATGCGCAGGGCAGAGAGAGCCTGAGACAGCGCTGGCATACTGTTCGAAGATCTGTTGCATGTACACCGCGCGTCATGCGATGCTGTTCCATCACAAAGTCCCAGATGGGCAAGCATACGTCTTCTACATGGACATTCGAGCCGGCGGAAAAGGATACGAGGAGTTCGTCAAACGCTGCCAAGAAGAAGGGGGCGTATTGTACCTACGTGGCAGAGTGGCAAAGGTCCACGCAGAGAACGACAAATTGGTCGTCAAAGGTGTCGACACCCTCAGCGGGAAAACCGTGCAAATTCACGCTGATGCTGTTGTACTCGCGGTCGGGATGATTCCAAGTCAAGGATCCCGCGAACTCGCCAACACGCTGAAGGCGGCTGTAGATGAGAACGGTTTCTTCGCTGAGGCACATCCGAAGCTCCGCCCTCTAGAAAGTGCAACCGCCGGCATCTTCATCGCAGGTGCAGGACACTCGCCGAAGGACATCCCGGAAACGGTCGCTCAAGCTAGCGGCGCAGCCAGCAAAGCTCTGATCCTCTTGTCGAGCCCAACCCTGGAGCGCGAACCGACAGTAACTCGGATCGTGAACGAACTCTGCAGCGGCTGCGGTATCTGCGTGCCAGCCTGCCCCTTTGAAGCCCTGAGTATGAACACTGAGAGGAAGGTTGCAGAGGTGGCTGAAGCGCTCTGTGAAGGGTGTGGGACCTGCGTTGCATCCTGCCCATCTGGCGCCCTCTCGCTAAGGAACCTGACTGACACCCAGATCTTGGCAATGATACGAGCAGGAAGAGGCTGAGGCCTTGAGCGAACCTAGGATTGTCGCATTCCTCTGCAGATGGTGTGCCTACGCAGGCGCGGATCTTGCAGGAACCACTAGAAAACACTACGACCCGAACCTGATTTCGATCCGCGTAACGTGTTCGGGTAGAATCGACCCAAGCTTCATCCTTAAGGCCCTTGAGGAAGGCTACGATGGCATCCTAATCGCAGGATGCCACCCTGGAACATGCCACTACATAAACGGCAACTACAAGGCCCTCAGACGGTTCACGTTGTTACGTAAGCTATTGAGGCAAATGTGCGTTCCAGACGAACGCGTGAGGCTCGAGTGGATCTCAGCATCCGAAAGCGACAAGTTCGTCACAATCGTGAACGAGATGATTGAGAACCTGCGCAAACTGGAACCAGCAATACAAATTCGACCACGGACATAGAGGCCGCTCGTCCATGATGGTTCAGATTCGGGCGTTCGCACCAGGCGACCCACACACACAAATCAATCAAATGACGACGAACGACGGTTCAAATCACGATGCTCGGACCAAGGTATCTGTGTGTGTCTATATCGTGCGAGCGTCGTAATTCGAACCATCCGCGTCGTTTGACTGTGTGTGTCCTGCTCTTGGTAACCTGCTGTGATCACTAGAGAGATGCGTCCTATTCTACAAAGTTCAAAAGCTTGAACGAATCCATGTCTGTCCTAAGACAGGCATTTGTGTATCATCTTAGTGAAGTCCTGAGGAGTTACGTATGTACGAATGAGAATGCGAAGATCTGGATGACATAGAATTCGTATGGGCGAAATTGAAGTCATCAAACCCTCAACTGTGTCATGGAGAGCTTTTGCATCTATTGGTTCTTCTTCTACTTCCGAGTATGTCTTCTCCTTGAGCTCTGGGACATACTTTAGCGGACGGTCGAACCCCATTTTCCTAGCCGGTAATGGGACATCAACAAGAATCGCCAGATTGTCATCAAATACCTTCAGGATTTTCTTGGGCAGCTTCGCATGAGTAGTCTTACGATAGCTCTTGCGCAACTCGCTCTTGATGGATTCCGAGAGCTTCTCGGACATTTGAATCCTTTCGGGCCAGCGAAGATCAGAGATATCATCGGCAAGATCCGACCCTTTTCCTCTCCGTTGAAGCGTGTGGATTCGCTTGTACGGTCTTCGTGTGGCGATCAAGTTCAGGAGAGAACGCACTTGTCCTCTTCTCTTGGTACGGCATAGTCGCCCTATCCATCCAAGCATCAGCCAATCGGTGTAGGATAGCCCTGCGGACCAGCCCTTCGCTATCCAGGACTCTCTTCTGGATGCATGAACGCGATTGAAAGGAGGAACCAACATTGAAATGAAGTCGCGCAGGCTACGTCTAATGCGTTGGATATCAGCGTCTGCACCCGAATCGTTCAGAGAACTACGTGCCATCGATAGAGCGGTGGCATATTGAAGCATGGACTTGAGGATGCGGGATGCATGATGCCAATAGACAGAGGCATATAGCAAATATCGCAACAGGCTGAGGGACTCGGCGCTTGCTTTTCCTTTCTGGTAGACTCCCACGGTAACGCTAGATCTCTCAGACTCGGGCTCTGTATCTTCTCTGTATACTGCGATGGTGAGCACTCTTAGCAGGCGTTCGATATCAAGACCATCGCCATAGGGGATCCTGCATGCCTCGGAGTCTCGTCGAATGTAGTCGGCCTTGTCGGCGTCTATTGGTCCATCTATCAAAGCAGAGAGCATTTCGACTTTGAAGTCACTGACATCTGCTTTGCCAGACAAATCGAATCGATGACGCCGAGCTTCGAGAATTCGTTTGAGATAATCCAGTTTGACTCCCCAACAGTCAGGACGATCCGATCGAGTGATTATGTCCACTAGGGAGAGCCCGTCTTCATCGATTGTCTCATCCTCTCTGACAGATCCTTCACGCTCGATCATGTCAATCGAGAGTCTGCCGTGCTCGAATATTCTCGGTTGTACTTCTTCTAGATCATGAGCAAGAGGATACTGTCCGAAGTCATGTAGAAGCGATGCCAGCAGAGCTGCCCTGATATCATGCTCACTGATCAGGTTCCTGAAGATTGGATTCTGTGAGTCGTTTATCAGAGCTCTGATGTAACTTGCTGTGTAGGAATATGTGCCCAGAATGTGATCATAGCGCGAATGGTCGGCAGTCGGATATACGAGGGAAATGAGACCGAGCTCCGAAACCATCTTGAGCCTGGCAAAGAGGGGGTGTCGTATGAGTTTCTGGAGCCTAGGAGACAAAACTGTGTTTGTTCCGCTTACGACTCGCACGGAATCTTTTGAATAAGTTGCTAGTTCTGGCACGATCACTTCAGGATTCCAGGTGCCTTCTTCCTTCTTGAGGTCAGTCAGAACATCATCCAGATTCCAATACCTGATCGTCTCATAGTCAATTGCCTTAAGGCCACGGAATGTCTCTTTTGCCTTGTATCGTCGCCCATTCCCATTTTCGACATGCTTCTGTGCATTTCTTTTCTTGGCATGCTTCTGCTCATTCCTACCGTTGAGTAGACGAGTGGCAAGAAACTGAAGAGATCTGAACAAAGGAAGTTGACGGAACTCCAGCTCATGCACATTGGCGATCTCTGTTAGCAATTCCAGTATCGACTGTCCCAACGCATAGTAGTCGAATTCGGGCTTGAGATCTCTTGGCGTTAGAATGCCCATAACCCTATCCATAGAATGAGGCCCCTCTTCATAGGCCCAAAGATCAGGGTCAGCGTACGCCCCACTGAAGTATACTGTCAATTCAGGTCTTTTCTTGTCGCTATGTTCTTGTGCTGAACCCAGATCTATTACCAGAAGATGACCGTCTTTGTCAACGATCGCGTTCTCAGGTTTCACATCAAGATGGACATAATTCATCGAATGTATGTATTTCAGTGCGCTAACCCATTGGACTAGAAGCTTCGTTAGTTTCTCTAGGACCTCGTGCAGCGAGGCAGGATTGACGGGTTTGTCAGGTTTGCTTGGGCATAGTCGTCGGGCTAGATCGATTACATAGCCTTGATATTGCTTCTTCTGACGACCGAGATCAATCCATTTTCCAAGCGGCTTCGCTTCGACTACAAGTGGTTCCACAACAAAGGAAAGTCGATCATTGCTCTCGCCAACGTTCACACTACCTACGTCAATTACTCGAATGATGTTGGCGTGATCAAAGAGAGGCAAAACCTTGCATTCATTCTCAACAATGGCCCTATCCTCAGGTTTCAAGCAGGGACGGGTGAACTTGATAACGAAGTCGCGATCTTGGAGGTGCTTGTGCTTGGCTATGAAGATTACGCCGGTGCCTCCCACGGAAAATGGTCTAACAAGCTCGTAGAGGCCACATCTGTTGGTGGCAAGTTCCTGTATGAGAGCGGTGATGTACTCTCTCAATGGCTCCTTCTCTTTTGCATATGCCTCTGACTTTCCACGTTCTTGGTATAGCTTCTTTAGGTCGAGAAGCCATGCGTCGACCTTTCTATAATCTTCGGATGAGTCCCCTGCGGAAGCAGACAACGGTCGAGACCAGTTGTAGGGCCCTGAGTTGTGGTTATAACGCTTTGCAGGAATTGGGCTTGCAGGTCGCGGAGGAAATCTTTTTTGCAAGGTAGTCACATAGCCCCAACAGTCAGGGGAAGGACCACGCAGTCAACTGAGTATGAACCGAAAACAAAGAAGAACTACTTTTGCCCGCTATGCGGTGAGCGGAACGTATGGTTGTGCATGTTCTCCGGCCGCTACGAATGTCTCAGCTGCAAGAAACTGTTCAGATTCCAAGAGATTACGAAATGAAACGAATTTCGATCTAGATATCTTAGTTGCCGAAAACGACGACAGATGTCACGATACTGACACAACTCCAGTCACTATGGATCACGACAATGGATTGTCCATGAGTTGGCACGCGGCATATGCTTGAGACCTGTCAAAGAGGAGCTCTCAAGTTGAAGGGCGATTCAACAAGCCATCTCTCCTTTCTGAGGAGGTTCGACTTCTTGAATTTCGCTGACATGATTGAGGTCCTCCCTGACCAATTTTTCCGTGTGGTCAGACGTTGTGCCTCTAGCTGTCGAAAAGGATCGCATACCAGACCGAGGTGCTTGGTGCAAGCGACTGAATTTGAACCATCGGTGGGCGTCGTTTTCGTCATTGTGTGTGCGCAGCAAGGTACCCACACACACACAAAAGTCACTTTGAAATTGTGGAAGCACGGATGACAACTCAACATTGACAATCATTGGGATCGACACTGTCGCAGTGCTAGTGTCTGACCGAAGAAAAGCCCTGCAATGGTTTAGAGACGTACTAGGTCCGCCAGTTGCATACATTGGACCGGCTGAACCAAATTCGAATCCCAGCCTACAAGGATCGCCTGATAATCCTGGTCACTGGATTGAGCTTGGATCGGGAAGCCCAATTACTAGGATCCCCTTTGCGAATTGGAGGATCACAGAGTCGAGCCGGGACCTACAATATCTTCGCTGAATATCAGAGGCTTAAGTTGAAGGGCGTACGTTCTATGTTGCAGGTGCAGGGTTGCCAAGTTTCAGTGTGTGATACCTGAGTGAAACTCATGGCTCTGAATAAAGCGAAGAGGAGAAAGGAATTTCTACTTATTCTGATTCCTGCAATACTCCCTGTTGTAGACGCTGCAGTGGTCAGTTTTGGGCTGGACATGAAACTGATCTGGGTTCCCTCATTTGTTCTGGTGGCATGGCCTATCTACCTACTTACCGAAAAGTTCCCGACAGAAGAGCCTGAACTTGCGTTTCTTCAGTCGGTGAGAGCCTCAATATATTTCTTCGACCTCTTGTGGCTGATTGCGGGAAACGGACTCCTCGTAACCCCGCTCAATCTAACAACCTTCGTCTTTACTCCACTAGTCGCTCTTGTGTCAGTTCTTATTGACGTAGGAATATTGCATAGTCACCGTGCCGAGGTGAAACTCTTCGATAATGAACAGTCTCGTCTGTTCACGAGTATGGTAATGGGAGCTGGTTTCGCAAGTGTTTGGTTGTCCGTAGCTGTTGTTCAAACAGATTTCGTGATCTGGACCAGCAAAGGCGAGGTCTTTTCGATTTTGATCGGCATCGCATTTTCGGGAGTCCTAGGATACTTCGCCTACAGACGTGAAGCCAAGTCTGCCAAGTTCGCAAGGGAGCTTGCCGATTCACTCAAGAGGTCTAGATGGCATCGGAAGTTGAGATTTCAAAGAAGACCATCCACTAGATAGGGACCATAGCTGGTTGTCATCCTCCCTAGAGCAATGCAGGCGAATGTGGCCCTCTGATTTCCAACTTACATCGGTGACTTCGCCATTTTTGTCCAGCCTAGCAGAAATGCCGGCTTTAGCCCACTTTGTGTCATCCAGGTATCCATCGTACTGTCCATCATCGCCTCTAGTGGTGCGAGCGTCCAGATTTCACGTTTTAGAGTGACTAGTGTGTGTGCGCACCAGCCTACCCGACGACGACGAAAAACGCTCCTCCCATAACGGTCTAAATCCGGTTGCCCGCAATGATAGGAAGTGCCAACGCGTGAAGGAGGTGAGTTCATAGATGGTCTTTATCGTAATACAAGCGTGGTATCCCGCGAAGATTGCCCGGCTCGTCGCGCAGAAATACCTTGAAGTAACGCAAAAGTACCCGCACGATAAATCTCTGGGCGAGATGGTTTTTGGTCCCATCCAAAAAGCTACCAAAGACGGCATCCACGTCCTATCCGGGTGGGAGTGCAAGGACGACAAAATCAAGGATAGCCTGATGGCGTTAGGGAAGGAGATGCTCATGTTAGCGGAAATAGAGGGATACCTGTTTTCGATGGATACCTACGTCGACGCCATCGAATCATTCGCCATGATAGGCATGAAAGGGCCACAGTGAAGTGGTTCTCACTTAATTCGCATCCTCTTTTTTTGCACTCTATTATTATTGAGAAGAACGGGCAAGCAGCGCTAAAGAATGGAAATTAGGTGGTGTGTCTCTTGGTGCGAGCGTCGTAATTCGTCCCGTGGTTCGTCGTCGTTTGAGGTACTTTGTGTGTGTGTGTGTGGGTACCTTGGTGCGGGCACCCGAATTTGAACCGTTCGGAGGGTGGTTCTGAACCCGAATGGGTATAGATCCCCGCGGGTCCGCCACAAATTTCATCCGAGTCTTTCCTTCCACCCGACAATAGGTTGACGGAGATTTCGTGGGTCCAGATCCCGCCCGGTCCTCCAATCTACAAGTTCAGGTGGCCCACGCCTGACTTGCCCCATATGTTCGCCAAGATGCTTCTAGGAGCGGTATATGCCCCTAGTTGGGGGCAAGTACCACCGGGCCCGCCATCAATTTCTGGCTGTTGGAGCAGATTTTGAGCCGATTATTGGCCCAAAACCGGCTTTTGCTCCATACTATTTCCATCATCGTTTTCCGTTTCGTGCCGACGTTTAAATCTGTCAACCGCACTTTCTAGTTACGAGTACCTCATGAAGGGTGAACTCCACAGCTTCTTATAGCAAGCCTGATTTCGCTTTTGGGGTCTTTCAAGGTGAATAGTGTGGCCGATGCCATGAAGTTTCGTTTTCTCGGTCCGAGTGGACTGCGTGTTTCTGAATTATGTCTGGGTACCATGACGTTTGGGGAGGATTGGGGTTGGGGTGCTTCGAAGGTAGAATCCCGAGCGATGTTCGATTGTTACGTGGAACGCGGTGGTAACTTCATCGATACAGCCAACAGTTACACGAATGGAACTAGCGAGCGAATCGTTGGGGAGTTGATAAGTTCTGACCGTGACAAATTTGTCCTTGCTACGAAATACTCGTTCCCTACAGTGAGAGGTGACCCCAACAGTGGAGGTAACCATCGCAAAAGCATGATTCGTTCGCTAGAGGGAAGTCTGAAGCGGCTTGGGACGGATTACGTTGATCTCTTCTGGTTGCATGCTTGGGATTTCTCTACAACTGTCGAGGAGGTTATGCGAGCCCTTGACGATCTGGTGCGGTCAGGGAAGGTACTCTATGTCGGCGTCTCGGATACGCCCGCTTGGATCGTGAGTCGAGCCAACATGTTGGCCGAGTTACGCGGGTGGTCACCTTTCATAGCGCTTCAAATCGAGTATAGTCTCGTTGAACGGACCCCTGAACGAGATCTTCTACCTATGGCTCGCAGCCTCGGAATGACGGTGACTCCTTGGGCAGTGCTCGGAGCAGGCGTGCTCACTGGAAAATATAACAATGCCCCACCTGCCACGAAGAACGGCGGGACGAGTGGAGGGCACGTTGAGAGGCGGCTAGATTTAGCCGATAGAAGAGAGAAAGCGAACGATCGAAATCTCGCAATAGCACGTGTAGTAGTAGAAGTTGCCAAGCAGATTGGCTCCAGCCCATCCCAAGTCGCGCTAGCCTGGCTGCGTACGCGCCCGGGTTCGATTGTTCCGATACTTGGAGCTCGCCGATTGGACCAGATACGTGACAACTTGAGTTGCCTCGACGTAACGATTCCGGAGGAGCACCTTCGCCGACTTGATGAAGCGAGCAAAATTGACTTGGGATTTCCTCACGACTTCCTAGCGAATCCGGTAGGTAGAGATCGATTGTCCGGGGGCCTTTATTCGCGTATGGCACAACATCGCGAACCATGAAACACTAAGAACCTTTAACACGAAGATTGACCTCGCAGTGCACGCACACGTTTTCTGTTGTTGATTCTCCTGCGACGTGAACAGTGAAGGAGAGCGTCGCTGTCTCGGGATAGCTGAATTTCATGGCCCGAGACATCCGAAAGTCCACCAGTGATTTGAACCCTCATGGGAGAGGATAGGAGAGGCGTTTTTCGTCGTCGTTGGCCTTACCGTTTTCATGGTTCATTCATGCCTGAATTGGTGAATGTTACAGATATATCTTTTGGTAACAACTGTTATATGCATGATACGGGTATAGTTAGGCTTAACAATACTTGGAGTTAGTAGGTGAATACAATGCAAGCAAACAAAATGTTCCCGACTTACGTGTTCGCCAAGGTCCAGCGTGACCGTGTGCCACAAGTGGTTGAGGAGCTACGCAAGTACAGCGATATAGAGTTCAGTGCACCAGTGACCGGTCGATACGATATCATTATGCGAATCAAGAACAGTACCCCAGAGCAAGTCTACAGTATAGTTAACAAGATACGTAGTATCCACGGTGTAAACGGTACCAGTACTTTCACTGCCAATGATGGATTCGTTAACGGTCAGAAACTTGACACGCAGGGCGTTTGGGGATTCAGCCTCCTATCAGTGAATAAGCCATTACCGGAAGTTATACAGAAGC
>Ga0208321_1000884_pt1 | contig 12311 bp, 12 predicted proteins | sample June2015DPH_4_15_FD_184692 | JGI IMG/M metagenome (GOLD analysis project Ga0208321, IMG submission 184692) | Peatland microbial communities from SPRUCE experiment site at the Marcell Experimental Forest, Minnesota, USA - June2015DPH_4_150... | ecosystem: Environmental > Terrestrial > Soil >... | reverse complement strand
TCCATTTGGTTTGCAGGTCTTCATCAGAGATGAGGCCCTCACGTATCAAGCAGAGAAACTTGGAGTGACATACCTGGTCTTCCAAGACTCTGACCTCGTAGGGTTCGTAACCGTGAGCATGACTTGTGTGATTAGCTCCCACCCATGAATGGGTGTGGGCTTCTCGGCTCGCAGGCTACTATTTCTCTTGCCTGTTCATTCCGAGCATAGGCCAAATCATCTGTGGCCTGTCGGGTCGTGGCGTTTGGCATGAAACGCGACCTGATATTGATGCTACTGTTGTAGTCAGCGTTGTAGATGAGTTCGCAGTTCCAGCAGTGGAAGATGCTCTGCGTGAGGCGTTCCGTATTGCGCGAGCAGCAGCTCCCGTCCCGATCCTACCTCTGTATGCATGAACCTCTTGTGCAGCAAATCCTGATCCGAGAGGACTAGTCCGCCACGCATTTCAGCGCCTGCTCGGCTTCGAGAACTCGGATTAGACCTTGCGCCTTGACTAACTGGTCGTCATGTGACACTAGTGTTGATGCACCGGCGATCAGCGAGGACGCGACGAGGATGGCGTCGGGGAGGCGGAGATGGGTCATGGCTCTGACCCTGCCAGCCTCCTCAGCAACCTCCAAGTCGAGATGGACGATCTTGTAGTTTGGGTTCGCTCTCAGCTGCGTCAGGAACTCATCCTTCTCTGTCAGCTCGTTGAACTCTTGGTACCCAGCACACAGCTCAGCGACAACCATCGTTGAGACAACGCCTTCAGCCTCTCCGTCGTCGATGAGTTCAAGGATCTTCTTCGAGTATCGATAGTATGGCTCTTCCTTGTTCTTGACGTTGAGGAAGATGTTCGTATCAACTGAGAATCTCAGGGCCACTCAGCCCTCAGCCGTTTCTGATACTCGAGGCCGCCTATGGGCCAAGGTTTCTGCGTGTCCAGGGTTTCCGAGAGCCTTCGGTCTCCGATTCGCAGCAGGAGAACCTTGTCGCCCTCTACCTTGAAGAGGACCTTGTCACCAGCGACGACCTTAAGGCGCCTTCTGGCGTCTATGGGTATCGTGACCTGGCCCTTCTCGCTGACCGTAGAAACTCCTACTTCCATGCTTTATATTCCCTACCCGATGGTAGGAGGACGCTAATATAAAGCTACATAGACGGTTCGGGATGGTGTGAAGCGCGCTCGGACGAGCATGACCTGTCCACGTTGGGGCTCACGGACCACCGACCGTCCCACCTTGATCTCAAGCTCCTTGCGGTGTCGAGTAAGGAGTTATCAGGGGCTTCTGGTTCTCGGGAGGCCTTCGATGAATCTTATCTCCACGTCGAATGGTTTCTTCTCCATCTCCCTCTTCAGCTCCTCTTCTTGAAACGCGAAGAGCGCGGTTGAACTCGTCACCTTGGCGTTCGCTATGGTATAGCAGTCACCTAGGGCTAGTGCCCTCTCGCATTTGATCTCAGCAGCGTTGGCGTACAACTTCGCTACGTCGGTGAGGTTGATGTAGTTAGAGCGGACGAGGTTGTCGACCTTCGATCTCGCCTGCGTCCGGCCAAGCATTCTGCACAGTATGTACTCTGCCTCACTGAGGTTGAAGTGGCATGTGTAGGCGGTGATCGGCGAGTCTGACAGCAGCGAGTCTGAGAACATCCTGCCGATAAGTGTGCCCAGAAGCATCTCTATTAGGACTCCGCCATCCAGAGAGTAGCTAAACGTGCTTGGCTTCAAATGCCTCCTCTCGTCTCTTATCCTCCGCCCGTCCCTTGCGAAGCTCAGCCCTCACTCTCGATGGATCGACTTCCACTGGGCGCGCATGCCTGCTTGAACAGCTGCTCGTCTCTTGCAACCCTTGAGAGAAGATAACGAACCACCATGTCGTAGTCAGCCTTCTCACCGGTCTTTGCCTGAAGCTCGGCTGCGACCTTGAGGAGCTGCTTCCGCAGGTCATCTGAGATGCTTATTGTGGTGGTTCCCATGAAGATCTATGGTCGAATACCTGCTATGGAGATTATAATTGTTACTGAATACATGAACTCCATGGGCGTTATGAGTCGTTCTCAACGCAGTGAAAGGAGGGTTGCGTTGGAGGAACTTGAACTTGTGCTTGAACTTCAGTTGTTGGATCAGGTAGTGTTGCTTGCTCAGGAGAGGGATAGCAGGGATAGCAGATCAGCGCCTTTCCTAGGCTTGAACGTTCGATTTGACCAGGTCGAATATTGACCTCATGATCTTGACGTGGGGATTCAATGGAAGACCTATAGAGTCTCTATATTAGCATTATCCCTAAATACCATGAGCTCCAAGAATTTCTTGGAGCAAACCTGAATGTATCCCAATTACCAGCGACTTGGAACCCTCCATCTTCCTCAGTCAGCAACCAGAGTAGCTGAAAGAGGCTTTCAAATCCTAGAGACTGCGATAGATGCTCGTGCAGCAGCCAACAAGCCTCTCATTACTGGCTGTACAGCGCGTGAACCTGGAAAATCTCTCCTTCTCTATCTTTCACTTGAACATCTGAACGACGCATGTGAACATGTGAAAATGCTTGTGAACACTTGAACAAGGAGGGATCTTGACTTGAAAACAATTCCAGACTCTATCAAGAGCGAGGTTTTGAGGCGTTGGTTGAACGGAGAGACCTATCAAAGAATCAGCGAGGAAACAGGAGTAAGCACGGGCGCCATCTCAGAAATCATTGAGGAATACAGGCAAAAGGCTCCTGATATCGATGGTCTCAGACAGCTCCGCCTAACCCTTGGAAAGGCCAAAGCCAGCCTACACGACGCCCTCAGAGGAGCCCAATTCCTGACAAAGCTAGACGAGTCGCAGTTCGACAGCAAATACCTCCCTGGATGCCTAGCCTTGATCAAACAAGCGGGCGAACGTGCACCTGAACTCATCTCCTCCAGCGGTAGATTAATCGATCTTGAGCAAAAGGCCGGGAAGCCCTACGAGCAATTCCTCCAACAATTCAACCAGCAGTTGGCAGCCGAAACCGAACTGAAGGGGAGAGTCAAAACTCTCGAAGACAAAGAGCTCAACCTAGCAAATTCAATCCGTCACTTGGAGAAACTCAATGCCCTCCAGGAAACAATAGAGACGAACAAGATAACCCCAACTATTCTCGAGACGCTGATCGGCGATGGGCTCAGATTGCAGAAGCTGGGTTTCACAACCCAAAACGCTGAGATCCTCGCACAAGAACTAGCGAAGAGGAAACTAGACCCGAATATCGCATCCACGCAGATAGCCAGTCTACTGCAGGAACGCTTGAGTCTAGAAGAGGCGAAGGAGAAAGCCCAGGCTGAGGCGACGAACTGGGCATCCGAACGCGATAAGGCACAGCAAGACGTTGAATTGCTGAGAAAAGAGGGCTTGGGCCTGAGGAACGAGATTCAGAGGCTGCAAGAAGCCTACAGAGAAAGAAAGCAACTGTTGGAGAATGAGCACCAGGCCCTCAAGGCTGGCCTTGAAGCTGATCACGATGCAAGAAAGCAAATCCTGGATGCAGACCTCCTCAAACATTACCAGGAGGCCAAAGGTCACGTCCAAGACCTGCAGAAGAAGGCAAGCACCCTAACGGCCCAGATACAGGGACTGGAATCGACCAAGGCGACTGCGATGCAGGAGCTGCAAATCGCCAACGCGAACAAGTCTGAAGCAGAAGCCGCCCTCAAGGCGATCAAAGAGGCCGTTGACAAATCAAAAAGTTTAGCGACTGTAGTTTCCTTGATCGAGAATCCCACAGCACCGAAGAACCGTCCACAGGTTCTCGAGACGATGATCGCCATCTCGAAAGGCTTCAGGGCATACCTCTGGGAGACTTACCTTAGTGACTGGAAGGATGGCTTCCACCTCAAGGAGACATTGGATCGTCTACATGAAGGCTTGATCGGTGAGATGCGTTGAAGGCAGTGGATCTCAAAGCCGATTCCGAAAAGACCAAGGACGAAGCCAACGCCTTAGCGAACACGATACTGGCCTCGCCGCTAGAGGAGAAGAGCAGCAAGATACTCAGAGAGGCGCTTAGACAGAGGCTGGTTGAGGAGATATCGCAAAACGTAAAGGACCTTGACGAGAAGGTCCACAGAGAGGAGAAGAAGATTCAGGATTTCCCGGGCTTATACGGAGGCAAAGAGGTTGTCGTCTACTTCTTCCTCGCAGACCCAGACAATGGAGGCGCGGGCTACGACGCGACCCTCGTGACGGCATGGTGTCGTGAGCTCACCGAAGCGTATATGAGGCTAGAAACGGATGTCTGGTATGCAAGCCCCCGAAGATTTCTAGGATTAGTTGAGAAGTTGAAGCAGGAGATTCTCGAAGGCAAACACGATGAGAAACTCAAGACAAACTCTGCCAGAGTTATCTATGATTTGCTAAAGGATAGAGTCTTCTTATCTCGCCTATCCCCCGAATAAAGATCAGTGGTTCGCCTCGCCTCATTTCTATCAAGGGGGATCACACGCGTCCTCGCAATTATGGCATTACCACAAGAAACAGACGGACAACATGATATGTTCGACTGCGACTTGCCTGACCTCGCTAACATTATTACGTTCCTCAAAGAGGATACCATTCGAAAACCAGCAGTTGGCATCACAAAATGAGGTATAGAACTATAATCGAACAGGACGAAAACGGGAACTACATAGTGCAGTGCCCAGCTTTGCCCGGATGCATCTCCGAGGGCAAGACCAGAGAAGAAGCGTTGACCAATATCAAGGACGCCATCAAAGGCTACTTGGCAAGCTTGAAGAAGCATAACGAACCAATCCCACCGTCCATTATAGAAGAGACGGTCGAAGTAAGTGGCTAAACTGCCCGTCGTCTCTGGCATCGAAGTAGTCAAGGCGCTAGTGAAGATTGGCTATGACGTTGACCATCAGACAGGCAGTCACATGATCATGAGACAGAGACAAGCGCCACATAGAAGACTCACCGTGCCAAGACACAGCGAGTTGGCTAAAGGCACTCTACGCGCCATAATCAGAGAAGCCGGACTGACTGTAGAGGAATTTCTAGCACTCCTGTAGAACTGTCGCTGACTCCATCTGCATAGCTTCTTCAACTGTCAGAGCACATCTCACATTCCTACATTTCTGAAGGCCAGAGACCACGCGCACTGATGGGCACGCGAGCGAAGGCCCCGACTGATTAACGTCCGCAGAGAACACAAGCTGTAGCCTTGTGTCCACGCGAAACTTCTTGAGAGATCTCTCTCTCAAGACCGAATCAAACTGTATTTGGGTGAGTTGATAGAGCAAGCCCAGCCGAAACCATCTTCGCCGAGCCCAATGACCCGAGGACGAAGGCGCACCTTCTGCCATTTGCATTCGAGAACAAGCCAGACGAGACCTGAGTCAGTCTCACATGCGCTATTGCGGGTGGCTGAACATCACAACCATAGATTCCGAATGAGCCGGGGGCCAAGGCCGGTCTATCACAGGCCGTGAGGTCGTCGTCTAGCTTTTTCCTTTTATAAGGTCCCTGCTCGAATCGCCACGGCGCACGTTCCGTCTGGAGAATAGAGCTGAATTGGAGATGCGTTAGTGTCGAGGGGGTGCATGAAAGCGTTACTCCGACGATTCGAGTCTCGCAGCATGCGCGCGGCCTTGTCACGCATTCTCTTACGTAAGCGGCAGATTACAACTCCCTGGTCTGGGTCTTGAACCCGGAGGCCGAGCTAGCTCGCCACTCCTTCCTAGTCCACGTCCTATCGCATTCTGTGTTGACCGTAACGTGGCCTGTTACTAGCCTAGATACTCGGCTCTCGCGCCGGCCTCATCCCCGGGTGACACGTCAGTGATGAGCAAGAGTCGTGCGGAGTTCATGGCTAAGTGGGGAATCCAGTCCGACCGGGAACTCGGAGACATCATCACAATCCTACACGCAATAATCCGGTCACAGTTCCAGAGGCTCCGACCCAAATGGAGACGAGAATTCGGAGAGGAAACCCTACAGGCGATCGAAGGCATGCCCACATACCATCCTAGCGCTTCAACAACACCCATCGCATGCATGCTTAGTGGACACCAGGACTAAGTCTGCTCGTATTCTTACTCTGCAGTTCTACCAGGTGTCTCGAGCCTTTTCGATGATCGCTGCGCTCTTCAGACGTGACGACCTTAGTCGTAGGTGGCTGATGTTGACGTCAAGGTGAGAGACGGTTCAGCTCCATCTGCGGCGAAGACTGGCACTGCCGTTGTGGTCGCTAAGGTCTGTCATTCGGTCTTGTTCCACGTAAAGATGGAAACCCTTGTTTCAGCGATTCAGCTACTATTAATTCAAGACCAAACTCAAAGGCTTCGCCGTGAAGGACGAGCCAAAATATGCCTTCAGCAAACAAAGAACGAGGGTGGAGGTAGAAAGTCACCCGCGATGGGTGACTTCTGTAAGGTCTTCTACTATTGGTCTCTAGGACTGATGCTTCTTCGCAACGACGGCTACGGTTCGGTGCTGATGCAGACTAGGCCGATGGTGGATCTCCAAACTCCATACATTTGGTACATCGTTAAGTTGTGCGAGCACGCAACACGAGCTGCGTTGTCGTGTTGCTGTTGGTGTTCACGTTTGTGAGGTGGATACTTGGGGTTTGCATGTTTGTATGGATTCTATTCCCAAGTTGTCGTCGCACATCTCTTTTTCGAGCATTATCAGCTCATTCAGGATGCGCGACCTGACGTGGCTCTCCCTGTGAGCATGCGAGTATACCTCGACGATGACGATGAACGTCTTCTGTTCTTGATTCTTTTCTGAAATGAACACGCCTCTCAATTCAATGATTGGACTCAGTCGTTCTGTTATCATGTGGATTGTTGAACTCGGGTCTAACGTCAATGGAAATTCGAATCGGACTTTGCTGATCAGGGGGCGGCTGTCCGCCATGCTCTTTGTTATGTTGACAATGCCCGAGGTTAGGAAGAATGAGTTTGGCAACGTCATCGAAAGGCCCTTTTCTAAGGTCACCTTGGTGAAGAAGATCCCGATTTCCTCTACGACCGCATCGTAACCTTGAATCAGATAGTCTTGCGAATAGAACTTGTATGCTGGGAAGGTTACGTAAGTCTTCGGAAGGTCCGCGCTAACGATCAGTATCCTATCGCCGATCTCGAATTGCTTTGATGTAAGAACGACTACACCAGCGAAAACGTTCTCGACAGTCTTCTGCGCAGCAAAACCCAAGACGATTCCGCCTACGCTACCGCCTACCAAGAGGAGCTGTGCGTCGACTCTCATGTAGAATAGGAAAACCAGTGTCGCTGCGAAAAAGCCGACGTACCTAATAGTATTAGCCAGTGACCTAGTATGCTTCGTGTCCCCGTGGATACTGATCAATTCATCTGACAGTGATGAGAAGACGTGAAGAGTCGCTATGAAACCGATAGCCCCCAAGATGGGGTTGATATACGGTTGAGAGATTGGCAGATACCCTTGCCATGTGATCCATGCAACGAAGAAACCTACCAGTAGGTAGAAGATTATCAGACCTACGGGTTTCTTCATCGTGATCTTCAGGGGCATCACCAGACCTCAGGACCTATCGCAGTCCTTGAGAGAGAAGCAGCCAGTACCGGGATCTGATTTGAGAGTTGTTTCAAAGATTTGGTACTAATTTGCTTGTTGAGTCGTAAGAACTGGACATCAATGACTACAAACTGTCTCCCATTGATCTTGCTTACTCCGTTTTCGCAACTGTGCGTGGGTCTCTTCGTGCGCTGCATCGGTACTGTCGCTGTGGTCCCCAAGTCTCCAAGTCACAGTCGTCAGGCGCTCGTGGCGCTCGTTTCTAGATTGGTTTGCCGCCCGTGAGGTTGTCCTTCACAATGCGATAGCAGATTAGGAGCACCATCGCTACGCGTAACCACATCGCGCTCTCTAGGCAACCGCGTACGTCCTGAAACCTTAGAACCTATCTCCGGATGCGTTAGATATCGGGAATCAGACCGTGGTTGAGGCGTTCGAGCATGAGAAGAGCAATTTTCGCTTCAATAGTATTTGCAACGGTAATCATGGCTTCGGTAGCTTTCAGCTCCCCTTCCACCTCGGTTCTTTTGCATGCTCCGAGGATTAGCGATGGACTTTCGCGCGGGCAAGCATTGAACTGGGCAGGATATGCAGTAGAAACGAGTCTTTCCAGTCCGCTGAACGGTGCTGTGACTGACGTGAAGGGTTCGTGGACCGTTCCAGCTGTCAACTGCGCCTCAAGTCCAAACAGCTATTCGTCTTTCTGGATCGGCATTGACGGATATAGTTCGGGAACGGTCGAGCAGATAGGAACTGATTCCGATTGTAATTCAAAGAAAGCTGTCTATTATGCTTGGTATGAAATGTATCCGGCTTACCCGGTCAATTTGAACATCAAGGTCTCGCCTGGAGATACCATAAACGCAGAGGTCCAGTATGTTGGCAACAATCAGTTCACGCTGACATTGACAGACAAGAAGACAAGTTACTCAACAACCCAGACTCTGTCAGGCGCTGCAAGGTCGTCTGCCGAGTGGATTGCTGAGGCTCCTTCAGTCGGAGGTGGCATTACCAACTTGGCGAACTTCGGAAGCGTATACTTTACTGGTTGTCAGGTCACACTTAACGGCTACACGGGACCGATAAACGACAACGCCTGGCAGAGTGACGCGATAACAATGGTGACGAGGAATGGGATTGTGAAGGCACAGCCATCTTCCGTGTCAAAGGACGGAAGTGCTTTCTCAGTAACTTGGTATCACAAGTAGAGAATCGGCCACGAGCACTACCTCCACAACGGGCATCCCCCTCTCTTTTTTCCGACTCTAATTCATCTTCTTCTCTCTTTCATGAGCTCATCAAGCAGAAAATCCATCGTAAATACATCCTGACCGAGTATTGGTTCTAAACATTAGAACAATGCAAGAGCAACTTCAACCGAATCTCGAGAATCGCTTGAGAAGGACCAAACCTAAACCGAACAGCCACCATTGGATAGGAGAAGCCTGGATCGAAGGCACATGTTAGGCAAGTCACTGCGACCGGCAGAAGGTGCGATGTCCGAAGCGGTCGGGTACGCATGCTCTTGGACGCTAAGATTCAGGACTCTGAGAACATAACCTGCCTATCTCGAGATGGCTACGGCGTCCCGGCAGGCCGCTATTGACAACGTTTCTTCGTGACCAAGGCAACAGTGCCGATGCAGCCGATCAGGCCGATGACTGCGAGCCACGGCGCCAACACGGCGAACGTGCGCACGGGTATCACGATGCCGCCGACAGCGGCAGCAGCGTTGCCGAAAGTTAGGGTTAGGTCTAAGTGTCCTGAACTGCAGGCCCCTGTGGTGGCTAGGAGTTGGATGTTGAGATTGAGCCCTGCGCCTCTCACAAACGCGTACTGAGATACTAGACTGCTCAAGGTGCAACCCGCTTCAAGGTATCCGGTGACCTCCGATTGGATGTTGATTTCGCCCGCAGTTAAGTCGACTACAAGGGTAAACGCGTACGGGGGCACCTTTCCCTGTAGGTCGATGGTGATCGTGCCCGTAACAACGAACCTGGAACTGGGATGATAGCCGCTTGTCACAAGGCCCCCGCCCCCCGCGCCGACATAACCGTATAGCAAATCGCATGGTCCTTCGTAGCCATCGAGCAGCTCTACGGAGATAGCAGGGGGGTACCCAGTTTGAGGACCGTAGAGACAGTACTCTTTGCCATTCACAACCGTATCGAAGTAAACGCACTGCTGCTGACCGTCACAATAACCATAGACTTGACCTTCACCGAAGGGGCCCGTCAGCCCGTATACAGTGAGGCCAAGCGACAGGTTTGTTGATTGGGCGGCGGTCTGTGCCATTATGCCGGCCACTAGAACTAGCAGAAGACATGTTGAGACCAAAGCATACTTGGGAAAGAGCTTGATTGAGCGAACCATTTGACCTCAACATCTCAGATGGCTTCGGATTAGCGACTTTGGACTATAATACGCTTTGCGAATTGACACTTCAAAATGCTGCATTTCAGTGACCGCTATGCGGATTAGTGACAAGAAGAAAACCCCCAGACTACCATCTGGATGCTCTAGGCTTGCATGTTGTTATCGCTAGGCAGGCGGCTGATCCTGGGGTGTGTACGTCCACAAGCGCAGCGGTCGGTCGCCTCGAGACGGATCGATTCCCCTGTCCTGTAACGTATTAGGGGAAGACCTTCAGCGAAGTTTGTGATCACGAGCTCCCCTATGCTTCCCGGGGATGCTTCCCAAATAGGAACGGCGTCTTCGCAATCAACGGGAATGATTTCGGGAATACCCCTATCCATCCATAGATGGATCCCAAGGTGGGCACCACATTCTGTGCAGAAGGACATGTGCTCCGTGGGCGAGTAGGCTTCATACGACGTTAGGGCATACCGCTCCATGAGTTCCCCTTGGTAATCTATCAGTGGCTCTCCGTAGAAGATGCCGACCCGGGTCTCCGTGAGAACCTCCCTGGCCAGGACTTTGGAGTCTTCATAGATCTTGTCCGCCAGAGCGAGGGCGTTCTTGATCGACGTAAAGAGTACAGTTGGCCGTCTGCGCTGGACGAAGTTGATCCAGGTCATGCCGAGAGTATCGTACCAGGCTAGAGAGCCTGTTATGAATTCTAGCCTCGGAACTCCGTAGGCTTTGGAATATGCCCAGAGGTAGGGAATGGCATATGAGATTCTCGGAGGCGGATCCGTAACCGAGAGAACTATGTCACCTGTGTGCAGGCCTACAGCGCGGCTCATTCTGGCAAGCATGGGGGCCATTCCAAGGAAGTCTCTTGCGCTGAAGGGAACCCATTCATAGGGGCTTGTGTGGCCGGAACCTGCAAACCAAGTGTTGACGGAGCAACAGGCAATACTTCGCTTTGTTCGAGTCGCCCCGAACAGCTCTTTTCCAGTGATAAAGGGGAACAAGCTGAGATCCTCCAAGTTGTGCATTCGTTTTGGATGAATACCGACAGCCCTCCAGCTATCTCGATAGAGAGGAGAGTTCCAGGCTCTCAGGAGAGTCTGCTGCAGCTTCTTCTCCTGCATCTTGACTAGATCTTCGAGCGGCAGCCGTTCGAGGTCACCTCCATCCAGAATAGTGTTCAGCGTTTCTCACCTTCGTATATCACTCGACCTGCTTTCGTCACTAGTCGACCCTCATCTGATATTCTCTCTTCCAGTACTATGACCGGTTTGGCCACGAGCTTGTTCTCAACACCGGTTGCAAGAATCTGCAGTTCGTGCAGTCTGTTGGAGATCTCTTTCAGAAATGATTCTTCGTCCCCTATCTTGCCGCAAGGCTCGACCGCAATGATCAGTTTCGGGCGGTATCCCTCTCTGGTTATCTTAAGCTGCCATCGCCGTGCTCGTCCATACGTGGTCTCGGCAAGAAGCTTCTCGTCTAGCTGCGAAGCGGGAAAGCGGATGGCTCCAAGGCAGATAGTGGTGTCGGACCTCCGCAGCACCTTAATTCTCGGGTGAGTGATCCCGCATCGGCACGGCCTAGTACTCACCACTTCGATCAAATCGGCGAGGCGGTAGCGGACAAGTGGGAGGACTTCTCCGAAGGTAGTCAAGACGTACTCGCCTCTCATGCCTTGCTCGGCTTTCCACAGCGGAATAGCCCTTGGAGAGTAGGCATTGTCCTCACTCTCCTTGTCTAGCTCAGGTTGCGGGATGATCTCAGGTAGACAGACGTCCATCCAAAGATGCATGCCATCGTGTACGTGACACTCGACGACCGGGGGGATGAACTCCGTGAAGTTGTACATCTCATAGGCCTCGAAGCCGTAGACCCTCTCCAGTACCTCCCGGTAAGGGTCCAAGGGTTCTCCGCCGAAGAGCCCCCACTTGAATCTTGAGAGATCCTTAGGCTGGATCTTCCTCACACGCGTGAGCAAGAGCGCGGCCAAGCTCCTGAGGGATTTCTTCTTACTGAACTCCCGTTGGGCTGCGGCTGGAGCCTTCTCCTCTATTATCTCTGCAAGGCGGGCGGCGAAGCTTGGGTATCCAGCGAAGATCTTGGGCTTCATGCTGAACGCGAAATTGATAGCGTCCTCTTGTTCCACCTCTGTGACGGAGAGAGTCACTCCACCCACTTGGGTGTGCGTTAGCATTCCGTGGATCATGTTGAAACCCGTGAGTGCATTCTCACCGAAGGGCGGGGGTGCAGAGATAGCGAAACCCTTCACACCCTCCGGTATGGGTAGAAGGCTATAGCCCCGGTCTCGAATCTCCATGAAAAGTTCTATGTCTCTCTCACCATAGGGGATCCACTTCGACGTACCTGTCGTGCCGGTCGTGCTGAACCAGTGCAGGACAGCGTCAGAGCACAGGGCTTCTTCCATGGGACC
>Ga0208321_1000882_pt1 | contig 12378 bp, 10 predicted proteins | sample June2015DPH_4_15_FD_184692 | JGI IMG/M metagenome (GOLD analysis project Ga0208321, IMG submission 184692) | Peatland microbial communities from SPRUCE experiment site at the Marcell Experimental Forest, Minnesota, USA - June2015DPH_4_150... | ecosystem: Environmental > Terrestrial > Soil >... | reverse complement strand
GCCTCCGGGTGCGTGCGCAGGTACCGGCCGATCGCGAGCCCGCCGGCCCAGGCGAATGCCCAGTACGGGAGCGCCGCCTCCGGATCGTTCGTCTCGACCTCGACGGCGCGCCACAGCCGCAGCACATCATCGGCCAGGTGGAGTCTGATCTCCTCGAGACCGGGCACGGGCCGGAGGCGCGTGTGGCGGAGGACGAAAGCGCGAGGCGAAGCTGCCATGGCCGTACTCTACCGGCCGCCTCGGGAGACATCGGCAATGACATCACCCAGGGGCCGGCACCCGGTCAGAAGATCGGCGGCGAAGCTGTGCAGGAGCGGACGGCGCGATCGGCCCGGCGGCACTCGAGTTTCTTCAGTGCGCTCGCCGGGTCGGAATCCAGGGTTACTGCATGAACGGGGTGATGAAGTCCAGACTCTCCTGGGTGTCAATGCGGTAGTCCTTGTCGGTCGAGCGGCAATACATGTCGCCGGTAATGGTGACCGCGACGACCATGTTGGTGCTGCCCACGAAATGCGGGCCACCCGAGTCGCAGCGCCCAGCCAGCCGTTGGCGTCTCGCCCGTCGGTCCCGCTGCCGTCGCGTGACCCATCGGCCGCCATGGTGTCAACATGGCGGACATGAAACACTCCCAATCCCCGTCGCCATTCGGTTTCCAGGGCGCCATTCGTGCGTTGATCGAGAGGCGGTCCCGGCTCCGGCCCGGCAGGGTCGCGATCATTCGTCTGTACGGGACGATCGGCGGTGGGGTGCGGTCGGCCGACTGGGTCGAAATCGTGAAGGAGCTGCGACGACGGAAGAGCGTACCGGCGGTCGTGCTCGACATCGATTCCCCAGGCGGCTCAGCATCGGCCTCGGACTACCTGTACCTCGCCCTGAAGCGACTCTCCGACCAGAAGCCGCTGGTGGCGCACATCCGCGGGACCGGCGCCTCAGGCTCCTACCTCGCCGCCATGGCCGCGCAGCGCATCATCGTCGCCCCTTCGTCCATAATCGGCTCGATAGGCGTCATCTCTGCCGGGCCGCGCCTGCCGAAACTGCTCGATCGCCTCGGAGTTCGCGTCGAGGAGCATCGCGCCGGGCGCCTGAAGGGCATGGGCGCGCCCTGGCGGGACGAGACTGACGAAGAGGGGAGCCGTGAACAGCAGCTCGTCGATGCGTTCTACGACCGCTTCGTGGATCGAGTCGTCGCGGGTCGCGGGCTGGAGCGCACCCGTGTGCTCGAGCTGGCCACAGGCGAGGTCTGGCTTGGCAGCGAGGCGGTCGAGCTGGGGCTGGCCGACGGAACCGGCGACCTGGACGACGCGATCGAGGCCGCTGCTGCGATGGCCGGCGTGCCGGCCGAAGCCTCGCCCGTTCGGCTTCGTCGTCCTCTGCTTGCCCGTCTCACCGATCGGTTCGCGACGCGGCTGGCAACCACGGTAGCGGACGAGCTGGAAGCCAGCTTGAGGCGAGATCGGTTCATGTAGCGGAAATGGTGCCGGGCCACTGACCGCCGCCCGCCGCCTGGTTACCGAGGACATCGCCGGGAGCGTCCACAACGGGATCCGCGGGTCCGAGTGGGTCGTCTTCGAGGGGAGTGCCCACATGGCCCACATTGACGAACCCGACCGCTACATGGAGGTCCTCGGGCAGTTCCTCGCCCGCCACGAGCCATAGCTGCGTTCGAGGGTGGCAACCGGACCGGCGGTGGGCGTACCAGGCGCAATCCACGACACGATAACTGGACACGCTACGCTCGGGCCTCTGAGCACGGTGCCACAGCGCTAACGCGTCCTGGCTCTCCAAGCTGAATGTCGCGGGTTCGAGACCCGTCTCCCGCTCCAGTTCCCTTTTCGTGCTCAGGACGAGACGACAGCTGCGCATTCAGCTGTCATTGCGAGCGGTCGATAGGGCCGAATCGCCTGCAACAAGGCTTGGCGATGTCCTTTCTGGTGCTCGGCCGGGCGACGCACCGCGTTCCCGCAGGCGCCTGGCTGCGCCCAACCCCGTCGTGTCGCAGGGGAGTGGCCTCGGCCTGCTGGACACGATCCGATCTCTTCGGCCCTGCTACTAGCTGCGCATCGCCTGGAGCCACGGTGCGCCCTCGAGCCGGCGAGCCGGACCGAAGCCAGCCTCGCTCAGCATGGCGGCGTACTCCTCGAACGTGTACACGCGACCGCGACGGGCCACGTTGAACAGCCAGGCGGCCGTGAGGTACTGGTCCCGGTCGTCGAACACGCCCGGTGTCGGCAGGATCTCGAGGATGACGATTCGCCCGGTCGGGGCGAGCAGGCGATGGACCTGGCGCAGTGTCGAGCCGATGTCGACCGGGTCGAGGAAGTGGAGGACCCAGCCGAAGAATGCGACGTCGAAGGGGCCATCAAGGCGTTGAAGAGTGGTGACGTCGCCGGCCACGAACGATGCCCGCGAGGCGACGCCCATGGCTTCGGCGAGGCGGCCGGCCACCTCCACGACCGGTCCCCGGTCGATACCGGCAACCGTTGCCGTCGGGTCGTCGAGCGCCAGGACCAGGCTCGCGGTAGCCGGGCCGCAGCCGACGTCGAGGACGCGGGCGCCGGGCATCGAGGAGGCGGTGACCCCGAGGGCCGACCAGCGAGCCCGGTAGACGGCGAGGTCGTCTGGCCAGGTGAGCAGGCGAGAGGCAGCAAAAGCAGCCCAGAGTCCTGTCGCGTCGGCCGACGCATAGTCGGTCCGGACCTGGCCGGTCCGGATGTTGTCTGTGAAGTGATCCCAGGCTCGGAGGTCGTCGAGGAACATCGGGGCGCAGTAGGTCGGCTTCCCGGGAACGAGATACGCCTCCGCTGTCGGGGTGAGCGAGTAGGCGCCGTCGGACCAGTGCAGCAGCCCGAGGGCGCACAGGCCGTCGAGCAGGATCCGCATCCCGGCGAGAGAGCAGCCGGTGGCACGGGCGATGGTCTCCGCGTCACGATGGCCGGCGGCGACCGCGGGCATGACCTCGAGTTCGAGCGCCGCCCGGACGATCCGCGCCTTGATCACGAGCACGTCGTCGACTTCCTCGAGGATGCCAAGCGATGGGATGGTTCCGGAGACTAGGGACTGAGTCACGGGTGGTACCTCCAATCGGGCCGAGTCGCCCCGCGGGTCGGCCTAGAGGCCGATGCAGCCGCTCTGGACTGGCGGGACAGGCCGGGATCGTCGGCGACCAGCGGTGCGGGGGCCGAAGCGAGTTAGGAGGCCGGCGACAGCGGGATCGAATGGACGAGAGCGAGCTTCCAGGTGTCGCCCTCGCGCTGCCAGATCATCGTTGTGGGGGCATCGATCTCCTGGCGTGTGCCGTCGAAGACGTAGCTCTGGTGCAGCATGAAGGTCTCGACCTCCAAGTCGCCCCAGCGACGTGTCTCGGCGTCGTCGATGCGAGAGTGGATCTCCGTCATGCGCGGCAGGTTGTCGGTGAAGTACGCCTCGAGCGCGGGTCGCCCGCGCAGCCAGCCCCGGGTAATCTCGTCGGCGGCCTGCGGATCGTCGGCGCATGAGACGCGCAGGGCCTCGACATCCTTGGCGTCGAGAAAATGAAGGAACTCGCTTGCCCGAGTGTGAACGGGCACGTTAGTAGCCATTGGGATCTCCCGGGTCACGCCCACCTACGCGAGTCGGTCCCGCCAGTGGCTCGGCGCGGTCCCGGCGGCCAGTGTGTGGCCCGCGCGTCCAAGCCCCCCGTGTTTCGCAGATTGTCCCACCGGCGTCGATGCACCGATACGCTCCAGTCCAGCAAGCCACGCAAGACCAAGATGGCCGCCTTCTGGACGATACGCTGTGCGGTCCCGCTCGGCGCCGATCATCGTGGCGCCCCAGCCCCAGAGCGTTGGAATGGACCAAGCCGCCGATCCAGAAAACACGATCTCTTGGTCGTCGAGATCAGGGAGTGCGACTCAGCGGCAGCCTTTGGGTAGGTCCGGCTGGCCCGTCTACATCAGTCGGACAACCTGCGCTGGGCTCGCGTCCTTGTTCGGGATCATGGCGAAGGCGCCGCTGCCGCGCTGCAAGGCGGCCGGGCGGGTACTGGCCACCTCAAACCCGGCCATAGCTATCTTGGTCACGCAATCCTGACGGGGCCCTGAACCCGGGCGCATTCGAGGACTCACCTGGCCCTCGATCGCGCTCGGCGGCTGGGATGCAGATCGCCCTCTTGTCGCACGTGGTCTGGCTGTGTCTACCGGTTCGCGAGGAAGCACCGTGGCCAGTTATAGTGTCGTGCCTCGTCCATCGTGTGGGGTCACTCGTGTCTGCTGTGGTTCACTCGCAATCCGCCTCGAAGACTCCGCGCCGACCGTTCGCTCGGCTCACGGGCCTTGCTCTGGCTGCACTCTTCGCTTTGGGACTCCTCACGGTCTGGGCCGGGCCGCTCGCCGCGCCTGCGGCAGCCGCGTCGACCGGCTCGGTCGCCGCCTGGGGCAGCGACAGCGTGGGCCAGACGGACGTCCCGGCGGGCCTCTCGGGAGTCAGCGCGATCGCAGCCGGGATCGGCTTCAGCCTCGCGTTGAAGTCAGATGGGACGGTCGTCGCTTGGGGCACCGACAGCGCAGGCCAGACGAACGTCCCGACTAGCCTGTCGGGCGTGACCGCGATCGCGGCCGGTTGGTTCCATGCCCTCGCTCTCAAATCGAACGGCACGGTCGTTGCCTGGGGCGACAACACCTACGGCCAGGGCGCCGTCCCGACAGGCCTGTCGGGCGTAACCGCGATCGCGGCCGGTGACGAACATAGCCTCGCCCTTAAGTCGGACGGCACGGTCATAGCCTGGGGCACGAATGGGTCCGGCCAGACCAGCGTCCCGACCGGTCTGTCGGGCGTGATCGCGATCGCGGCCGGTGGCTTTCACAACCTTGCCCTGAAGTCGAACGGCACGGTCGTTGCCTGGGGCCTCAACAGCTCCGGCCAGGCCACCGTCCCCACGGGCCTCTCGGGCGTGACCGCGATCGCCGCCGGGGGATACCACAGCCTCGCCCTGAATTCGGGCGGGACGGTAGTGGCCTGGGGCGACAACACCTACGGCCAGGCCGCCGTCCCGACAGGCCTGTCGGGCGTCACCGCGATCGCCGCCGGTGAGTACCACAGCCTCGCTCTCGAGTCGAACGGCACAGTCGTCGGCTGGGGCTCCAATGGCGCCGGTCAGACGAACATCCCCACCGGCCTGTCGGGCGTGACCGCGATCGCCGCCGGGGGCTTTCACAGCCTCGCCCTGGAGTCCGGCCCTGCCGCTGCCACTGCCCTCGCGGTTTCGGGCCTCCCGAGCCCGACCACCGCCGGTGTTGCCCACACCGTGACCGTCACTGCCAAGGACGGGTCCGGCAATACGGCGACCGGCTATCTGGGCCGGATCCATTTCACGAGCACCGATCCGGCAGCGGTCCTGCCGGCCGACTACACCTTCGCAGCCGGTGACGCCGGCGTCCACACCTTCAGCGTCACGCTGAAGACGCCTGGCACGCAGTCCGTGACCGCGACGGACACCGTCACGGCGAGCATCACAGGCAGCCAGACCGGCATCGTTGTCCAGGCTGCCGCTGCCACTGCCCTCGCGGTTTCGGGCCTCCCGAGCCCGACCACGGCCGGTGTTGCCCACACCGTGACCGTCACTGCCAAGGACGGGTCCGGCAATACGGCGACCGGCTATCTGGGCCGGATCCATTTCACGAGCACCGATCCGGCAGCGGTCCTGCCGGCCGACTACACGTTCACAGCCGGTGACGCCGGCGTCCACACCTTCACCGTCACGCTGAAGACGCCTGGTACGCAGTCCGTGACCGCGACGGACACCGTCACGGCGAGCATCACAGGTCTGCAAAGCGGCATCGTTGTCCAGGCTGTCGGCGTCACAAGCGGCGCCACCTACTTCCCGCTCACCCCCACTCGGATCCTCGACTCCCGTACCAGCACCGGCGGGCTGCCGGGCCCCTTTAGCTCCCATGTCGCTCGGACGTTCGGGGTGACCGGTGTCGGCGGAGTCCCCTCCAACGCCACTGCCGTGACCGGCAACCTGACCGTCACCGGGCAGACCAGCAACGGCTACCTGTTCATCGGTCCCGTCGCGATGAACAACCCGACCAGCTCGACTCTCAACTTCCCCGCCGGCGATGACCGGGCCAACGCGGTCACGGTGGCTCTCGGTGCCGGCGGCACCCTATCGGTCACGATGGTCGCCCCGAGTTCGGGCAACAGCGCCTACGTCATCTTCGATGTCACCGGCTACTTCGTGCCGGCGACCTGACGTAGTCCACGGAGAATGTTCTCCAGTTCGGACCCCCGTTCCCGCCCTCCCTTGATGCGGCTGAGCGAAGTCGAAAGAACGCCCTGGTGTCCAACCTGACTGGCGGTCGGGGCGCCGTCGCAAGACACGATAACTGGACACGCTACCCTCGGGCCTCTGAGCACGGTGCTACAGCGCACAGACGCTTGGGCCGTCCAAGCTGAATGTCGCGGGTTCGAGACCCGTCTCCCGCTCCAGTTCCCCTTTCGTGCTCAGCAGACACTCAGCCTGGTCCTCTGGCGCTTCCCTCAGGCTCCTGTCCCCGTCTTTCCCTTGGTCTCTGCGGCGACGCTTGGTGACCGCCATTGGCCGACCGACCCCTAGGCGCTTTGAAACCGGAGAGCGCACTCAAGGGCGCTTGATGTGGAACTCGTGTCAACTCGACCCCTTCAGCTACCGGATGGGCAGGCGGCCCACTCGAGGCCCGCGCTGGAGACAGCGGTTGCGGAGCCAGCGGACCCAAGGATCCTGGCGCCAGACCCCTGAGCCGGGGCCACGCCGACCAGGCCCACGAGGGTCAAGATGGAGCGGATCCGTCCCGGGAAGACCGATGGAAGCAATGGCGACACGCCCTAGTGTCCCGGTTCGCTGGTTTCTGGTTGGTTCATCGAGCGCCACGCGAGCACTGCGTGGCCTGTCCAACGGGCCAGTTTGCTCCGGGTCGCGACACTAGGTCGGACCGATCACAGGCCGGTTGGTCCGTGGAACCAGCCCTGGCTCGAGCATCGGCAGGGAACCTCCACCTCGATGGCGGCCCTCGAGCTCGAGGGGTGCCGTGTTTCGCTGCCCGTGGGCGTCGTTCAGCTGACCGTGATCGTGACGCTGAACCCGAGGCGGAACAGGGGGCAGACACCGGAGGTGCAGTGCGGGATCCCAACTGCGCTGAGGACGGTGGTGCCTGGCGTACGCGCCTCGTAGATCCCCTGATCGCCCGCCGGCAGGGGCACGCCCGTCACGCGCTCCACGACCTGCCCGGCGCCAATGCTCACGGTCCAGTCCACGCCGGAGCCGAGACGGAGGAGGAACTGCTGCCCCACCGCGAGGTGCAGTGTCGTGCCCTCATCCGCGGCGGTCACCACCAGGGGTGCTGTGGCTGGGAGGACCGGAACCGCGGTTGGCGCAGGGAGCGACGCCGCTGTCGTTGGAAGGGTCCCTGCACCAGGTGGCGGCGACACCACCGGTTCGCCACCACACAACTCCCCGGGGCTGGTCGCCGAGAGACACGGGGCCGTCCCACCACCCATGCCGCCCAGCCGGCTTGGCGCGGCTGGCGGGCTTTGGGTGGCCGTCGGTGCAGCCGTCCCGCTCGAGGACCCGGCGCTCACGCAGCCACCGAGGACGAGTAACCCGAGCGTGACCACCAGGCCGGCCACGAGGAGCGGGCCGACCCGGCGCTGGCTTCCTGCTACAGGCGTGCGCTGCTTGTCGGCCATGGCTCCATTCTGCCACTCAGTGTGGCCTCTCGTTCACTTGTGACGTTGGACGAGCGAGGATGGTTCCCACACCGAGCAAGGTTCCTGGGTCGGCCACCCACACGGACAGACCGGCTCGAGATACTGCGTGCGACGGATAGGTGGAATACCGGACACGGACGTGCCGCAACGCTTGGTGTCCGGTATTCCTGTCAGGAGCTATCGACCGTGACCGGTTACCTCGTGCCTTCTGCGACGAAGGTCACTGAGCCTGTCCGTGCACGTCTATTCAGGCTCTCAGCACAGCATAGAGAGCGGCTTAGTGCGGTCGCTGATGCCCGCCCCACCACGGATAGTTGCCGAAGTACGGGCTCGACTCGGCGACCGCGGCAACGCCGTCACCCCATGACACGTACTTGATGAGGTAGCTGACCAGCTGGTCGGCTTTCGGCGTGCCGAGGCCGGTCGTGGCGTCCCAGCCCTTGCCGGCGTTGTAGCCGGTGATGGTGATCGGGTTGTTGGCGGCGTCGTATTCAACCGCGGAGTTGGTGCCGCTGGTGATGTCGTGTAGCGCCGCGGCGTAGGTCTTCGCGGAGCCGCCGATGTCATAGAGGGCGGAGTTGATGAAGCCCAGGTCATGGCGGGCCTTCTGGTCCGCGATGGCCATGATGGCCGCCCACTGCGGCGAGCCGGCACTGGTGCCGCCGAACCGGAACCAGCCCGTGGCGTCACCGGGGATGTCGAGGTAGGTCATCACGCCGTGCAGGACGGCGGCGTTGTACGCGATGTCGGGGACGCCGCGCTGCTTGCCCTTGACCGCCCCCCGCTGGTAGGACGGCTCGCGGTAGATCGTGCTGAAACCGCCGCCGCTGGCCAGCGTTGAGCCGAAGTGAGCCTGGAAGTCACCGAACGGGGGCCCTTCGTTCCACGCCGTCTCGCTGAGGTAGGTTCCGGGGGCCGGATTGGCCGTCGGATGGCAGCCGAGCGACGTCAAGCAGTAGTCGGCAGCAACCAGCTCCGTGCCGCCCACGCCGGTGACCAGCGGGTCGCTGGCCGGCGATGAGGCGGACAGGATCCAGGAGTTGCCGTCGCAGGTGGCCTGGGCCGCGCCCTCGTCGCCGGAGGAGGCGAAGAGAGTCATGCCCTCGAGGGTGGCCTTGGCGAAGACCTGGTGCTCCCCTGCGAGGATCTTCGGATCCACGCAGCTCTCGGCCTCGCCGAAGCTCTGGGAGACCACGTCGCCCAGCCGGTGGTCGACCGCGTACTTGGTGGCGGCCAGGATGTCCGCGTCCGCGTTCGTCGCGGCCAGGTCGAGCACGATGTTGGCGCCGGGGGCGATGGCATGAGCCCACAGGACGTCGAGCGAGATCTCCTCGGCCCAGCCGGACATGTTGCCGTCGGTCGGGTCGAACGCCGTAAGCCCGCCGGGGGCAATCTGCTTGAACGTGCCGAGCGTCTTGTCGTAGGGATTGCCGAGGCCGTTCAGGCCCGGCAGGCCGTAGAAGGTATCGAAGTAGTTGAGCTGCGCGACGATTTTTGGCGACTGGTAGGCGTCGACGATGATGATCGTCTCGCCCTTGCCCGTGAATCCGGCCGCGATGAGGTTGTCGACGCCGTAGGCGTGCCGCATCTGGTACGGGTCGTAGCACTGCCCGGTCGAGAGGCCGACCTGGCAGTCGAAGAGCTCATAGTCGGGACCGGCGACGTTGGCTGGGATAGCCTGCGGGCCTCGCACGAGGGACGGCGACGCGACCGAGCCTGCGCGGGCTGCCCCGGCGGCCGCTGGCACCAGGCTGATGATCAAGGCTGCTGCCGCCAGGACGGGTAGAGCGCGATAGGTCTTCATGTTCTCCTCTTCTAGGGTCAGTCTTGGCATCCTAGGCGTGGCTGGTCACGCTAACGATCAGTCAAGGCGGCTGTGCTTCACCCCCTTTGCCACGGTGGCGACATGGCTTGCGCATCCTCGTCGCGCCGCTCGTGCGAAGTCTTGGGAAGATGCCGGAGAAACCGAAACCGAGCGCCGTTTCGCCGGCCTGGTCACGATGAGAGCCGCCGGGTCCGCGTTTCCCTCGCCTCCCCGCGTAGGCCAATTCTCCTACCCAGCGCAACTGCCGCACGATCGACTCGTGCGCTACCCATTTTGACACTTGCACCTCCCTTACTGGGTCATTCTGGGATGGGTTGACAGGCACTGATTGGCTTCGGTTGGGCTGAGGCCAGGTATTCCCTAACCGAGTACCTGCCCGCCGGCCCTGTCCAGATGAGCGAGTCCGATACCTCGCGCTACGCCGATATCGACTTCATCCTGCACTACACGGATGTTCTCGGGATCTACGCGGAGCTGGGGCTCGACGAGGTCTCTGCCTACACCTTCGCGAACACAACCCAGCAGAACAAGGCATACATCGATCGGTTCGGTCACGAGGGGCCGAACTACCCGGTGCGTGCCCAACTCGCCCAGTACCTGACCGGGCAGGCACTCGCGGTGGTCGGATCGGTGGGATATGACGCCCTCAAGGTCAAGGTATACGCGTACCAGCAGGGCAGCCGCTATTTCGTCGTCGTTTTGAACAAGGACGCGAACGCCGAGCAGACGGTTAGGGTGAAGTCGGCAGGCCAGTTCGACTTGACCCTCCGGCTGCCATCGCGCAGCTATGCCTCCGTGATCGTCGACGACAGCGGGGTAGTGATCTCCGCTATTGGCGGCTAGGTCTATTCCCGGCTACGTGGCTCCCCGGCCATATACGCCCGCCCACTCGGTCACCCTCGCGCGTTCTCGCCTGCCGGTCGCATGGCATAGACCCGGCCGTGCTTGAGCTCTAGGTCCTCTAGCTCGGTCGTCGTGCGGACTTCGTATGAGGCGAGCTCGACCAGCACGTCCGTGGGCAGGTAGCGGCGGCCCGGGTCGCCGACCAGGACATCGATTCCGCGGTCCCGCGCTCTGTGCAGCCACGGCAGGACGCGTTCGGCCAGGCCGGCGTCGTACCAGCAGTCGCCGGCCAGGATCAGGTCGACGTCGGGCGGCTTCTCGTCCAGGACATCGCGACGCACGACGGTCACTCGGCGGCCGTTGGCGCGAGCGTTGAGCTCGATCGCCGCGCCGGCGAAGGCATCGATATCGGCGCCCGTCGCCTCGGCCGCGCCCGCATGCATTGCCGCGATCGCGCAAAGTCCGGAGCCGGTTGCCAGGTCGAACACCCGCCGACCGGCCACGGCCTCCGGGTGCGTGCGCAGGTACCGGCCGATCGCGAGCCCGCCGGCCCAGGCGAATGCCCAGTACGGGAGCGCCGCCTCCGGATCGTTCGTCTCGACCACCACGGCGCGCCATAGAGGCAGCACCTCGTCGGCCAGATGCAGTCTGATCTCCTCGAGACCGGGTACGGAAAGGAGCCGCGTGTGGCGCAATACGAAGGCGCGAGGCGAGGCAGCCATCTCCGTACTGTAGCGGCCCGCCATCTCGCTGCTGTGCACGCACCTCCGTGAGCGAGGAGGAGATTGGAGCACTCGAGGCGCTCTGACCGGTCCATCGTTCGAGAGCCTTCGTCTCTCCCATTCGTGATGTTCGCCCCGGCCGAGCTGGCGTCTACGGCGCTGATCCCGCTACGGCGACGGGTGGCAAACCCCGGCACCTGGCTCACCATCCGGCCCTTCAGCACGAACGCGTCCTGCCAGGCGAGAGCCGCAGCCTGCTCGGACTCCCTCGGGTGGGCGTCTTGCGAGCGGCTGTAGGTACCTCTACCCTGTACCCGGCTCCACGAATGTACTTCGTTTGCCCAGTGAATCTCTCGGCCATGGGCTGGACCGAGACCATCTGCCGTGGTTTGAGGCTACTCGATGACCACGTCTCAGGAACCCCTCGCACTGATCCGGTACGAGTGCAAGCGCTGCCAGAAAGCATTTGCGCCGCCGCAGTCGAAACAATCGCTTAGCCGCTCCGGCAAGTTCCGCGCGCTCGCGATGGGGGTTGGGAAGGCCTTCCGATACCACGAGGGCCTCCGCGCCGGCTACGGCCATGCCCGCCAGCAGCTCTTCGACGAGGCGGATGACGATGCCTACCAGTCATTCGTGCAGAGCTTCCACTTCTGCAACGAATGCAACCAGTTCGTGTGCTCAGATTGCTGGCGCGCCTCTCGTGGAACCTGCAAGTCGTGCGCGACGAGGGCAGTCAGAAGCGCGGTCCCGCCGCTGGCTCCCGGGGCCCCGGTAGCGATCGAGTTCGTGCGTCCGGTGGTCTCGATGGCAAATCGCCGACGGCGCCGTCTCCGTCAGGACGTCTCGATGGTGGCGTTGGCTGTCGCGCTGGTCCTGCTGGTCTTCGAAGGAGGCTTCTTGCTCGCCTCGGTGCCGGGCGAGCCCTCCGCGGCCCCGAGGGTCGCGGGCGGTGTGGCGACACCCAACCCAGCTACTACGGTTGGCACTTCTTCGGCCGGAACTCTCTCCAAGGTTCTGTCTGCCACCGCATTGGCGAGCCAGTCGGCCGGTTCCACGACGGGCCCCGGCCAGTCGGGCACGCCGACGTCGAAGCCAGGGAGCGGCCCGACGAAGGCGCCTAACGCGACGCTCGCCCCCGGTCAGACCCCGACGCCTGCCCCGCAGGCGACTCCTACTCCGACGCTCGCCCCCGGTCAGACCCCGACGCCAACCCCGACTCCGGCGCCGACCGATACGCCGACTCCGGCGCCGACCGATACGCCGACT
>Ga0208321_1000874_pt1 | contig 12481 bp, 18 predicted proteins | sample June2015DPH_4_15_FD_184692 | JGI IMG/M metagenome (GOLD analysis project Ga0208321, IMG submission 184692) | Peatland microbial communities from SPRUCE experiment site at the Marcell Experimental Forest, Minnesota, USA - June2015DPH_4_150... | ecosystem: Environmental > Terrestrial > Soil >... | reverse complement strand
CACAAACTTTTAGGCGCGACACTCCGTTTACGCCTAAAACAGCACCCACATTCTCTTGACAGTTATTTAGGAAAACCTAAAAATGGCACATAGCTTTTCTGCCTACAAGTCGGAAAAAATGAGAGTATATAAAGACGTGTTATTTATAGGCGCGAAGGTAATTTCTAACAATTTAAGAGGTATGCGTTTAGGAATTGGCAAAAGAAGGTTGCCGTCTTTAGGGATTGGCATATTTTTACACTAATCATAAGAGAAAAGCACCCTAATATTTTCTTGTGAAGTTTCTACTCACATTTTATAAGATTAGGGGGGGTATAGGGTGATGTCTACTCATTGACTATAATGGACATATATGAGCAATAAAACCCTTTATCTATCATTAATGGTCATTTTATCGTGGTGATTTTGAAATATGGTTACTAAAACAGTTGACCAAGTCGTTGCTAAGTGGGCTCAAAATACCCAAAACGCAACTACTTACATGAAACAGGGAGTCCAAAACGTCACGACAAACCCAATGGACAAAGCCGCTGCGGCTCTACCTAAAGCGTTAGCAAATTATAGCGCAAGGGTTAATGATGGTAGCATGGCCGCAAAGATGAAAGCGGTTACTTTGCCACAGTGGCAAGATGCCATGATTAATAAGGGTATTCCGCGTGTCGCTCAAGGTGTGACTTCCGCAGTACCAAAAACAACCACAGCTTTTGGCAAACTGTTGCCTTACATTGACAAAGGTCAAAAGATTGTTGAGTCTATGCCTAACACGTCATTAGTGGACAGCAAAACAAGGATGAACGCATTTTTCGACCATATGGCCGCGTATCCTAAATCTTAACTAAAGGTGACATAGCATGTCAATAGTTATCCGTCCAGTTCTCCCGCCAACAACTCAAGCAGACTCAGGCACAACCACTATACTAATCAGTGATAACGTTAAAGCTCACGGGTTTTTGTTAGAAATAACAAACGTGGGTGGAGCAACAGCCGGTCTTAACATAACTGATATGATTTCTAATATTCAGTTACTAAAGAACGGCTCAGAGCAGATTGTTTACGGTTCAGCAAATGCGCTTAGATCAATAGCTCACGATGTTGGCGTTAAATGTCCAAATGAGATATATAATCTAGCTGGTGGTGCTACTCAAACAATGGTTATCCCTATTCTATTTGGGGACGACCTAATTGATCCGAACCACTACCTAGACTTGTCGCAAATCTCATTGCTGCAACTGATAATAACGTATGCGTTTACAATTGCTGTAACGGGATTCACAACGGGGACAGCTTCATTTGCTCTCTACGGCATATACGAATACGATCAGCCAATGGGTGCTTATCAAGGTTACATTCACACTAAGCAAGCAGACTCTTACGCTGCTGCTGCGAGCGGCAACCACACTACGTTGCTACCTACAACTACACAGCTTTCTAGTGTACATCTAATTTCAAACACCTATGCGGGCGACATTTCGACACCAATAGGTAATATTTTGTATAGAGCAAATCAAGGACAGCGCATTTTTTGGAATGACACAGCCGCAAGGTTAAGACGTTATACACAAATGCTTAGTCCGGCCTATCCTTGGCTACACGCTAATGCTTTCGTTGCAGCAATACCAAATATTTGCTCCTTCTTCCACTCAGTAGGAGATAATGAAAGCTTAGACTTGACACCAAATGAATACTCTATGCTTGAATTGGTGCAGACGAATCAGAGCGCAACAGGTACGGTGCTAGTAATGTACCGTGAATTAGTGCAATAAGTCCCCATCCCTTATTGCACTTTTTCATTTTATTGGAGCCATCATGGTGACTGAGCAAGTAAATGTAGTGCCGTTTAACTTAGATTTTAATGGAGTCTTACAAGTAGCAAGCCAACAACTTGTATTTTTGCCACTAGCTGAATCGCGATTCTGTTATATAAATCGCATAAGCGGTTATAACAATGCGGCAAACACGTATAACGGGATTGTTGGAATTATTGACAGCGGAGGAAACTACGTCCCAATATCAATAACTGCATGCGCTCAAAATGCTGCTTTTAACACACAAATAGACAAAACAATAATACCAACTTTAGGCGCTTATTGGCAGTTTACCGCTACGTCTTACCCAGTAACACCACAAGCCATGATAGATGGCTACTATTATGACATAGTGGAGAGTGAATAAGCTATTAAATAAAGCCGTCATTCTTCGGCTCGCAAGATGCAATATATTTACTATGCAAGTACGCCAATTAACACGCCGATTGCGAGCCCATTGGTTACTGATTGCGCTCTCACTAACGGCTTTATTACAAATATGCTTATTGTTATACCTGCGGGTTGCGTCGGTTTAGTAGGCGTCCAATTACAATATGCAAGCCGTCAATTTTTCCCAATAAATTTAAACAAGTGGCTTACTGGTGATGGACTAGAAGTTATTTTTGGCGAGAATTTAGACTTAACAACGGGATCAAGAACAGTACAACTACTGACTTATAATTTAGACGACACATACCAACACACCGTTGAGGTTGTGTTTACTGTTGAACAGATGCCTAGTGAAACCACGACTCAAATCGGTGGAGGTGGAGGGGTTGAAGTTACAGAGATCACAACCACTATAACAAATAATGACACAAACCCACTACCTCCATCAAACCAATATCAATGTAAAGACGGTTCATGGGTTGATGATCCCTCTAAATGTCCAGAAACACCAACCCCAAGTCCAGAACCAACACCAACACCAACACCACCACCAACACCACCACCAACACCACCACCAACACCACCACCAACACCAACACCAATAAAAATTAGTATATCTGAGTTAATGCTATTGATGTGATGATATGGTTATAAATTCACTTCGTGATATAGCCGGTTGTACGCCATGGCGTTATTCTTCAACAAATACTTATAATGACCAAATTCAACATTTTATCACAATCATCACAGTAGATAGCGATAAAGTTTTACAACTAACGCATCTTGATTGGAGAGTTTATGAGGGAAGCAGTACAGGAGTATTCCGAATATCTGATTCAGATGCTTCGTTTGTTTGTACTTTATATACTGCTTATCAAATACAATCAGGTTCATCATTAGACATGATGTTAAACGTATTTTTAGATAAGAATATAAGTTTATATGGTGTTGTTCAAGCAAACGCTACTCCGTTCACTTTAGCTCTTAATTTTCATGGTCTAATGTATAAACTAGGTGAAGGGGTGCTTGATTAAATGTCTTCAGGAGCGCCGGACTATGATAAAACAAGGCAAGTTTTATCATCTGACATTGTAACAGCGTTAAACACGCTAAATACATCTATAAATAACCTTAATACTGAATTTACAGGTCAAATTAATACCGATTTGGTCAACTTACAAACAGCACTTAATAACGATATAACTGCTTTACAAACAGCTACTCATGCTTATTTAAAACAACTAGCTGTGCGTTTAAACGCCCTACCTAACCCAACAGATACAGGTGATGTATTTTTAAGTATTTGTGATTCTATTTGTTATGCTTCGAGCATGTGGCTTTTACCGGCATCAGGAGGTTATATAGTACCATCAACAAAATATGGTCAATTTAATAGACCATCTTTAAAAGTAGTGACAAGCTCAACAATAAATGATACAGGTGGGTTAATATTTAATTTCTTGCCAACAAGTGTTGGAGTTATTGGTTTCGCAGGATACTTTATTGGATACACCTATAACGCCTTAATCAACATTATAATAAGTCATACAATCTCTGGAAATAACTACACATACGGGCTTAAAGTTAATTTAAATGGTGGAGCTGTTGCTTATTGGGGTTCAGATAGCGCTTGGCATTCTGGTGGGACAATCCCAATATATAACGGCGCTGGTATGCCTTTTTCTATTAAAATAACTATTGATTTAGCTGCACACAAATATGGTCACTTATACTTAGGTGGTGACATGGTTTTAGATATGACCGCTTATTCATTTAGTTATGGAGCCGGTTCAAATCCAGACTCTACTTTAATAGAATGTTTTATAAGCAATATCGCCGCTTCATCTCAAACAATTTATATACAGGACGCTGTATTAACAACAAATGAGGTTCTTTAAATGGTAGCTTCAAAACCGATTTATTATAGTAAGACCTTTTGGCTAAGTGTTTTAACAGTGATTGCTGGAACTATACAGCTTATAATAGGACAAAACTTAGTTGCCGGAACAGCATTAACATCTTTAGGTTACATCTACATGATTCTTAGATTTATGACAACTCAGCCGCTAGACGTTTTGCCTTCTGGTGGAATACCTCCGGCATGACAAATGAGAGCAATAAACCGTTTAGATGTGTTGATAATAAGCCTAGTTGTCATATTTGTAATAAACTTAGTCGCCGTTAGATACTCAGAACCGGAGGGGATATTGATAACAGCAATGGGAACAATAGTAACTTTGACAGGTTATGCTTTCATTAGACCAATGGTTGTTAATGAATGTAACATGAACGGAGATAAATAATGACAGATTGGCAAGTACAGTCAAGATATGATATAGCGCAATTAATAGCACTTGTGCATAGTGACATAAAGGACAATTCAAGCAACCAATTTAAGCAAGCTATACTTTTTAAAGTTGGTGAGCATCTAGGGTTGGCCGCGTCTTACATGAGAGCAGTTGATACACAAGCAGACATTTAAGGAGATTAATAAATGGCAAGTGATGAATACGAAATTGATGACTTACAACAGCGTAAACAGCTTGTAGGTGGTGGCTCACTAATAGACGTTATGCATGTAGATTATCACATGAAAAACGGCATGGTAGGTTTTGTTGATCTCCCCGTCGGAAAAGCCACAAAAGAAGCTATTGACGTTGCTATAAAATCAAAGATTCAAGCTGTTAATGATATATTGACGCTTGGAAAATGAACATTGAACAGGGCATTATTTTAGCCCTATTTTCTTGTATTACTATTCTTAATATTGATATTGGAGATTTTCAAAACTCCTTTAGACGTGCAATTCCCTCTATTTTTAACGCTGTTACCGATTGGTTTTGGAATTGGATAGTACAACCTATTGTTAACTTCATCAATATTGCTGAAAACGAAGCAAAAGACCTTGCGAACCAAGCCATAAATGGTGTTCAAGGTGCTCTTAATTGGGCAACCTCTGTTATGAACCAAGCATGGAATTGGGTTCAGTCCGCAATACAAACCACAGAAAACTTTGCCAACTCAGCAATAAACGATGTTATAAATTGGGCTAATAATACATGGAATTGGTTAAATCAATATAAAAACTTTATTTGGGCTATTTGTGTTACTTACTTTAATAACCTTATAGCGTTTTGCACAACATATTGGAATAATTTTATTCATTTAGTTGGCGACTTATGGAATAATATTGTAGCGATTTGCACAACATATTGGAATAATTTTATTCATTTAGTTGGCGACTTATGGAATAATATTGTAGCGATTTGCACAACATATTGGAATAATTTTATTCATTTAGTTGGCGACTTATGGAATAATATTGTAGCGATTTGCACAACATATTGGAATAATTTTATTCATTTAGTTGGCGACTTATGGAATAATATTGTAGCGATTTGCACAACTTACTGGAATAAGCTCATACAACTTTTAAGCGCTGATTGGTCTTTTATAATGAATCTTATTCATGATCCAATTAACACACTAAAAGACATTGTATTTTCCATATTGAAACAGTTTGCGATGGACTTTGCCATATTATGCGGTTGGATCATCACTGGACTTATGAATTTAAATGTAGATAAGATATTTAATTAACCATGAATCAGCAAGACTTATGGAATGAGCTTCTAGGCGCTGCTACTTCAGTTAGCGATAAGGGAATACAAATAGCCGACACATTAAAGCCGACCTTTAGCGACCTTATTAGCGGCAACCCACATACGTTAGCGGAATGGCTTATTTTCATACTTTTTAGTCCGGTTTTAGTGCCTATGATTCTTGGCGCTGACATTTATCAGTGGTTAGCAATTAGAATACCGATGATCCAAAGGCAAATACTAAAAATGGTTGGACTTGACCGCGTTAGTGCTTTTGGTGCTGCTTTACAACGTTGCGCGGGTGACGTGCCATTTATGGAGCCTATCTACTCAGCTTTAACAAATCCATCAAATGAATTTGATCTAGGTATAATGGAAGCTGCGGCAAGTGGAGCGGTTTCAACGGGTTTAGGACGTATATTAGACCCTTTAACTAGGCCTATTGGCTTTTGTATGGAGCGCATGCTTATAAATAATCTAATTGAGCCAATGCAAGCAGCGCAACTTATACACAAGGGTTTGAACGTACCCGGAGGTATTTCGTTTATAGGTGAAAGTTACGGTTATGATAGCGCCGGAACTCAAGCATTATTAGATGTTACAAGAGAGCCCGCCGGTTTTATGGATACTCTCTTATTGTTAAATCGTGGTTATATTGACGAAGGAACAGCGTATAATTGGATTAGATTGAACGGTTTAGACGATGATATTGCTCAACCTCTCATAAATCTTAGGTGGCATGTTCCTAATGTTGGTGATGTTCAATCATATATTGCTGGACTTGGATACTCTCAAGACCGTATTGACCAATTTGGGTTAGAAGACGAATATCCGCAAGACGCTAATCAATGGCTACAAAAGAACGGAGCAACCGACGAAGTAGGCAAAAAGGCTTGGATCGCTCACTGGTCAATGCCACAAAACGGGATACTATTAGACGCTTATCATAGGAGGATCATAAGCAAAGATGAATTGTATGCCGGAATGGCTGTTAATGGTGTGCCTCCTGTCATGCGTTCAGTACTCGAGCAACAGGGTGTAACGTTACCCATGCGCCGTCAAATCAATATGATGTTTAAGTACGGTGTGATTGATCAGAACTATGCTAATGACATCTATTTAAGGTATGGATTTTCAGAAGATGATGCAAACCGATTAACAGCATTAACTGTTAAGTCAGTAAACCCTTATGAAGCTGGAAATCTAGCTAGTGACGCAACAACGGCTTATGAGGATGATCTAGTCGATTATGACACAGCAAAAACATGGTTAATGCAAGCCGGACATAGTGAATGGGAAGCTGGTTTACATTTACTTGGATCAACACATAAGAAGGGTGCGGCAGTTCTTAAAACGGTTGAATCTTACGTTCATGATGCTTACATAAACGGAGATTTAACATTAGACGAAGCAGTTAATCAAGTTTTACAATATGGTGAAATGAGCGAACGCGCGAAGGTGTTGAGGGAATTATGGACGGAAGAAAAAATACACACGATAAAACATGTGAGCGAATCGGATTCTCGGAGTGGGTATCGTTTGGGACTCATAAATTCGAGTCAGTTACGGACGAATTTAGAAATGCTGCACTACGACGAAGATTCTATAAGCGTTATAATCGCATTAGAAAATGCAACCATGCAAAAGCCACAAGCAAACGTTATCGCTCCGATAACAACTTCTAGCGGCAAGGCTAAGTCATTCACAAAAGCAGAGCTTAAAAAGATGTACATAGACGGGATCATTGACAGTAATACATGGTACGATGAAATGCTATCATTAGGTTACACTGACGCGCAAGTTGCCGCGTATGCTCAACTTATGATAGCTGGTACAAGCACAACAGGAGGTTCGACAAGTGCCGCGACCTAAATTTCAATTACTAGATAAAGACGTTAAAGACGCATTGGCAAAGCTAGACGAGCTATTACCAAAGCTTACCGATAAACAAAAAGAAGCAATAAATGAAGCTACGTAAATTCTTCAATAACTATCGGATACACCCATCCTTCAGCATTGACAAAGCCCTTATTATAGACTCTCTCCATTTTCTTAATCATAGGCACGATCTCGACAGATCCATATTTATTTTCACAAATCGTCTTATGCATGCTTTGCCATTGCATTATCTCATAGGTGTTCTTATCGAGCTGCTTTGAGTCTTTAGGCACACCCTTTAGCTTTTCTTCTCCAGCAAAAAGGTAGTCCTTTAAGCCGCGTATAACCATGTTTATTCCGATTTTCTCAATTTTCCAGTAACCCAATTTGCTGTCACTAATAAAGGGATCAAGATTATGCTTACCCAAATCTGTAACATACAGAGAATCAGAATCGCAATAAATCCAATTACGGTTGCCAGCAATTTGCATAGCTTGTAGCATCTTAACCCGTAAATACGAAGTAACGAAGGCCGATATAAGGGGAAAACTGTGTGTAGCTCCTTCTTTTTTGACGTATTCATATTCAAGCCCTCCAAAATGGATAACTTTCTTGACGGTTAATGATTCAATGTCTCCGACATATTCAGAACCATCAGCATGACCGCCGTTTTCCCGTTTTGGTTGCCATTCTTTGCGATATTCTCCAAATTTGCCATATAGTGAGTTTAGCAGATACTTATAAATTAATGCTAAAGCGGGGTTTTGATTCTCAATGGCCGCTCGCCTCTTTCTGTATAGCTCTGTAACATAGTCTTTGAACAATAATCGAGCTTTATACACAAACAAGCGCTTGATACGTCTAACGTGCTTATTTTCGATTGCAACTTTAAGCTCCGGCTCGCATAACCATGTAACAAATCGACCAACGGGAAAAAGGAGACGATCATTTTCGTGTTTTGGATAATACGGTTTACGAGTATCAATTTCGACCTCCGCGAAACAACAGTGTTTATTATCAAGGTTTGTCACATCCTCAATTTTAGGTTTAAGACATTCTTTTACAAACTCAACAGGAAACTTATTATCACGCATGACGCTTGGATAAGCGCTGTTTATATCCAAATTCCATATCTTGCCTTGATAGTTTCCAATAAAAGCGGCTTCAGTTCGTCCACCATAATAAGCTTGTCTCTCTAACTGTTTTTGATTTAGTCCTTGATTTGTCTTTATCGGTTCATTCAAATATAATTGTTTAAATATTGCTAGGGCTTGACTTGCTATGGTGGGTTTGAAGGCGCCAAAATTGTTTTCCAACAATACATTTCGCCATTTTCGCATAACCTCATTTAGAATATAAACATCGTTTTTACAATAATCCTCAAGACTTTTTTCCTTGACGTGCCTAAAATCAACAGAGCCTTTTTCAAGGTTGAAAGCTGTCGCTAACGCTGAAAGCGGCATCTTAAAAAAGTTAAGGGTGTCGATCATTAAGATCGTGTGAGCACCCTTAGTATATTTTATAACGGTGTTTCCTTTTCGATCCGCTATGGTGTTTGTACCCCAATCGTGTCCAATAAGGGTTTTGTGGATTCCAGTGATGCTCCAATCGTATCCAATATTGTGAGCAAAGCAGTAGAGCTTACTTCCTTGCTTACTGTACGCTTCAAGGAGATCGTAAAATTGTTCAGCATCGGTAAATCTACGGTAATCTGATTCGTATTGTCGTCCGTTGGGATAAAAGCGAGTGAAAAGCCCGTATCCGACTCTAAAAGTTTGACGTTGTATTCCATTTTCTAAATCCTCAATATCTGCTTCTGTGTCGAACACAAACATAAGCTTAGGAAGCTTCTTGCTTGTGTGTTCTTTAGTCGGTTTAATCTCTCTTATTTTAATCCTATTTGATTGTTGCTGTGATTTTTGTAGCTGTATAATAGCTACCTCACTGTTATGCTGTATTTCTGAAAGCTTCGGTAACGTCACCGCTTGCAATGTTTATGTCACTCCCTTCGTCAGTCACTTTGATTGATTCGACAGCGTTCTTAATTTGCTCTTTAGTTAATATGGCGTTTGACCAAAGAGGATAATACCCTTGATCCAAAAGGTAGCCATCAGAGTTTGTTATTGTCGCTTCAACCTTATACATATAGTCTTTTTGACCATTAGCGTTCATTTGAAGCATATTATCCTGTTGAATTGGTGAACCACTAGGCAAATCTCGTAAAGATTGAATAACCGCCGCTTGTGCATCTGCTTCTCTTGAAATAGCTAAAGAGTCTGTTTTTCGTATGCCTAAATCTGTTCCTATTGTGTTATTATATAGAGCACTTCGGCTTTCGCCGTTCAGAATACCAGCTCTATAATAATTGTTGAGCATATTAGAAACATATGCTCGTTCTGTTTCAGAGCTTGTAAATGGCATATTACGCCATTAATCAAAAAGCAAATTCCAATAAGGGGTTTTATTTACTGGTTGAGGTGTTGGCGTTGGCGTTGGCTGAGATCCACCTTTAAGCCTAACGTCCATTGTTCTAGTTTCAGGTGGAAAACGTGCTTGTAAACCTTGAATAATTCCCATAGTGTTGTTTATTATATCGTTAGTGCTGTAAATGCAACCCGTCCAGAAACAGAAACCCGAAAACTTACCTCTAGCTGCAATTACACCATTAGCGATATTTATGTAGTCATTAAGGTTTCCTTTTCCTTGTGCAACCAATACGCCAACTTCACTACACCCTAGATCCCAAGACTTTACACAAACGTTAATAGTGGCTTGTACGTACATATTATAATTTGTATAAGGCTCAAGATAAGCAACCCAATTTGTCTTTTTACCGGCTCCAAGACGATAAGCTAAGAATGGATCAAGATCGCCTTCTCCGTATGAACCTCCCCAAGTTTCAAAGGCTAAATGAGAGGCTAAAGCGTTTGCTTCCCCTTCTTCTGTTGATTCGCCACCAACAGCTTGAAATCCCAAGCTTCTAAGGTAAGCGCCAACAGTATTTGGATCTTCTCCGGCAGAGTTACTTGTGCCATCGTTACCGCTCATTACCATAGGTGTAAGCCCTAATTGATTGCATGTGCCTACAATTCCAAGGTTTGCTTGACGATAGCCATGACAACCTGTGCCAACGTCTATAAAATGATTATTTTTTATTAAATTCCAGTCACCAATAGAACCGGCTACCACTTGATAAACATAATTTGCTGACATTATCTAACCTCTTAAAAACAATAAGACAAGTAAAAGGTGGAGGTGAAACCCCTTTTACTTGTCATTTATTCCGTTATACTTCAAAATACATATAGTAGTATTGCCATGCGGCGTGTAAATGAGCTGTTGCTTGAATCAATGAAGCTTTCCAAATATCATCAGGTGCTATTGCGCTAAGATGATTCCACAAAAGGCTATAAGCCTCTCCGAAAAGCGCATCAATCTGATCGACTGTTGATGCCATTTTCTGTCACTTCCTCAATTTCTTCTTTAGGTTCTTCAACTTCCGGCTCTACTGGTGGAGTTGTTAAAACGTCAATAACTCGATCAATCATAGAGTCACATAATACCATGACACCTTCGTATAAAGGATCATCGTTATTTGTACAAAATGTGTCTAACGTGTGCTTAACGCTGACAAGTTCATCAAGAACTGTATCCGGCATATCATGCGCCCATATCGTTGTTTGAGCACAAAAACTTAGTAGGTTTGTTGGATCTATTGAATTTATCATATTAACCTCCGCTTAAATATTCACGCATCCATTTATAGCCCTCTATTACTTCACCATATCCGCGAAGCATAAGCAAAAGACGACCTCTTGGTACGATATATGCGTCGCTATCTAAATCTCTATCGTGTTGAAATCTCTCCAATAATAAGCTGATCTCGTTCTCTTGCCTTTTGAGCATTTCAATTCGACGCTTCCATTTATTTTTGGTATCGCGCCTCTTTTGCGCAGCTGTGTAAACCATTTAAAAGCTCCCAGACGTTATATATTGCATCTTCTTCCATATACCCTGTATTGTTGCGTCTAAATCATCAAGAGTTGCAATAACAAACTCATTAAAAACAGCACCTTTGACGGCGTTGTGATTTTGGTCAAGGTGTTGCTTCAGTGATTTAACTTCCCGCCTCACATTGCAAGCTGATTCATTTATGTAATATAAGTCAATGCAAAGATCATATTTGTTTGCTTCGTAGTAATCTAGCAATAACTCCAAGCTTTTCTTGTGTGCTTCTAAATCGGACATTTATACGACCTCCTTTTTCTAAAATGGCGTTTTTCAATCCTCTATATTGGTCTTGCTGTTGAAGTGGGGTTACTTATTGGTCTAGGTGTTGTAGTCGGCGGGATAGTTGGCAAATTACCTTTATATTCGGGTAAATCAGGCATACGCACACCATTATTAGGTGAGTTATAAACCGTTTGAACAGGTGTCGGTTTAGCTGTTGGTGCTGTTATTGGTGTTTTAACGCTTGTTTGTGACATCTTTGTTTGTTGTGTATTAACCGTAACTTGTTTTATTGGTGTCACGATGTTTTTATTTTGGTCGTGTAACGGTACAATATTTACACATGCTGTAACACCAACCATTAGCATAACCACGATAACAGATATGCCCGTTATCACATATCGGTTTAAGTTCATTACTTTCCACCTCATAACATTTTGTTTCAATTTGTATAGTTCGTGTCATAATAGGAGTATATTTATCTCATACTATATAGATGTGACGGTTTTGCTCACTTTCCAATGGAAACCGACCTTTTTTTATAGGAGCGGACTTTAGGGCGCGCCTATAAGATTG
>Ga0208321_1000872_pt1 | contig 12514 bp, 8 predicted proteins | sample June2015DPH_4_15_FD_184692 | JGI IMG/M metagenome (GOLD analysis project Ga0208321, IMG submission 184692) | Peatland microbial communities from SPRUCE experiment site at the Marcell Experimental Forest, Minnesota, USA - June2015DPH_4_150... | ecosystem: Environmental > Terrestrial > Soil >... | reverse complement strand
CGTGGGCCGGTATGAAATGCCAAAAACAGCGGTCAAGGGAAACGAGAAATCCATTTTTGCTGGGAGGGACGTATCGGGTATGCCGGCTGTAAATTGCTCGAATTCTGTGTGGCCATTCAAAGTGACAGTCGCCGAACTGCGGAAGGTGGCGCCGATTGAAATTTGGTCAATCGGTTGCCAGAGCAGACCCAGATTATAGCCTACACTCCAACCGTCACCCTTAAAACGGAAAAAGTTAATAGCAGGTGGCAAGTAAGACTGACTAAGACCTTGTTCCAAATCCATATCCACATAGTTCACCATCGCACCGCCGCCAATCGAAAAACCGGCCGGCAGCTTCAAGGCTATGACCGGATTGAGCGTCAAATAAGTCAGCTTGCCTTGCGTGGCGACCGAGCGGAAGCCGGTATCGTCTGACCAATCCATGCTCCCGCCATAAGGCGCATAAACGCCCAGTCCAAAACTCAACGGAAAATTCTCTGGAGTGTAGGCGTAGAAGAGCTGGGGAACCGCGGCGAGATTATCTGAACTGTGGTAAGTGTTGCCGCTGTTTGGAGGACTGTAGCTGGGATCAAGATAAATCCCATAAATGCCGCCTCGAACATTGTTGCCCTCAAGCTGGGTGATGCCCGCCGGGTTGTAGTAAATGGCGGACGGATTGTCCGCAGTGGCCACAAACGCCTCGCCGCGAGCGCTCGCAAAGGCGTCCTGGCTCACAAGCCCAAAGCCATTCGCCGAAGCTTTCAAGACCGAAACTCCTGAAATCATTACCGCCAGCAGCCTCAATGTATTGCACCGGTTCATATTCAGCGATTCATCGGTTCAAACAACTGAACAAACACCGCGGAAGCGCACGGGTGTGCGCTTGCGCCAGCAGGTTACCTGCCGCTTTACGTTGCGCCAGCAAATTTCCATGATATAGCAATTCATTCTGTCATAGGCACACAAAAGCTCATGCGGAAATCTCGCGGACATTTCGTCTTCTTGCACAGCGCCAGCCGCCGTCACGCCGAAGCGGCGCTATGGCGCGCCGCGTAGGTGGAAGGACTGGCGCACTCCAAAACGCTTCGCGTATTTCATGAATCACTGTATCGCGCACAGCGTCTTGGACTGTCCACCCTCCGTAGCAGAGCTACTGCGGAGGACGGGCGGCGGCCCTCCGCCGCTTTTCCCAACGGCATATTAAACTGTGCCAATGTTACCTGGAACTGCTATAGGCGCGGAAACAAGAAATTCGGAGATTTGTATAAGTCAGCCACCCCCTGTGCTCCCAATTTTCTTTACTTTGGTCCGGCTTGGAGATAGACTCCGCGTCGTGTGAAAGGTTTTTTTCGGTTCACATGGTGTATCTTGTTGTTCGGACTTGCCGTTTGTCCGGCCCAAGCCGCCTTTTCGAACCTCTACATTTTTGGCGACGGTGTTTCCACCACGACAAACAATCCGTCTGCCGGGCAATATTACTACGGTCTGCGCCGTTCCAACGGCCGGGTGTGGGTTGAACTGCTGGCGCAGCAACTGAACCTGACCAATAACTACTGGTATTCCAACAATATCTCAAACCACTTGTCCTACACCAACCTGTCCGCTTCCAGCACTAATTGGTCCTACTCCAGCAATAATTGGTCATTCTATGGGGATTATAGTCCAATCCTGTTAACGAATATCAACAGCTTCACCGCACCGTCAGATGCGTCAAATGCCCTGTTCATTGTCTGGGTCAATGATGCTGATTTTGTGAATGACATGGGGACTATCTACCCTTCCACAAATATCGTCACTTGGACCAATGCCATCAATCAATCAATCTCCAACCATTTCAAAGCCATCACCAACCTATATTATGCCAAGGGCGCTCGCACATTGATCATGCCTAATGCTGTGGATATTACCGAGATTCCGAAATACGACAGTTTGATAATCACCTCGCCCGCCGTCAGGAATTTTATTCGTCAACAGATCATTAATTTCAACATCGCTTTTTCCACCATGCTAAGTAACGCAATGGTTTCGTACCCCAGCCTTAAAATTTACGAGCCGGACTTTTTCTCTCTGCTCGATAACGTTCTGACGAACGCGGCCGCCTATGGATTGACTAATGCCCTTTCCGGCGGAGTGAGTATTGATGCACTGGACGATTCTTCCTTGAACAATAAGTCCCTAAACGGCCCGGGAACAAACTACATCTTTTGGGACCAGGTGGATCCGACCGCGAAGTTCCATGAGGTGCTGGCCGATATCGCTCAACAACTCATCTCGCAGCCCCGCATCAGCCAAATCACAGCGCTTAACGGCAGTAACCGGCTGGATATGGCCAACGTTCCGGTTGGTTTGAATGGTCTGGTCCTTGGCCGCACGAATTTTGCACTGGGGAATTGGACAACCAATGCAACCTTCAACAGCACCAATACCACGCAACCGGTCTTTGTCACGCCCGCTGGTCCGCAGGGGTTTTACCGGCTGAAATTCCCCTTCTCCTGGACCTGGCCGTAGTTCCCGCCTTGGACTGCGGTGGCCATGACACCGCTTTGGAATGCGGCGGCCCTCCGCCGCTTTTCCCGGAGGCATATCAAACTGTGCCAATGTTAACTGAAACTGCTATAGGGACGCGCGGCTTGCCTCGACGTAGCCTCCGGCGAAGCTTGGGCCCGTGCGTTTGATGGGAGGCGGAACTTCCGCCGGTCGCCTCGTCCGCCTTCATTCCATTCCCGCCGTCGTTACACTTTGGCGCGGCGAGTCGGCGCGGCAAGGCGAAGCGGCCCTATCCATCTGACGGGCCACGTCTAGGTTCCGATGTCGGATTGTGAAACCATAGCGGCTTGGATTCTTCAAAAACTGGATCGGGTCGCAAGCACTGGAACGCCGGACAACGGTGACAGTTGCTGGCGCGCTTTGTTCAGTGTAAATGGAACGGGATGCCTGCTTGATAGGACTTCAACTGCGATCGAATGGCATCGGCCAGTGCGGTGTTGGACTGTGTCTCGGCCAGTTGCAGGGCGCGCTGCGCGGTTTCCACCGCTTCGGGAAATCGCCCGGCCTCGGCGTAAGCGGCGGCCAAGGTGCCAAGAGCAACCGGATTTCCACCACCTGTAAGCTGATTCGTCCGTTGGGCCAGTGCCACCGCTTTGTCACCGTTGCGAAGCGATGCCTGCGGACAGGTTGCAAGCACCCATGCCAGTTTATTCTGGGCTTCCGCATTATCGGGTTCGATTTGCAGCACCTTTTGGTATTGGGTGATTGCTTCGTCCATTCTTCCCTTTTGGAGCAGAGCGCAGCCGAGGTTGTAGTGGACTTCCGCATTATCGGGATTGATTTGCAGCGCCTTTTGGTATTGGATGATTGCTTCGTCCATTCTTCCCTTTTGGATCAGAGCGCAGCCGAGGTTGTAGTGGGCTTCCATGTAGTCGGGATTGATTTGCAGCGCCTTTTGGTATTGGGTGATTGCTTCGTCCACATCGCCCTTTTGGAAAAGAGCGTTGCCGAGGTTGTAGTGGCCAATGGAGTTGTCAGACGTGCAGGCAAGCGTGTGCGTCAACAGCGATTCACTGTTGCGCCAATAAGAGGCCTGCGTGCGCGCGCAGAAAATCAAAGCAACCAGAATGACCGTGGAGCAGCCGCCCAGCACCACGCGGCGGTGACGCCAGCCGGCGCACAAATCCGCCGCCCCCCAGGTCAACAACAGATACAAACCGATCTGCGGCAGATAAGTGTAACGATCCGCCCGCGCCTGCGCTCCCACCTGAACAATCCCAATCACCGGCACCAGCATGATGAGATACCACAACCAGCCGGTCAAAAGATAGGGACGACGGCGCAGGACAAGGACACCCGTGGAAATGACGGCCAACACAACTACTGACAGCACCACTCCTGAACCCTCAACGCCCTTGGCGGTAAATGGATATAAAACCGCCAGACCCACCGGCCAGAACATCTGGCCCAAATAGGCCACATAGGAGATCAGGGCATTCCCCACGCGCAAGGGCAGGGAAAATTTCTCGAACGGCTGGATGAGCTCTGTCTGGGCAAAAATTGTGACCACACACGACGCGGCGCTTAACACAAAAAACGGAAACTTCTCGAGAATGAGCCGGAGGGCTCGTTTGGTTGAGAGTTGCCCGCCTTCACTTCGTTTCGGCGCGGTCGCGCCGTAGCTGTAAGCGGAGGCGGAAGAGTTGAGAGTTGAGAGTCCAAACCGGTTCAGTGGCCAGTAGTCCAGCAGCAACAGCACGAAAGGCAGTGTCACCAGCATCGGCTTGCTCATCAGACCCAGCGTGAAAAACAACAGCGTCAAACCGTAGAAGACCTTGGACTTTGGACTTTGAACTTTGGACTTTTCAACATAGCGGACATAGGCTCCGAGCGTCAGCATGAAGAACACTCCGCTGAGGACATCCTTGCGTTCCGCCACCCAGGCCACAGACTCCACATGCAGCGGATGAATGGCAAACACCGCCGCCACAAACGCGCTGCGCCACAGGAACCCCGTCATCCGCCGCAACACCAGGAAAAGCAGGATCGCCGCCGCTGTGTGGAGCAGGACATTGGTGAGATGATGTCCGCCGGGGTTCAATCCGTATAACTGGCAGTCCAGCATGTGGAAGAGCCATGTCAGCGGATGCCAGTTGAAGGCGCAAACGTGGGTGAACGCCCAGATAATCCCTTGGAGCGTCAGTCCTTTCTGGACGACAGGATTCTCATACACATAAGCGTCGTCGTCGCAGTTGAAAAACTCGTGCCCCAGCGTCTGGCCAAAGACCACCCAGATAATGACCGCCAGAAAAATGCAGACCCCCTTAACCGTCCAGCGGCCATTCAAACCAGCCGGACGGCTTTCGGATTTCAGCGAAGCAGGCGCGCTCGAAGGCGCGGCAGCGGCCTTTTCCTGACTGGCTTTCTTCTTCGATCTTCGGCTCATGGGTTTGAACACATGGTTAAGGAAACCCGCGCAGTGTGACGAGTAAAAAAGGTCAATACAGGCCGGGCTTTGATTTTTTCCCGCCTCTGTGCTTGAGCTTTTCCCCGCTTTCGGTCCAACGCCGACGATTTAATCCAGTATTCTGAAGAACCCATGTCAACATGGTTTCATAACCCGGCGCAAGAACCTGCACGTGGCCGCTCAGCCACATACGAAAATCGGTGCTGAACACGATCGAGGGCAGAAGCCATCTCCCGCGGAGTCAGGAATCCGGTCTTGGAGCCGGGAAAAGGCTCGAAGGCACTGCCAGAGCGGATACGATGTTGGTCAATGAGACTGAATGGCCCGCAATAGTCGCGGGACGTATGTCATGTGGGGAATGTCGGTTTAACAGAACGATTATGCGCCCCAGTCTATTTTGGTTTGCCGCCCTGGCTGCGGCGTTGCAGTTGGCTCGCTCCAGCTTCGCCGCCGAAGCTGCCCTCCGCCAATTTCTCCTAGCTCAGACCCGCAGTTTTTCGATATGAGCGAATGGTTTCGCCCACAGTCCCGCGATGTTTTTTGCTTTGCCGCCACCGGTCGAAACGGAAACAAAAAGCGCAAATTGAACCACAGATTGACGCTGCCGGATTTCCCGCGCACACTCGCTGCATGGCAAGGAAATTTGCGGCCAGAGCCGCCGGAAGGACAAGTTCCGCGAATCCCAAATTTTGAATCCATCATGCAAGACAAAACAAAGGCACGGCTACAGTCGAAAAAAATAGAACTACTATTGAAGACTGCGGAATACGCCCAAGGCCTCAAGGACGTTTGTCATGACATTGTCACTGCTTGCGGCAGCGCGAATAATGAGGCTTCGGTCGTTACAATCTTTGAACTGGAGTTGTTCTCGCTAATAAAAACAGTTTTCGGGCTCACGTATTATCCCGTCAAAGAAATGGCGGTTAAAACTATCCGACACGTTTCCAAGGGTAAAATCGACAGTAAGATTGGAGCTTTGGTCATCGAGTTTAAGCACGAATCCGCTCTGCGCACTGCCTCTGATAAGCAAAAGGCGACTGTGCAAATTACCGAGTATCTCAACGGACTCTATTCACAACACGAGTCTGATTATTACGGATTCATAACGGACGGTCATGTATGCAAATTTGTTCGCAAAGTCGAGGGAGCGATTTTGGAAAGTTCCTTTGAAACATTGAATTGGCAGCATCTCGACCAAATTATCAGAACGATTGTCTTGCTGGAAAAACGCGGACTGACGCCTGCCAATCTAGTGAAAGATTTCTGCGAACCAGTGGAGACTTCTCTAGCGAAACGTTTGGTACTCGTCCTCTATGACGCTCTGAGAACTCACGCCACGGGTAGGACGAAGATGCTTTTCAATGAATGGAAAGAGTTGTTTAGGCTGGCGCACGACGACAAGTCAAAGCAACGGGCAATTGAAGAGCGCCGAAAAGCTCTTAGTGCCATCATTGACACCTCGTTCAAAGACAACGAGACAGAATATTTGATTCTGTATTCGCTGCAAACTGCGTTCGCGATTTTAGTAAAGATCATTGCCTACAAAGTCGTAAGCAAAATTCGCTTCAATCAAAGCCTTATCGAATTTCATAAACTGGCCGAGGCGGATTCCGACGCACTTCGTGACCAGATGTATCTATTGGAAGAAGGCGCTATTTTCCGAAGCATGGGTATTGGCAACCTCCTTGAAGGTGATTTCTTCGCTTGGTATAGCACAAAGAACCAATGGAATAACGAGATTGGGTGTGTTATCAAAGAGGTTTTTGCAGTCCTGTCCCGATACGAGGACAAAGCGTTATTCGACAAAGGCAACGACGCTCGAGACTTGTTCAAGGATTTATTCTTGGAAATCGTTCCAGATAAAGTCCGGCACAGCATGGGCGAGTTTTATACTCCGCCATGGTTGGCAGATAACCTGATAAGAAATTGTCTCAAATATTGCTCAAAAAAAGATTGGCGAGCACTCGATCCCTGCGGTGGGTCAGGAACATTTGTGACTGCGCTGATCAAAAAAGTATTGTTAGAGTCGCAACACCTGACTCCGAAGCAAAAGCTTGAAATGGTTTTGCTCAGGGTCAAAGCCGTTGACTTAAACCCGCTGGCGGTTCTGACAATGCGCATTAACTATTTTGTCAACATTGCGCACCTAATAGGTAAAAACGACGAATTTGAAATTCCCGTTTATCTCGGCGATTCCTCATACGTCCCTGAACGCGTGGCGGTTGCTGGAGTCGAATGTTACCGTTATCAAATCAAAACGCTAAAAGGTTCAATCCAGATTGAATTGCCCAGAAGCGTGGTAAAATCACCCGAAGGCTTTTCAAGGGTGATGACGGAGATGGAGCAGGATATTAAGAACAAGGATGAGCAGGCAATTTGCAAAAAGTTTCTCTCGGTTACTGCAAAGGAAGACAGAAAACCCTTAATAAAAAAACGCATTCAAGCTCTTGCCAAAAAGTTTGTAGAATTGGAGAAAAATGATTGGAACGGAATCTGGGCACGGATAATCACTAACTTTCTAACGACGGCGAATTTGGGCCGATTCGATTTAATTGTTGGGAATCCTCCTTGGATCGACTGGAAAAATCTTCCGGCGGGTTATCGTGATAGAATTAAATCCCTCTGCATTGACCGCCGCTTATTTTCGGGCGACAGTATCACAGGCGGCATAAATCTGAATATCTGCGGGTTGATTTCAAACGTTGCTGCACAGAATTGGCTCGCACCACAGGGAATTCTTGGCTTTTTGATGCCGCAATCGCTCATTTTTCAACAGTCCTATGAGGGCTTTAGGAATTTTGCGTTAGATAATGACAAGCGCCTTTTCTTCCAAGAGTTATATGATTGGACTAAGGCGGGCCACCCGTTTCATCCTGTGCAGCACAAATTCCTCACTTTCTTCATTACTGCAACACCGAAGAATTATGCCGCTGGTATTCCGGTGACTTTTTTCTGCAAAACCAAAGGCCCTGCTCTTTCGAGATACGCACATCAGTCGGATTTCACGCAAATGGCCGGTGTTTTTAGAGAAGAAAAACATTTGGCAGGTCAGGCAAACAGAGAGAACACGGCTTTTACTTACGCAAAAGATGCAACCGAGTTAGAGAATTTTCGTGCGATTGCTGGCGAATGCGAATATACGGGGCGTGAGGGCATTGAATTCTACCCCCAAGAAGTTTTCTTATTGGAGATTGATGAACAGATGCAGAAGCGGTCAAAGCATGTGTTTGTAAAAAACTTTCAGAATCGAAAATCAAAATATAAAATAGCTCAGGGGACGCTCTTGCTTGAGAAAATCTTTTTGCATCCGCTCGTGAAGGGCACGGACATAGAGCGCTTTCATCTTTCAACGCCGCAATTTCTCGTTCCGTTTCCCTATGATAAGCGGAAACCAAGAAGCCCTATCGGAATAAAAACCCTAACTCGCCGATCACGAAATTTGGCGACTTTTCTAACTCGGTTTAAGGATGTCATTGAAACCCAAACGAGTTACAACGAAAAAATCATCGGCAAGAAGCATTACAACGAGTTTTATGCCTTGGCGCGGGTCGGCAAATACAGTTTTGCTAACCATTACGTTGCTTTCCGTGATAACACAAAATGGCTCGCGACCGTAGTTTCCAGCATGTCCACACCATGGGGAGAACGCAAGCGCCCCTGTTTTCAAAATCACGCTGTTTCCATTTGCGAACGAAAAGACGGCAGTTTCATCAGTCGAGATGAAGCACATTATCTGTGCGGTGCATTGAACGCTCCAGTAACGGGTCGTTTCCTCGTGAACTCATCGGATAGCCGGTCTTTCAAAATCCGCCCGCCTGTTCGAGTTCCGTTGTATGATCCAAAAAATCCAGACCATGTTGCTCTATCTGAACTCTCTAAACTTGCCCACCTCAAGCATGCTGATAAGGAAGAAATGGGAAAAATTGACAAAAAACTGGACGCTCTCTACGTCAAGATTTGTAAGGCCGCTCTGCCATCGAAAACCCGAAGTGGCACAATCAAAAAATGAAAAATGCGAATGCATTTCATGCTCCACTGCACTTGGAGGACACGGAAAAGCAGACAGTCGGTTGCCGTCATACTAATCCCGACATTTGCGCCAAGAACGGCATTCCAAAAGTTTGCGCCCTCGTGCGAGCAGACAAGATTTGTTACGCGCCGCCGCTATCATGGCCCAAGCAGTTTCAAAAATTGAAACAACAAAGTAAGGGTCAGTCCTAGAAAAATGACATTTTTGAATGGTTGACAAACCATTCTTTAAAAGCGTGCCAAGTTCGTGCCAGAGGCATGATGTTCCGGTTGAATTCTCATAGCAATTGGACTCTCAAACCACCGCCACCACTTTTGCCAACTTTTCATAACCCCAGCGCAGCATCCGTTCGGTGGTTTCCCAGTTGATGCATGAATCCGTGAGAGACACGCCGTAGCGCAGGTCGGCGGGATTTTTTGGGATCGGTTGGTTGCCTTCGTTGATGTTGCTTTCGACCATCATGCCAATCAGCGAGTGCGTGCCACCCGCGTGCTGCTGAATCACACTGCGCCACACAGTTTCCTGTTTCGCGTGTTGTTTGCCGGAATTTGCGTGACTGCAATCCACCATCAGCACCGGCGGTAATTTTTCCGATTTCAGTTTTTCTTCCGCTTTGCGAATGCTCTTGGCGTCGTAATTCGTCTGCGTGCGCCCGCCGCGCAACACGATGTGCGTGTGCGGATTACCCGTCGTGCGCACAATGCTTGTGACGCCGTCCTCGTTGATGCCCAGAAAACTGTGCGGATGCCGGGCGGTGCCCATCGCGTCAATTGCCGATTGCAGGCTGCCGTCGGTGTTGTTCTTCAGGCCGACCGGCATGGAAAGGCCGCTGGCCATCTCGCGGTGCGTTTGCGATTCCGTCGTGCGCGCGCCGATCGCCGCCCACGTCACGAGGTCGGCGATGTATTGCGGCACAATCGGGTCGAGAAATTCAGTCGCCGCCGGCAGACCCATGCCGGTGATTTCGAGCAGCAACCGGCGCGCAATTTTCAATCCCGTCTCGATGTCCTGCGAACCGTCGAGGTGCGGGTCGTTAATCAGGCCTTTCCAGCCGATGGTCGTGCGCGGTTTCTCGAAATAGACGCGCATGACGATTTCCATGCGGCTGGCAAATTCCTTGCGCAGCGCGTTGAGCCGCGTCGCATAATCCAGAGCGCCTTTTTCGTCGTGGATTGAGCACGGTCCGATGACAACGAGCAGTCGCGGGTCTTCCTGCCGCAGAATGCGGACGATCCGTTCACGGCTGCGCGCCACGGTGGCATTGGCCGCGTCGGTCGCCGGCAACTGCGCCTTTAACTCGCGCGGTGTGAGCAGCCGGACGATTTCCTTGACGTGCAAATCCTGCGTCCGAAACATGCGGACAATATAGCGGATTGGCGCGGCGCGGAAAGTTGAAACGCGCAAGGGCTGGCGATGCTGTTCCTGCGGCAACGGGAAAACAACAAAGCAACGAAGTAACGCTAGATGACGATCCGCTTTTACGCACCCCCTTGAAAGCCGCGACGAAACGCCGGCGAGAATCACCGTGCCGTGCCGCATTCAATGCGCAGATTGGAAACTCCGAGAATGGATGCCTTAACGCACATCCGCTCATTTAATACTTCTAATACTTCTAGTTTCTTGCGCATTAAACTTTGGCGATTCCCAAGGAGCCTTTTTTATTTGATCATTTAACCCCCACAAATACGTGATGGGAATATCTTTGCCCTCAAATCGGAGAATGCCGCGAGCCTGAATGGCTGGTGGATTATCGATGGAATTTTCCCTGATAACTTTACTGATTGTTAAGGTGGTTCCAACGGGAATTACATAGATTGGTTTTTCCTGTATCCACGTGATTGCACCAGTTCTATTCACCTGCCCGTATTCATGAGGACAATCCCATAGCTCATAAGGGCCAATCGCTTTGTGGCTGTAAATATACGTCACGCGTTGCGTGACTAGTTTTTGGCCGATAATCGGACGGAAAAGCTCTCGTTGTGATAAGTTCCGATTCCACACACAACCTGAAAGCAAAAAGCCTAAGGTCAAAATCGTTAAAAGGGTTTTCGTCATTTTCATCGAAAATGGGATTCGACATTCCATTGTTGTTCTTTTACGACTAACTTAGTCTATGTTCCAGAAGAAAGTTGACGTAATTATTTCTCGCAGTTGGCAGCGTTCACCTGTGCCTGTATTCAATTCGTGTGCATTCGTGTCTATTCCGCCTTCATTTCTTTACGGCGCGACAAGCCGTGGTTAAATTTTCCCCATGCGCATAACCGGCGGCAAAGCGGCGCGGCGGATTTTGAAAACGCCGAAAGGTTTGGGGGTTCGGCCCACGCCCGATCTCGTCAAGCAGGCGGTCTTCAACAGTCTCGGTGCGCGGGTCGTCGGCGCGCGCGTGCTGGAACTGTTTGCCGGCACCGGGGCGTTGAGCCTCGAAAGTCTGAGTCGCGGCGCGGCATCATCGCTGTGCATCGAGAAATCGCACAAGCACGTGGCGTTCATCCAGCAAAATATGGCGGCATTGCCGGGCGCAAATTTACAGGTGCGAACGCAGGACGTTTTCACCGCGCTCGCTCAACTCGCCCAGACCGGGCAGCAATTCGATTTGATTCTGGCCGACCCGCCTTACGGAGAGAAAAACATCGGCCGCCGCTCGACTTCATTTGCGCAGCAACTGCTCGATGACACGAATCTGCCGAAGCTCCTTGCGCCGGGCGGACGATTTGTTCTCGGTCACACCAAACGCGACACGCTGGAAATTGTCGGACCATGGCGCGAAGTGAAATTGCTCAAGCACGGCGACAGCGTGATGCGGTTTTTTGAAATAAGGTAGGGCGCGATCTCCGTATCGCGCCCCGTCCATCTTGTTTTGTTTGGAGTGCGCCGACGTGTCGGCGCTTTTGAAAGCGGTGACACGTCACCGCAGTCCGAAATCAAGCAGATGCCTCTTCCACCGCTTTTCGAATTGTTTTTCTGAACTTGTCCACGCCTTGATCAAACGCGGCGGAGATGGGCAGTGGTGAAACTTTTTTTATTTTCTTTTTGAACTGTTTCAAATTTTTCCCGGCAGCCGGTTCGTCCATTTTGTTCGCCACGACCAGGCGTGGTTTGTCGAGCAGCGCCGGGTCGTAAAGCTTCAGTTCGCTGAGCAATTGTTTGTAATCGTCCCATGGCGCGCGGTTGTCGGTGCCGGCCATGTCGAGCAGCAACACGAGAATTTTGCAGCGCTCGATATGGCGCAGAAATTCGTGGCCGAGCCCGACGTTGCGGGACGCGCCTTCAATCAACCCCGGCACGTCGCAAACCGTGAGCCGATGGAAGTCGGCATATTCCACGATGCCGATTTGCGGATGCAATGTTGTGAACGGATACGACGCGATTTTCGGGCGCGCCTTGGAAATTGCCGTGAGCAATGTGGATTTGCCCGCGTTCGGATAGCCGACCAGCCCGACTTCGGCCATGATGCGCAACTCCAAAAGAAAATCGCCCTCCTCGCCCAGCTCGCCCGGCTGCGCGAAACGCGGCGTCTGGCGCGCGGCAGTCGCAAAATTGCGGTTACC
>Ga0208321_1000852_pt1 | contig 12716 bp, 10 predicted proteins | sample June2015DPH_4_15_FD_184692 | JGI IMG/M metagenome (GOLD analysis project Ga0208321, IMG submission 184692) | Peatland microbial communities from SPRUCE experiment site at the Marcell Experimental Forest, Minnesota, USA - June2015DPH_4_150... | ecosystem: Environmental > Terrestrial > Soil >... | reverse complement strand
GCTGTGTAATGTCAACCAGAACGCCAGTGGCTGCCGAGATATCGTAGGCTGAGACGGAGAAGCGTTCCTTCAGATCATTAGTGCCCAGCATGATCGTTACCAGGTTGATGGGCATGTGAGACCATAAGCATGGCAAAAGGTAGGTCTTGCCATTCCGCCACTCCTCGATTGGATCATCCCAGACGGTCGTTCGACCGTTCAGACCTTCCTCGATGACACGATAGGGCGCAGCAAGCTCTTCTGCGAGCACCCCTGTCCACCGTTCCTTAGTGGGATACCTGTCCTGCGTGGCTGGGTTGAAGCCCCAAGTGTTCGAGTCGCCGTAACAGACGACGGTTTTCAAGGATTCTTCCATTCCGCTCGACCTTCGAAAGGACTTCGTTTGAAGTGCCTAATAGACTGCGGACATATTCAAGGTCCATTCTCCGCAAAGGTTCGCATGAAATCCACAACTCTCTGGAGCTTCTCGGCGTCCACGGTCTCAGCCTGTTCGAGCCTTTCTGCTAACACAGCCATCGCGCGTACAACCTTCTGAATGAAATGGCGCTCTTCCCTAAGGATCTCCGTCGGCATCTTGGCGCTCGGGCTCGTCTTCATGATGGAACGTCCTGCTTGTCGTGTCACGCTTCGGTGGAGGATCCTTAAAGTGTTTGTTCGGTGCCAGGCCGCTCCATTCTAATCAATTTGAACCCTTGATTCTGTGGGTGGTGGGCGAGACTGGAAACGGGGGACTGACGGGTTAGGTGGAAGAGCCCTACGTGCCAACCCCTCTTTTTTGCGAACAAAGCCGGTTATTGCTGTCAGTGTCTGTCAATCGCCTCATACCTAGGTGGAAGCGCTGATCCGAACCCAGGCTACTGGAGTGGCTTTCAGATCGGATAGGGGAGCTCTAGCCTTGCCGGGATCGGGATAATGGACAAGCGGGCTAAGGGATATGGACCCCCCCCAACTCGGGATAGCAAGGATAACAATCAGACGAGTATCGTACGCCAATAGTGGATATTGGTGCTGGATATTCTTCAAACTCGCCCTACGAGGCACATTCCAATGCTGTATCCACCGCATAGAATATCATAGAATATCAATGATAGTATGACCAGTAGTGCTTCTCGCTTATCCCGCATTATCCCGTGTTATCCCGTATTATCTCGACGATCCTCATCCGCTGTCCTTAACTATCCCGGCCATTACCCCTCTCTGCATGGGAACATCTCCCGAAATCGAGGAAGTTCTCAAAGAACTGTTGGAACTAGGCAAGATGAAGCCTTTGTCCAAGGAGAAGCTGACCAAGGCCAAAAAGCTGATGCGACAGCTTAGGGGAGCCGGCTTCACTAGTGAAGGAATCAGCCAGCTCACAAACCAGACTTGGAGCAAGGACACGATAAAGTTGTACACTAGAGGAACCGAGGTGAACGATCCCGCTCCGAAAGAGAGAGCAATGGAGTTGCTCGGAGAGCTTGTGGCTCGAGGCATGACCCTCGAAGAAGTTGAACGCGCACTTTCTGTGAGAAAAGGTCTCGAGACCCGTGGGGTGAGTGTAGACGATGTTTCGAGCTTCCTTGATGATATCAAGAAGTCAAAGATTGACATGAAAGACATGCTCCGAGTATATTGGGAAACTAAGAACTCAGGGCTGACCTTAGAGCGACTAACGGCGTTACGGGATTATCGATCGCAACTTGAGACGGCCGGGATAAACGTGGACAGTCTGAGTACGATCTCTGAGGCCTCGAAGGGCTATGGTGGCCTTGATAAGGTCATGGAGGCCCTCAAGACTTACGGCGGCCTACTATCTCTCACGCGAGAGGCAAATGACCTCGAGGACCGTAAGGTTAAGCTCCAGAAAAGTATCGAGAAATTAAGCGCCGATGTTGCAAGCCTAGAAAAGCGCAAGCAACAGATACACGACGCGCTATCCACCTACGAGAAACTCAAGAATCAAGGCTTCGACGAGAATCTACTGGTCTCGCTCAAGGCGTCATCTGAGAAGTACGGAGGAGCCAGAGGCGTCCTCGATGCGGTCAATGCGTACGCCACGCTCACGGCACTACAAGAGACCGTTTCAGAGACGCAACGGAACCTGACCAATTTGGAATCCGAAATGAAGAATGCCAACGCGGAGCACTCCCTCTTGACGACTGCCATTGGAATGTCCAAGGATCTTCTGTACAAACACAACTTCAGCGTGTCCGCGATAGTTGACATTTACAACCTAGCGAAGAAATACGGTAAACCCCCTGAGGTCCTAGGGGCCGTAACTGAGTACGGAGAAATGAAAGCCATAGAAACAGAGAACAAGAGACTATCGGCCACGAGAGATGAACTTGAAGAAAGGAACGCTGAGATTCAGAGAGAAATTCAGAATCAACACGCGGTCATCGAAAGCGTCCGGGAGTTGAGTGAGAAATACGGAATAGGAGCAGACGAGATAGTCAAGATAAGAAGCCTGGCCCAGAAGCACGGTCCGCCAGGCAGTATCCTGCAAGCGCTTGACAGATACGTATCATTGAAGCAAATCGAAGAGCAGAAAGCAGAACTCGAAGCATCGATTCAAGAGCTCACCCGAAGCGAAGCCTCCCTGAGAGGAAGGATCAAGGCTCTCGAAGACAGGTTGACAGCTCTGCCAGTCAAGGCTGATGAGAGCGTTCAAGGCGTCAAACTATCACTCGAGAAATTCTCGAACCAGGTTCAGGGTCTAGGAGACACCATAGGAAATGCTTCAACAAGTGTGGATAGTCTGATGGCGGCGGCGCTGGCAGCTGGGAGAGACATAGCAGCTATGGAGTCGCAGGTTGCGGTCTACAAGCATGTTTCGATGCTCATAGATTTCCTACGAGAAGGAAAAGGCGAGGAGGATGAGGTCGTGCCAGTAGCTGTCGCCACTCTCGGTCGTCTCTCCAAATGGGTTGAGGATCAGCCCAAGTATTCAAGAATAGGACCGCAAGTCGAATCGCTAAAAGATACGATCGGGAAGCAACGGATCAATGGATAGGACCGAAGCATACGTCAATGAGCTTAACCGCCTGAAGCAAGACGCCGCGAAGTTAGTGGATGCGATCAAAGGAAAAGACTCGGAGATTCTGGTGGAAAATGCGGTGAAGTTGGCATTCGAAGAAATGAGGACAATGTACATTCGGGAAGCCGAGAGTCTAATAGACGCAATCGCGCAGCGCAAAGTGCATGAAATAGAGAGCGAGGAGTCAGGACTACTCCGTACGGGTGTGAAAGGAGCCTACGCGGGATTGGCGGGCTGGCTGGCCGGCAGAGCGGAGCGGGACGATTCGCTCCGCGAAATAGCTGAAGGTGTGTCAGAAGGCTTCAGTTCAGATGACACAGAGAAGGCAAAGATCAGGCAGGCATGTGAAATAGTGAAGGAGAGAGTCCGAGATCAGGCATTAAGCGTAAAGCCGGAGGACTTCATGAAATCGGTGAGAGGTCGCAAAGCTCTACTCGAATCCCTCAATGCCATGTTCAAAGAGGAACGTGATAGTCCTAGGTCGTGGCGGAAAGTGAGGCAATTCTTTCTACCAGTAGATTAGAAGGTACTCGTCTGCATCTAGGAAACCTAGAACACATAATGAGCCGTTTCGTGGGTGGCCGCCACTCAAACAAAAGTGTGCGAACCAAGAGGCCCGCAGATTTCTAACGAGGAACGACTTGGCCTTGCGTGTAATATCCGCAGGCCTGTCTCTTTTCGTTTTGATTGATCGATACTCGCGTTGCTTTCCAGTTCGCCCACATACGTTTGGCCAGTCAGTCCTAACCGTAATCAGAATAGCCTATACGATTCGGCCATAATGCCCTCCATCGGGCATTTGCGATGCGGGCGAAGACTGGTTCTCTGCTTACATTTGCTCTCGTCGTTCTGCTGATTGGCCCAGCCGGTTTTCCGTCTTTCGGTTCGTACCCCTCCGCCGCGGGGCAGTCAAAGATTGAGCACATCATATTCATCGTTCAAGAGAACCATTCGTTCGACAATTATTTCGGCACCTATCCAGGGGCGAATGGTTTTCCTCTGGGGATTTCTGTTCCTCTAGATCTTGCTGATCCTTCTGCTGGTCACGCTTCGCCGTTCCATCTTAACGTGGCGGAGCCGATCCTTATTGTTGGAGATGAGTTGCCGCCTGGAATCAGTGACCCTTCACAGTTGAACCAGACGATAGGAATGGCTGTAGATCCTGATGATGTTCCTGTGAGTGGGTCTGTGAGTCCGTTCCCATTTAACAATGAGAGCATAGCGGGCGACCTGAGTCACGCTTGGTCTGTGGCTCATGTGGACTATGATAATGGGAAGATGGATGGGTTCGTGATTGGGGAGAAGAGCATTAACACGATGGGATATTACAATCGGAACGATATTCCCTACTACTGGGATTACGCCGACAACTATGTCCTGGATGACAACTTCTTCTCTTCATTGATGGGCCCCAGCTTCCCAAACCACCTATACATCGTGTCGGGAACAAATGGCCCTGCAAGCGGATTGTCCAACTATCCCTGGGTCCTGCAGAATGGCATAGTCGACAATCCTGCCCAAGACTTCGGTTGGCAGGGCGTCAGTCTCTCGTGGGGGACACTTGCAGAAGAGCTGAGCACCGCGCAGGTTTCGTGGGCTTGGTATAACGGCGCTGTGGAACCCCTCAGACCGACGATATGGAACGTCCTACCGCTCTTCACCTACTTCCAGAATCATCCAGCCCAGCTGAATGAACATGTCAAGAATACGCGATCTTTCATCTCAGATATTCAAAGCGGACAATTGCCAGCCGTCTCTTGGATTATTCCCGCAGGAGGAGCGGCAGGGTGGCATCCCCCGGACTGGCCAACCGTCTGTATAGGCCAGTCGCCTAGCGAGCATCCGCCAGCTAGAAGTGATTGCGGGATGGATTACGTGACGTACCTGATCGATAGGGTGATGCAAAGCCAATACTGGCAGTCTACCGCAATCGTCCTGACATGGGACGATTATGGCGGCTTCTACGATCACGTTCCACCGCCTAAGATGGACCAGTACGGCGAAGGTTTCAGGGTCCCAACTGTTGTCATATCACCCTGGGCAAAACATCACTTCATCGATCACACTCAGTATGAGTTCGCTTCAATGCTGAGGTTGGCTGAGGTGAGCTTCAACCTCCCCACACTAGGAACCAGGGATGTTAAGTCGAACGACATGATGAATTCATTTGATTTTGGTCAAGCACCGCAACCACCATTGATTGAACCCGCTAATTTTGTCGGTCCAGCCAGCGTGACAACAACGTTAACTCGTCATCAGAGCTCAATCACGGAAACCGCGACCATAACGACGACGCAAGTCATACCTACTGGCGGTAACGTGCCATTGTACTACGCTTTAGTGGCGATCGTGGCAGCAGCGGCAATTGTAGCCGTGGCTACGGTGAACTATCGATCAAGACGAAAATCCGTAAGCTGACCAGACGAGCGTACAAGAGGTTCCATTCAATTACAATCCATTACAATCCAACGAGGCAACGATAGAGAAACCGAACACGTTACAAAGAAGCTAGATACGGTGTTTGTGTGCACCACCACCACACAAAATCACTCAAACGACGAACGACGACGGTTCAAATTCGGACGCCCGCACTGCTATCCGCAGAGCTTAGCCCGGAGAGATCTTCGATTCTTCTTCATGTTTAGCAGCCACCATTCGCCGATTGTCTGATACACATACTGGCGACCTGTGGCTGTCTCCGTGGGTGTCGAGCCTTGTGGAACTGCTAAATAGCCGGCGAATAACTGAAACAATCGGCCTTCAACGGCGTGGGCTATCCTGTTGTTCGCGAATGTTGCTCGGAGCGAAAAGAACTTTCCAAAAGCGACTTCGGGGATCCCTTTGCTCTTGAATTCATCGTATAACGATTCAGCCTCGCTCCAAAATTCCCTAGAAGTCAAATAACGACGAACTCTAGCCGGTCCAAACTCCAGACTCAGTTCCATATCATCCCTCACAATTCCGTGTCTCTGTCTCTTCCTTCCACTGCCATACAGCTCAGATTCCCACCGAATGTAGTTGCTGTTCACATCAAGTACCTCACGATTGAGCGCCTCAGGAAACATCGTGAAATACACTTTCCGCAGCTGCAGGATGTGTGCTCCGCGCCCCCTTACACTTGCGGCAGGATCAAGTGAACCGATAATCACTCGCTTAGCTCCAGATCTCACGACTTGCTTCGCACAACAGATTTCGTTGAGATCATTTCTGTAACAACACGGTTCGAGAGTAGTTACAACAGTATGTACGCGAGGGACATCCGATCGACGAAGCTTCCTGATTGCTACGACTTCGGCATGACTGGTGCCATCTTCTCGTCTCGCTCCTCTGGACAACTGGTTGTCCTCTCCGTCCAGAATGACCGCTCCTACGAGAGGGTGTATTTTCCCATCTCTTTCCATGTATGATTCGGATTTCTTGGCGAGTTTGATTGCGTCTCTGCAAGCGGCTTCGAGTTTGCGAGATAGACGCATTACTTCTTCAACTGCCAAATATCTCTGAGACTCTCAGCTAGATCCGAATAAGACAACAGCTCAATGATTTGGGTGAGCGACTGAATGCATTCATTTTCATCGCGAAATCTGGTCTTCTGGGTGAGGCGTAGCACGCTCACAAATGAGACCGTCTGAGCATCAGGGTGCAAGCCTAGGTCGCGGAACTTGGTTTTCAAAGGCCGATATTCTATTAGCCAAGGCTGAGCAACAACTTGCAATTCTTCCACCTTGGCTGGGAATCGAATCAAGTCCAGGACACTGTTTTTGTGAACCAACTCCCATCCTTGGTGTGTTTGTCTGAAAATCAACACAGGTCTGCTTGGAACGGGATTATTCATGAACTCTCGAATGGTCTTTGGAGATTGCGACATTTCGAGCGCATTGAGAAATGCAACCTGCCATCTGGAATTCAAAGAGTTCGATGGAGTTGTCCGGACAAGATCAAGTACACTAGATTCAACCTTTGAATCGTTGAGCCACCAGTAGACGCTACCTGAAACCAAATCGTAAGTCGCCAGTTTTCCATTTATGCCGGCCTGCTTGAGCGCTCTGACTATGTCGTTGTAGGTTTCCCTCTCGTGTTTGTTTTGCATGTCTAGCTTACTCAAGACTACTCTTCGCAGTATACGGCTCGCCCGCGGATTCCTTCGCGCCAGACTGGAGACGTAGGAGGCGTCATTGCGGTATTGACTGCCTTTGTAACCCGAAGATGTGGTCTTGGTGCGTCTGACTAGGAACGGTCGGGGACTAGGTGGACGCCTTGTTACTAGACCGCGCTTTTCCAGCTCTCTTAGGGCTTTGTAAGTCGTGAAATGAGATTCGCCTATGGCGTCTGCGATTTGTTTAGTGCGTAGTTTCTGTCTCTTACTAGGTACACCTCTAGACCGAAGCTCTCGCACGATGTTTTGATATATCCTCGGAGTAGGCAACGCAACTGCCGACAATCAATGTTGGTATGTTCACTTTATGTCTTCCCACATCATCGGTGCCCATGATGCGCGCGCCTAGAAGACCACTCATCCGTGGGGACCAAATCCGACGACGCGAATTCACTTCCGTTCTTTCGACAACGCCTCAAAGAAATCGATCTGGAATCGCGCAGTGCGAACAATGAGTCTTGGTCCTTCATGATTCCTAGGCGATTAGTCGCTCGAACAGAATGCATTGTTCACTCCGAACATTCCATTGCACCGGTCGGCGGTCCAGACATTCGAGAGCTCTGCAAGTTTTGGACAATGACTTTTCCTGAAAAAGACTGTGACATAAAGTCCAGCAAGCACAACGTGATCATTTGCTTGTAGCCGTCGAGACAGCTTTCTACATGTTCAAGAATGGAACGAGAATCCGAATGCGACGTGCTTGAGCTGACCAGTTGACACGGATGAATAGGGTCCTGCCTCATTTAGTGCAGGATTATATACACAATTGTCGAAAACTATTAAACTCGCACAAGGCGATCTTTCGTCGGTGATGGTAACTAGAAGTGATACTTGTTAGAAGCGTCTAGGAAGAGACTCCCTCAGTCCCGGTAGGTCCCGAGAGAGCCCTTCCCAAACGGCACTATACATTCGCGTCTCACTCGTATTTAGCCGCTTCTACAGTTTTTCGCCTAGCCCATCTAGGAGGTGAAAGCAAGAATGGCACTAAACTACTCAAACTATTCCACCGTTGTACGGGCCCTATTTTCGCTTCAAGCATTCGGCAGACTCCGCAGGAAGACTACCAAGCAAGTTGCAGACGAAGGCCACTTGCGACAAGACACTGCACGTCAGGTCCTCAAGAATCTGGAGCAAACAGGACTAATCGGGAGGTCTCCACGAATCCCTAGCAGACGTGTATTCTTGGGAAGGAAAGTGACAGGAAAGAGAACTACGCGCTATAGACACGGCCAGTACCTATCTGACGCCGCAAGCATCCAGCGTCTGGCACAATCGAACACCAACGCAAAGGCAAAACTTGGAGGAATCAATCTGTACCAACTAGATATGAGGAACAAGACTGACAGCAGCTTATTCAATGTGATCGTAAGAACGCTTGAGCAAGCAGGCCACAAGGACCTGCCAACATACGACATTGTGGGCGGCAGTTTCTATTGGTGGCTCACTACTGCGTCACGCAAGGCAGCTCATGCGGTAATACGGCGGTTCAAAGGCAAGCGAACGCCACCGTGATAGAATGGAGCGCTATGCGAAACAACAATGAACTCCCGACGGTGGGCTCGTGTAGCCCACCTTTTCTTGCTTCTTTGTGCGCACTTCTCCATAAGTGCAATTGGGGTCCCCATCCTCGTCTTGGGATTAGACGAGTGATGCCAGGTAGGATTTGTTCATGATGAACGAGAGCTGATGTCGAGGATTCTTACACTGACATTTCCTGAGACTGAACAGCTTGACATCCTGAGAGGACGCTTACCTGCGACAAGGTACTAGGTGATTCCGATCGTTAAATATCCATAGGAAAATAAGGACCAAGTAAGCAGTCTCTACCAGCTGGCCAACTGTGACGACAGCCACTCTATTTGTTTCCGATCTTGCCGAAGTAGGTAGTAACGTGGTGAGGAAGCAACTGGAAGTTCTCGGAGGGTCCGGGATGGATTCAGTAACTTGGAAGGATGCCCAGAAAATAAAGCCGTCAGACTACGAGGTTGCTATCCTAGACACGCGCATAGCCGCAAGAACCCCCGAACAGCTCCGAGCCTATGAATTCTTTTTCGAGAGCATGCAGTCTGAAATCAGCATTTTGCTGCAAGCTGGAGGTGTTGTATTTGTTTTGGCTGGTCCGACTATTCCGGTTAGGGCTGTTCGTGGCGATGCGCTTGAGACAAATTACGACTTTCTGCCTAAATTCCTCCTGGGCGTAACACAACTCTCTTTTTCTGAATCAAGAGAGGGCTCACGATATGAGAAGGAAAAGAACTGGTATCCTTACTTCCTGACTGCACCAAGATACTACAAGACAGTACCGGTCAAAACGGACGAGAAGGGCGTTTACATATGGTACTATGCTAATGGTAAAGGAATTACTGAAAAGGTTCGACCCTTGGCGGTCACGACTGTTACATCCCAAGTTGTAGGTTGTCTGATTTCTTGGCAACATGGAGTGGTGGGAGTGCTGCCGCCTCCGGATGACATGATGTCAGCTTTACTTTTTCTCCAAAACAAAGGAGCGGAACTGTATAAGGAGAATGTGGAGAATCTCGGCGTGAATGTAGAGCCTCCTGGATGGATTCACAACTATAGAAGCTCCGAGCACCGGAGACTAGAACAGGAGACAAGCACACTTGAAGGTGAACTCGCCAATGTGCGACAGAAACTGAAACCCTTCCAATTGGTTTCTACGAGTCTCTACAGTATTGGCAAAGGACTCGAAGTTGCTGTTACAAGAATATTCCTAGACTTTGATTGGAGCGTTGACGATTTGACAAAGAAAGATCAGCCGATTGATTATGTCATAAAGCGAAGGGATGAAACTTCTAAGTCGCTGGTCGTCGCACTTACTGGAACAACAGGTTACCTTGATTCGAAATCTGGCAAATTGGCTCAACTTCTTGGCGCTCTGCCAGAAGTCGGTGACAACGGAAGGCTTGTGTTCTTGGTTAATGGGTCAGTTGAAATTGATCCTGCCATTCGGGCGACTTCGAATTACCTCACTGAGGAAGCACTGAAGCGTTTGGCCAAGAATGACATCTGTGTGTTAGTAGTGTACGATCTCTATAGGCTTTGGTTGGATTACCTGGCTAAGAAAACAACGACAGATCAAATCTTCGAGTCTATTCACAAGACCTGTGGCCTCTTCAATTACGTTCCGCCTTAGGCTATGGCGATGGGAAGGTGTGCCTCGTTCTCACTTGTACAACCGTCGTAGATTGGACTGTCGTGCCTCGTCGCTCCGCTAGTGTGTGGGTCAGGTATCCTTGGTGCGAGCATCGTAATTTGAACTCGCGTTTTGTGGGTGTGTACATCAAGGATAGTGTTAAGAAGAGTTGGAGGCCATCAGGATCTTAGGCGTTTCTTGTTGCGTACCTTGAATCTCAGCCCGGACGAACTGCTCACTACGACCAGGGCTGTGCGTAGGCGCTTGGATCTCTCGCGGCCAGTCGAACGTGAAGTAATAGAAGAATGCATCGCCGTTGCTCAGCAGGCTCCTTCTGGGTCGAATAGGCAGAACTGGCATTTCGTGGTGGTAACAGACTCCAGTAAACGCGCCGGACTTGCGAGTCTCTACCGCAAAGGCGCGGAGATCTACCGGTCTCACTTACCCGCTATGGCCACCGAGGGTGTCGACGACCCTGCGCGGAGTGCGACGCAGGCAAGAGTTACGGCTTCGGCCATCTATTTGATTGAACACATTCATGAGGTCCCAGTACATGTGATTCCATGCATCGAAGGCCGTACGGAGGGTCTCCCGACGGTCGCGCAGGCTGCGCAGTGGTGCTCGATTGTGCCTGCGGCATGGAGTTTCATGCTGGCCGCACGAGCTCGAGGTCTCGGCACAACCTTGACTAGCTTTCACTTGTTCTTTGAGGAAGATGCTGCGAAGCTGCTCGGTATTCCTTTCGAGGAAGTCATGCAGACAGCGCTGATTCCAGTGGCTTACACGAAGGGCGTGAGGTTCAAGCTTGGACCCCGTGCGCCTCTTGGCACCATTGTGCATTGGGACAATTGGTAGCCATAATTCACTGTCAGCCCGCTTTTTCTTCTCGTCAACAAGTGTAGCTCCCGCAAAAAGGCCCCTCTTTTTTGGAAAGAGGCCCCTCTTTCGGGGAAAGTGGCACCTCTTTGTAGAGCGTGGTCTTACATCATGTCACGCATACCACGCGCACCGCAATAGGCAAAGAGGATAACCGGGGGCATCTCGCATTGCGAAGCATGGTCTGAATAGTTGTTTGTCGTCGTTATTGGTATTGTGTGGACAGGCTGGTGCGGGCGGCGTAATTTGAACCGCCGGCCGTTGTCGTTCTTGGATTGGATTTGTGTGTGTGTGGGTCGGCTGGTGCGAGCGTCCAGAATCGAACCGTTGCCTGCCGTCGTCATGGGGCTTTTTGTGTGTGTCCCTTGGTGACACGGCTTGTTCCTATCGTGGTGGAGTATAGTTGGATTTGACATAGGTCTCATTACGGATTATCCTTAGGATTGTTGTTGCGCTAACGCCGTATTCTTTGGCAAGTGTGCGGTACCCAATGCGCTTTTCCTTGGAGTATTTAGCCCTGATCTCGCGAACCTGTTCATCAGTAAACTTAGCGGCTGGCGAATTTGCTCCCCTAGGCGCCTTGGCGCGACCTTTCCTTATCGTGTCGAGGCGGTTTTCCTTGCGTGTGCCGAGATGCAAATGCGCGGGGTTACAGCACGCACGATTATCACAATAATGCATGACGATTGCGTCCTTAGTGCGGATAGGCCCGTGAGTTATTTCATATGCGGCTCGCGAAGAGGTAGTACGTTTTCCGTGAAAAAGCGGACGACCGTAGCCGTGGGCGCCAATAGCCTTAGTCCATTTCCAACAGACGGTTGGGCCTCCGGACATGTCCACGTTTCTCCAAAATGTCTCGTCCTCCGTAAGTTTCTTGGAACCAGAAAGGATTGACCTCACTCGCTTTTCTACTTCGTATGACTTGCGTTCTGCGGATGGAATGTGATCGATTACGTCTTGGAGGTCTGATAAAATTCTGGCAATTCGCGCCGAAACGGCCGGATCCAACGCGCTCACACTTTGAGTCTCATATGTTCAGGCTTTAATATTGATAAGAGGTCAGTAATACTTTTCGCAAAGAGCCAAGTGTAGGTCGGCTCACCGTCTGGCCACTCCAAAACTAAGTTTCCTCTATAGGCCGCTCCATAGAATGTATGACGGCTGATAGAGTATACTAGTGGTTTTTAGTGTGTGTGTGGTCAGCTGGTGCGAGCGTCGTGATTTGAACTGTCAGAATGACTTTCCCAGTCCTCACGAAGAATGTGACGTATCTTCGGAAGCACAGGTGGAGAAGTAATATGCCTCCAGGGCATCTTATAGTGCCATAGGTGTCAAACTTTGACCGAGGATAGAGAGGTCTCGATTAGAGGTGGCGTAGCTGATCCGAAGTCCGATGAAATGTCGGGGGTTCTTCAAAAAGTGCGGGGGGTGGGATTCGAACCCACGAAGGCCTACGCCACAGGATCTCTCATCCCGAGGCGGATCTTAAGTGTGGCACGACTTGATAGTCGTCCTGC
>Ga0208321_1000851_pt1 | contig 12718 bp, 10 predicted proteins | sample June2015DPH_4_15_FD_184692 | JGI IMG/M metagenome (GOLD analysis project Ga0208321, IMG submission 184692) | Peatland microbial communities from SPRUCE experiment site at the Marcell Experimental Forest, Minnesota, USA - June2015DPH_4_150... | ecosystem: Environmental > Terrestrial > Soil >... | reverse complement strand
CATCTGAGGCTGGGTCGTATGCTTGGCTGTCGTATCTGGATTGGTTGAAGGGGGATTGGTCCCTGGCCCTTGACGAAGTTGAGAGGGGCCTCGAAATGGCACAAAGGCTTGGCTTCATGAATGACCCGATTCAGCTTGGGGAAGTGTTCAGAGGACTTGTCCGACTAACCATGGGAGATTCAGATCAGGCAGAAAGGTATCTTGAGAATTCCAACGCCAAGCAGAATGCACTGACCGTGCATGTTGTCAACTTCAATTTGGCCCTGGGTAAGGTAAGGTTGGAGCAGGGAAGGGAAGATGAGGCTAGAGCACAGTTCGAAACCTGCATCGAGAGGTTCAAGACGAGTGAATTTGATCTCATATCCCCGCACCAAGTTGAGACGCTACTCCACCTGACGGCAATCTACGCCAAACACGGACAGCTTGATGAAGCTCGTAGGATGTCTCTGTGGGCTAAGCGGCTTGCTCAGACTCTGAAGAGCGATGCAGGTTTGGCGATGGCTTCTCAAGCCGAAGCAGCCGTTCTACTTGCTGGCGGTGACAGGAAGGGAGCAGACGAAGCTTACCTGAAATCTTTAGGTCTGTGGGAGAAGGCTGGTTGGCCATACTATCGCGCCAAGGCACTTGTTGCCTACTCCGAGGCATTAGCGCAGGAGGACCGCGAGGAATCAAGGAAACGATTGGAGCAGGCTGCCGAAATCTTCCGGAAGCTCGGAGCAAAACGGGATCTAGAAAGGGGCGAAGCTAAGCTTTCAGCTCAGACTTAGCAGGCTTTCAGTCGTAGCATCAATGAGTTGACCTGTGACCCCGCAGTCTGTTCGCTGCCTTGCCGACGCTTCCCTCAAGTACTGTGCCGGACGTCAGTTCCTTACCTATCTCGCCTGCGCTCTTGGTTGTGCCTCTGAGCCGCATTATGGATGTTCGGGCGATAACTTTGAACCCGCTAATGGTTGAGAGCCGAGCTATCAGTTCGTCCGCAAGTCCATCCGCGAAGTATTCGTCCTTCGGGTCTGGGCTGATATTCAGGGTGTGAATTTCTCTGTGCAGATCGCAGTCTCTGTCCTGACGACGCCCTGCTGTCGCCGTATGTTCGCCAGCACGGTGTTTTGGAGCCAAGTAAGATCGGCATCTTTCTTCTCAACTAACACCATGATGTCAAATCTTCCGGTCGTTAGGTCTGTACTTGTGACGCCATCTATCTTGCTGAGTGCTATCGCTAATTCCCTAGCCGTTCCAGGATTCGTAATTATGTGGACGCAAGCTCTAATTGGCATGAAATCACCTCTTCAATTTGGGTACTTCTTGTCATCGCGCCCCTCCTCGGCGCTCGTGCAGGCACGAGAAAGCAGAGAACGCCATAGATGCGGTAATGCAATCACAGAAGCCCTTCATAGTAATGGGCTCGTTCGGAATTTCAGGCTTTGGGTAGCCTAAGTGAAGTCACATAGCATAAGCATTAAAGCGCAAAACTGAGCATACGCGCCTAACGACGGACTTCTGAAAGTGAGATCATGAAACCTAGCGGTTCAGATACGAGCGCGATTGTGGAGATGTTGCAGAAGGCACCTCTCTGGTCCGGTCTCACCGAGAAGGAACTGAAGGTCATTGCACGCTCATTCAAGGAGCTCAAGTATGAGAGCGGCGACATCATTGTACGCAAAGGAGAGGCAGGCGTCGGCTTCTATCTCATAGCGGACGGCAGCGTGCAGGTTCGATCGGACGGAAAAGTCCTGTCCAAACTCGGACCCGGTCAGTTCTTTGGCGAGATGTCAATCTTGGACGGTCAGCCAAGGTCGGCAGATGTTGTGGCACTTGAACCGTCAAGGTGCCTTGCCCTGACTTCATGGAGCTTCAAAAGTATTGTATCCAACCATCCAAAGATGGCGCTGAAGCTACTGCAGGAATCCGTTCGTAGACTACAAATGAATGCTCAAGTCCTTAGCCATTAGCAACACGGCTGCTCCTGTAACTCAGCTAGGATACATCTATGATCTGACCGTCGGTAGAGAAGATCGTTCTAGGGAAGATGCGCGTTACCTCGCGCTTCTGTCTGGATGTGAACCTTGGGCTGTGGACTATCACGAGATTTCGCACGCCAGCTCTTTTTGCTGCCCTGGCGGCTTGGGTCGGGGTTGAATGTTTGAGGCGCCTCGCCAACGCAACGTTGGTCTCTGCAGCCTCATGGATGAGGTAGTCGGCTTTCTTTGCGATTTTGTACAGATCGTCATGCATCGTGTCCCCGCTATAGACCAGTGTCGTTCCGTCGATCTCGATTCTGTAGATTGTGTCCGGAGGGGAATGAACACCTCTTGCTTTTGTGCATGTGAACGGAAGACCGCTCAGGTCCGGCAGGAAATTGAGAACCTTGGAGAGATCTGCCCTGGGAAACAGCATGTGGTAGAGGCTGTAGACCAGACTTTTCAGCCCCTTGGGCCCGTAGATCTCTAAGATGCCCCTGTCTTTGTAAAGGAGACATTCTGCGAGAAAAACAAGACCGACCACATGGTCGCCATGTGTGTGGCTGATCAGGACATGATTCACGTCGTTTGGGGAGTAGCCGTTTTGGCGTAGGGCATACACGATTTGGGGAGGGCAATCCAGCAGTATCCGTGTGCTACCATCAATTAAGACACTCGTGGAGCCGCGACCGTCGGAGCAGAAGGAATCGCCAGTTCCGAGCAACACGAGCCTCACTGAATTCCCCCCGCAGATCCTTTACATCTCTCCCGACGATCTGACAGTGTGCGGATAAGAGTTACTCAATAACGGCGTTCACATCGTTGTCCGTGAGAATACTTCCGCGGGCAGCCTCTTCTCACGTTGAGAGTGAAATTATCTTCAGAACTAGCTCTGCAACCTAGTTACTTTGGGCGAACGCTCGGAGAATCTGATGAAGATTGAATTGCTGGTGACCTCGATTTTCGGCTCAATTCCGAGAGTTTCACGTGTTACTGCTTCGTAAACCCGCTTCATATGATTGGAGTACTTCATGCCCAACTCATGTTCAAGGGTAATAGTGTAGTTGCCATCCCTGTCGTCGATCTCGCACCGAGTAGTTCCAACATACTTGGACAGCCTCTCACAAAAAGCGCAGACAGTCTGTGGGTCGACGCGTTTGTACCAGAACCTAATCATTTCAAGGAATGTGGAAGGGGCCTCTTCCGTGGCAGACAGGTAAGTTTGTTCGTCCATCGCTTCGATCATGCGCTTGTATGTGGAGCGTGGTACCGTGACGAAGCCGAACTTTTGCGTGTAACGATCCCACTCTGCGTACTTGGTTAGAATTGATACGACCAAGGCGCTTACTGTCCGGTTCTCCGTGTCCGCATCCTTCTGGAGCAGCTCATTTAGTTGCTTGGGTATCCTTACGCCCCTGAGGACGCTCTGCGTCTTTCGATCGACCAAATTCACTCGTTACGCACCACATGACCAACATTCTAAGATTTTCGGTTCCTTCTTACCAGTCTCGCTTCCCAAATCGTGATTCCCAATATGCAAGAGAATCGAAACACCGTCGTCTATTCGCTGAGTGCACGGTCAGTGTTGCGCAACCGACGGACGAACTCCTGCAGCATTTTGACTGCGATTCTAGGCCGCTCCGATACGAGCGATTTGAAGGACCAAGCGGAAAGAAACAAAACTCGTGACGGTTCAACGGCTACAACGTCAGCTGATCTAGGCTGAGCGTCCACGACAGACATTTCCCCAAAGAATTGGCCGGGACCGAGCCTTGAAATGGTGTTTCCATTTGATCTAATCTCTACCGCGCCATCCAAGACTAGATAGAATCCGGTTCCCTCATCTCCCTTCTTGACGATAGTGTCTCCGCTCTCAAACTTGTGCTGCTTAGCCATTTTCACAATTGCCTTGAAGTCTTGCTTGCCTATCCCAGACCATAGAGGCGACCTCTCGAGCATATCGATAACGGCGTCATTTTCCGAACCCAGAAGTTTCATCTTTCTAACCCCTCGAACTTCAAATCTACTTGTCCTTTAATGTTTGCGTCCGCCAGGCAGAAGAATGAGCGGATCTCGGGACGCATTCTCATCTTTCATACTTCCGATGCTTCTTTTCGTCTCCGCTTCAGAAGTGAAATTGGCATTGTGATGAAACCCACAGCCATCAACGCGAAGTATGCAACCGACGCAAGATCCACGACAATGTAGGGACTTCTTGCCTGCAAGATTCTCCCGAGAGCGCTGAGTGCGTCTGACGCCATATACTGGAATATGATATAGGTGTCGTAGGCAAGGAACAGTACAAATGCAATAGATAGCACTGCAAACCAAGCAAGGAAGGCTCTCTTCCTCGGTTCAAATCTCTCTTCATCAGGTCCCTTGCCTCCAAGGATTTTCGATCTTAGAAGATCGAAAGCCTCCTTTCTCAGGTCCGGTATATCCGCAAAGTCCATTACCGCATAATACCCGTCCGTCTCGATCAGAGGGACAAAGTTCCATAGCGTCCAATAGAAACAGAAGAAACCCGTCATCTTCAGGATCTGACTCGGCCAGATCAAATTCGAGAGAACTAGGACCGAACCTGCTAGGAGCGTGGATAGTGGCCCGGAAAGTGAAACCATTATCCTCATCTTCTTCGGGAGAACCCACGTGTCACTCGTATCCACATAGAACATGGGGCCGAAATAGTACAAACCCGTACCAACCTCTCCCGGCATCACGTCCCACAATCCTCCATAGTATGCCAACGTAGCCCCGTGCGCGATTTCGTGAACAATTAAGATGGGGAAAAGCAGCAGGTAGTAGTAGAAGAAACCCACATTCGACGAGCCAAGGATCTCGAAATTCGCCCTGTTGAAGAGAATCGACAAGAAATCAGGTGCAAGAAGTACCGCGCCTACGACAATCAGAATCAGAGTAACCCAGAGCCCAACACCTTGCACGAATTGTCTCACCAATCTCCCTAAACCCAGGAAGAATTGAGAGTTACCCCAGGTGATCGTGAGATCCAACTCAAACGCTGAAACGAACCTCAGACGTTTCGACGAAGCAACCTCAGGTTCCGTTCCGGCCAAGAGGCCTTCGTCGCCTAGGAAGGATATTGCTTCACGGACGATCTCGTAAGACGTCTCGAACTTGTCCTTAGTCTCGTCTACTATTTGGCTGACCGTATGTTCGCCGTCAAGCAGCCACCAAATAGTAACCGTGTGGAAGTCGACGTTGTACTCTTCGCCTGTAATCTTGCTCTTAAGGACGTACGGTACGCCGCTGGCGGGGTCTCCTCCCATCAGCGAGGCGTGAGAAGATCGCATGGGTTTGTAGTTTCCGTCGTCCTGTACTCGACGCAGTATATCCTCTCTCGAGCCTGGCAGGCCAGAAGACACTCTTCCAAACCCCTTTGCTGTTCGGATGCTTCTTGCGATATCAAACTCTCACCGTATTAATGGTGTCGGCGAGTTTCAACCAGGTTTTACAGACCAACGGTCACAAAGAAAATAAAATCAAAAAACCGAGGGCGGACGCCAGGTACGAATATTCGACCTGGATTGTCTATTGGGGGTGGACCAACACGGTCTTACTCTTCCGCTTATGCAATTTCGACATCTTTGGCTTAGCCATAAATCTTCACCTCGACAGATACGATATGTCGTACGAGCAGATATAAGATGCGTTCACGTCGTTGCCGTTCGTGTTACGATGTTAGACAACGTGAAAAACTGAAAAAAGAATAGAAACGAAGTATCAGCGAGCGACACGAGCAGCGTGAAAAAGTGTGTGCATCTCTCGGTGTGACGGCTCTATTTCGTCAGGCCACACTGCTTCCGGTTCTTCTCCACCAGTTCCGGGTATCGGGGGTCGGCCCTTGCCTTGGCGAAGAGGGGCGAGTACATCATGGTTGAGGGAATTATCATATGGGCTTCGAGGGCTTTGTTCATGTACTCGAAGTAGGAGTCGAGATCTCCGAGGGCGTGGTAGACGTACCCGATGAAATTGAGGCTGATCGGACCCATCTTGGCGTCCTCGATCTTCCTGATTACGAGCAGGGCTCTCTCTCTGTCGCCTTCCATAGCCGCGATGAACCCGCCCAACCACATGATCCGAGGATCGGTGGGCTCGAGCTTCTCGGCCTTCGCATGGAACTCCCTGGCCTTCTCGAGGTCCCCCTTGGCTAGGTAGTACTCCGTCATCCCCCTGCAGGTGTACGCCGGGGCCAGCTGCTCGGTCTTCTTCCAGAACTGAAGCGCCTCGCTTTCCCTTCCGGTGTAGAGGTATGCCGTCCCGACATAATAGATGAACCGGGGCCTAATTGGGTCGAGGCGGTAGGCTGTCTCGTTCTGTCTGACCATCTCCGCCGGGTCTCCTTTGAGTGCGGCCAGTTCGGATAGCATAGAATAGGGTTCTGGGAGGCTGGGGTTTAGATCCAGCGCCCTTCTCGCCTCCGCCTCCATACCTGGCAAGTCGTCCACGTTGAAGAACATCTCCGAGAGCGACGCGTGGGCCTCCGGGAGGTCAGGGTCGAGGTCGATGGCACGCTCCAGTGATGACTTCACAGCAGGGAGGCAAACGTCGGGGGGCTCATATCCGGCGGTAGCAAGCAATTGGTGGCACTCTGCTATCCCCACGTACGCTCTCGCGAACGAGGGATCCAGCTCGATGGCCTTCTCGAAAAGGCTGAGGGCCTGCCTAAGCGAGGCCTCAGTCTCCTCCCTATACAGCTCCCTGCCTCGCAGGAAGCAGGTGTACGCCTCAATGTTCTCGGTCGGTTTCTTCTCCAGAGTTCTCTTCTCGGACTCGAGGAGCCTGGTCTTTAGCTCCCCTGCCACCTTCTCCGCTATCTCGCTCTGGACTGCGAAGATGTCGTCCAAGTTCTTGTCGTAGTTCTGAGCCCATAGGTGCTTGTCACCTACGACATCGATAAGCTGGGTAGTGATCCGTATCCTGTTTCCCGCTTTTCTGAAACTGCCTTCGAGAATGGAGCCCACATCGAGCTCTCTTGCGATCTCTCCCAATTTCTTCGTCGTCCCCTTGTAACCCATCACCGACGTTCTCGAGATGACACTAAGACCGCTGATCCCTGAGACGATGGAGATGATTTCCTCGGTTATTCCATCCGCGAAATACTGGTCGTTTGGGTCCGGGCTCATGTTCAGGAAGGGTAGTACAGCGATTCTCTTCCTGTCCGGTCCAACTTGAGTCACTTCGCCCTTCTCCAAAGAGGGTACTATCCTGTACACGCTAATCGGATAGTCTATGTTCTTCAATCGATGGGGTCCAAGATCCTCAATTCTGTAATTGACCTTGTTTCTGACTTGATCGTAGACCTGTTCCGATATGCAGATTCCATCCGCTTCCGCTAACGGCTCGACCCTTGACGCGATGTTGACCGCGTCCCCGAGAACATCATTCTGCCGCTGTATCACGTCTCCCAGGTGAATTCCGATCCTGATATGAACCCGTCTAGCCGGATTTGACTCCTGATTATAGTCGTGAAGGCTTCTCTGTACCTCTACGGCACATTCTGTTGCTTCAAGAGCGCTTCCAAATTCTATGAGGAATGCGTCGCCTATCGTCTTTATTTCGCGGCCATTGTGGCGGGCGACTATTGGGCGGACGATCTTTCTATGCTCCTCAAGTAGCTCAAGAGCCAGTCGCTCGTTCTTCTGAGTTAGAGAACTGTATCCGACGATGTCTGTGAACATTACGGCTGCCAGTCTTCTCTGCTCGCCGCTCATTTGCTCTTCCCCGCCTGTGGTGAGTTCTTGTGACTACGTGTGCGCTTGGTTATAGAAGGGAGTTTTGTTAGAACTTCTGGGATGACCTCTTCCTGAATAAGTAAACCCAAACACGGTTGCCGTGTGCTGGCACAAAATTCGGATCAAGTTCCGGTGTCTTTTCTTCTTAAATGGTTTTATGTTCGCATGAGCTCGAATGCTTAGTGACCCGGGTTGCCAGACAATGGGCGTAGACTCGCTGCGATAATGTTCACTGACATGGTAGGCTACACCGCTCTTGGGCAGAGGAACGAATCGCTTTCACTAGCCTTGGTTGAGGAACAGCGGAAGTTGATCAGGCCCATCCTCAGCAGGCATAACGGTAGAGAAGTCAAGACCATCGGGGACGCCTTCCTGGTCGAGTTTCCCAGCGCTTTGGACGGTGTGAGGTGCGCCTACGACATTCAAAGAGCGGCGCGCGAGTACAACATCTCAGCCCCCACCGAACAGAGAATCCACCTCAGGGTGGGGGTCCATCTTGGCGACGTTGTAGAATCCCAGGGCGACATCTCTGGGGATGCCGTGAACGTGGCTTCCAGGATAGAGCCGTTGGCGGAGGACGGAGGCGTGTGCATCACCCGGCAGGTCTTTGACCATGTACAGAACAAGTTCGAGCTGCCGGTCGTGAGCCTTGGGGCCAAGTCTCTGAAGAACGTGAGCCTGCCGATGGAAGTGTTCAGGATGGTAATGCCTTGGGAAGCGGAGAAAGCCACTCCTTCGCCTCAACCCGACAAGAGGCGGATTGCAGTCCTGCCTTTCGCGAACCTGAGTTCTGACCCTGAAGAGGGATACTTCGCCGACGGAATGACCGAGGAGCTGATCACATCGCTTTCGGGGGTGAGACAGCTGACAGTCATCGCAAGAACGTCCGTCATGAAGTACAAGGGGTCCCAGAAGGGAGCCTCGGACGTGGGAAAGGAGCTGAACGTCGGCACCCTGATTGAAGGCAGCGTCAGAAAGGCAGGCAACAGGGTGAGGATAACAGCGCAGCTCATCGACACATCAACGGAGGGTCACCTTTGGGCTCAGAACTACGACAGGCAGTTGGAGGATGTCTTCGCGATCCAGTCGGAGATTGCTGAGAAGGTGGCCGGAGAGCTTAGGATTCGGCTTGTGGACTCGGAGAAGCGCGTGATCGGGAAGAAGGCTACGGAGAATACGGAGGCGTACACTTGCTTCCTGCGGGGCAGAGAGCTGGCTCGAGAGGAGACCGAACCGTCAGTCAGGCAGGCAATCGGGCTGTTTGAGAAGGCCGTGGAGCTTGATCCTTCCTTCGCGAAGGCGTACGTCGGGATGGCTGAATGCTTCCTCCTTCTCGCATCGGACGCTTACGAATCCTACGAGCAGTCAATTCCCAAGGCGGAGCTGGCCGTGAAGAAGGCAATTGAGTTGGACCCGGAGCTGGCCGAAGCCGCGACAGCGCTCGCTCGGATTCATTTTCTTGAGGACGATGTAGTGGCTAGCGAAACCGAAGCCAAGCGGGCGATTGAGTTGAATCCTAGCCTCCCAGAGGCCTACCGTACCCTGTCCAACGTAGCGTCCCTCAGGGGCGATTTCGATGAAGGGGTCAGGCTGTGGGAGGCCGCCTACCGTTTGGATCCTGTCAGGCCCCGATATATTGAGAGGGTCGGATCGTTCTATTTCTACTCGGGAAGGGAGAGCGAGGCGCTTCGGTTCTGGGAGAAGACAGCCCAGCTTGCTCCGGCCGGAACCTACAGGAACATGACCGAGTACTACTTGTTCAAGGGTGACCACGAGAAGGCGAAGGAGTCCTTTTCGATGGCTGAGAAGCTGGAGCCCACCAATTCCTGGGTGCCCTGGATGAGGGGATTTGTTGCAGCCCAGATGGAGGACAGGAACACCGCTCTCGAGGCCATCAGGAAGATCGAGGAAAATTGGAGTGGTTCCCTGGACCTCAACGGCATTGGGTTCGTCTACTATGCCCTGGGCGACCTTGACTCCTACTTCACATACATGAACAGGGCTGCAGAGCAACACGTGCTTCAATACTGGTACCCGATGTACTGTCCGCTCTTTGCCAAGGGCAGAACCGACCCAAGGTATCAGGAGCTCCTGGACAAGGTCAGAGAAATGTTCAAGCCGGAGATATGATATTCTAGAGCAGATGGCCAACAAGCGAAAGGCCGTTGAGCATTATGTGACTCGATTGAACCTTGTCTGGCTGAACTCGAAGGAACCACTGCCACTAGCTGTGCGTCGCGGAAGATTGGTGAGTGCTGATCGGGACATCTTGCCATCGGATATCCCTATCCTGAAGGAACGTTACGGGGCAGTAGCAGCGGATTGGGAATCTGGCGCGATTGCCTGGGTAGCAACGCGGAATCAGATGCCGTGTCTGATCTTGCGGGGAGTGACCGATTTGGTGGACGAGGGCGGAGGAGAGACGTATGGGAATTATGGACTGTTGCAGCAGAGAACGGATCAGGTGATGCGTCGAATTCTCGATTCGCTCGCCGGATGGATATTACAAAGCTCGCACCGCGCGAGCGAAGCTGCATAGCAATCTGAGACGTAGACTTTCAAGGCGCCAGTTAGTAAGCACTTGGATATTATTCTCCACCGTCGATTGGCGTAGTTTGAATTGGTGGTGGGTCTCATGGTGCGCGGCCATATCTTCGCTGAATATGCAAAGGCACAAGAAGGCACCCTTACTTCATGATATGCGGCATTTAGGAAACGGGGAATGGCATTGACGAAGCTTTCGTTTTCAAGTCAGCCTTGGCTTCAGCTGCTATCGCGAGAACAGATCGAAACGATTCACCTGAAGTCGCTGAAGATCTTGGAAGAAATCGGCGTAATGATACAGAGTGACGCCGCATTGAAGATGGTTGCTGAGGCCGGAGTAGATGTTGACTGGACCAAGAAGATCGCTCGCATCCCACAGCATCTGGTGAAGGAGTCTCTGGTCAAGGCTCCGTCAACGATCAGACTGTACAGTCGCGACGGAAGACATGATTTGCTCCTCGAAGAGAACCATGTCCACTATGATCCGGGCTCTGCAGCGCTCTATCTGCTTGATTCGCAAACCTCTCAAATTAGAAAACCAGTATCAAGGGATCTCGCGGATTTTGTGCGACTCACTGATGGGTTGGAACACATACAGGCTCAGAGTACGGCGCTCGTGGTCTCGGATGTTCCCGATACTATTGTTGACCGATATCGACTATACATTGTGCTGAAGAACTCGCCCAAGACGATAGTCACAGGCACATTCGGCATAGACGCCCTGTATGATATGAAAGACATGCTGGCAGCAATCCGCGGAGACGAGAAGGAGCTAGCGCGGAAACCCATGGCGATCTTCGACCTCTGTCCCTCAGCTCCGCTGAAATGGGGAGAGTTCATTGCTCAGAATCTGCTGGATTGTGCGAAATACGGCATTCCGGCAGAGATCCTGCCGATGCCGCAGCTTGGTGCAACTGGACCTGTAACGCTTGCTGGCTCCTTGGTCCAGCTGAATGCGGAATTCCTGAGCGGCCTCGTTATGTCACAACTCGCCAAGCCTGGTGCGCCGGTGATCTATGGTGGGTCGCCGACAACCTTTGACATGCGCTACCTTACGGCTCGTTTGGGCGCTATGGAGACGATCATGATGGGTTGCGCCTATGCACAGATCGGAAAATACTACGGCCTACCAACCCACATGTATCTAGGTTTGAGCGACGCAAAGCTAGTTGATGCACAATCCGGATTCGAGTCTGGACTGGGCATAACGCTAGGCGCACTTGCGGGAATCAACGTGATATCCGGGCCAGGAATGCTTGATTTTGAAAATTGCCAGAGTTTCGAAAAGCTAGTGATGGACGACACTATCTGCGGAATGGCCTTGAGACTCATCAAAGGCATCGACGTCAACGATCAGACTCTCGCGGTTGATATCATCAGAAAGGTGGGCGTTGGAGGGCACTATCTCGCCCAGAGACACACGATGGAATGGCTCAACAAGGAAATCTTCAACCCATCAGACTTGGTCGACAGACAGGAGCTAAGCGTATGGAAGAAGCTGGGATCAAAGGATACGGTCCAGAGAGCCCGAGAGATAGCTCAAAGAATACTCAGAGAACATAAGCCCGAACCACTCCCAGCAGATGCTGAACGAAGTCTGGATGATGTGACGAGAAAGATCATGAAAAAGCACGGGGTAGACAGACTGCCTCTCGGTCCAGCTTAGGAACGCACAAATCGCCGGCATTCCTAAAGGATCATCACGCTCGTTTGAAGGACGGCAGGACTTCGTTCTCGAAGAGGTCTAGGCTCGGCAATAGATCCTCGATGTGTAACATGAAGTAGGATGCACCGGAGTCGATGAATCGCTGAAGGAAGGAGATGCAGTCCGAAGGGGTACCGACGAAACGTTCCTCAGGTGCCAAGCTTGGAGGGGCTTCTCGTTCTTTTCGATGGGCTTCCTCCTCGTTTTTCCCGAGTATCAGCTCAAGCGTTACGGACTTCACGATGTCGTCGATTCTCCTTCCGACAGATTGGCAGTGCCTCTCCAAGGCAGCCAGCTTCTTCTGGAACGTTTGGAGGCCTGTGGATAACCCTGAGAAGTTGCAGGCGTCTGCGTACTTGGCAACCACTTTGAGAGTTAGCGCTTCCCCACCTCCCCCTATCCAGAGAGGCGGCCCCCTAAGCTGCACTGGTTCCGGTCGGCACACGGCCTCCATGACATTGTAATACCTCCCTTGGAACGTGACTGGTCTCCCGCTCCACATCAGCTTGATTATTGCAGCCGCCTCACCTAGGCGCCGTATTCTCTCCGCTGCCGAGCCGAAGGGATAGCCGTAGGATCTGTATTCATCCTCCTTCCATCCGGCTCCAATCCCTAATTCAAGGCGGCCTGCGGATATTGCGTCTAATGTGGCCGCCATCTTGGCAACGAGCGCTGGGTTTCGGTAGCCGTTGCAGAGGAAGAAGGCCCCGAGATGGATTCTTGAGGTTTCACGCGATAGAGCCGAAAGCGTCGTCCAG
>Ga0208321_1000843_pt1 | contig 12854 bp, 12 predicted proteins | sample June2015DPH_4_15_FD_184692 | JGI IMG/M metagenome (GOLD analysis project Ga0208321, IMG submission 184692) | Peatland microbial communities from SPRUCE experiment site at the Marcell Experimental Forest, Minnesota, USA - June2015DPH_4_150... | ecosystem: Environmental > Terrestrial > Soil >... | reverse complement strand
AGCCGGCTGGGCGGTTCGCAACGCCAGTTTCTCAGTTCAGAAGGGCACCTGATTCGTCCTCAGCGCACTCTGCCGCACCCGCGGCTCGGTGGATCCGGGCTTATGGCCGGCTGACGGCCTGCCCGATGGACAGCTCGATCCGACGCGCTCACCATGGCCCTAGGTGCCGTCCGGCACCGAAGCTGGGGTTCAGACATGGACCAACTGGGACACCTAATCGCCGAGGGTTTGCGTCGCAGGGGCATCGAGCGCGATAAGGCCGAGGAGGTAGCCCAAGGGGTGGCGGACGAAGTCCAGCGGGACTATGTGCAAGTGTCCAGGGAGTCGTGGGATGACTACACCCGCCTGCTCGCCGGTCTCAAGTACCAGCTCGCCCACGGTGTGCCAATTCTGGCGCTGGGCCGACCGCGCATCTGTATCAAGGCAGCCACGCTCGCCAAGATTGACCTGTCAAAGCCGGTCACATGGAGTTGGGCGGTGATGAACAACAACGACCACGTGATGGTGTTCGCCCCGTAACCAGGCCCTGGCTCGTACGGGCCGGTCGATTGCTTGGAGGGCAGGTAGGTGCCAGAGTCGATCTCTGAGATCGCGTGGCGGTATGAGGGTTACAGCGACATTCGGGTCTACGTTCGAGCTGAGGTGAAGGGCGACCCAGCAGCTATCGCGGCAAGCATTCGGATGGCTTCGGAGACCAACCACAGCGTAGTCGAGCTGAAGAGGGCGTTGGCGGATTGGGCGGCGACCAACCGGCTGTCGCTTCGATTCATCGAAGGGCCTTCGCATGACGATCCGCTCGCCGAGCACCTTGGTATCTCTGTCTTTCCCGGCGGAGAGGTAGCCAGATAGCGCCGCCCGAAAAGCGGGGCTGGACGCCAAACCTGGCCGGACTCCTTGGGGGACGCATGAAACGCTCGGGCAGGTCATCCGGGCAGCCTCCGGCCCGAGCGCTCCTACACCATCGCCCGATCGTGGCCGACGAGTCACGAGGCTCATCGGCAGGACCCAGCCTTAGCTCGCTGGCCTGGGCGGGTCGTGAGGCAGACCGGCTGAAAGCGATAAGCTCCGACCCGCGGATAGTTGCTGCGAGGCGGGACTCGGGTGTAGGCTCCCGCCGCCGGAAGACAGCATCGGGGGACTGAAATGGCTCCTTATGGCCTCGGCCGCGTGCAGTCGCCGAGCGATGCGCGCGACCACTCTCTGGCCGCTCACGCTCCCGCGGTGTCAGCAGCCGCACCTCCACCTTCTTATGCCCCACACTACCTGTGGACGGTTCTCGATCAGGGCCAAACTCCGCGCTGCGTGGGCTATTCGGGCGCTCTCGGACGCCAGGTCGAGTCCATGCTCGAAGCGAGTGAGGCGCTTCTTTTCGACGCCGACGACCTCTACGCTGCCTGCAAGAAGCTCGACGGCTCGCCCAACAGCGACGGCACGTTCATCCGCGTCGCCTGCAAGGTCCTGCTGAGTCAGGGCGGCCTGATCACGCAGGTTTTGCCAGGTCTCACGCCCGAACAGGCACGCGTCCTCGCCCAGACACAGGCAAAGGCGATCGAGCTGCCATCGCCGGCCCTCGCCCGGGATGCCGTCCTGTCGTTGATCGACTGGGTGCAGAGAACCCATCGCCACAAGCCATCGCCATCGCCCGCGCCATCTGGCCCGGTCCACACCGGCGATCGGGTGAAGATCGCAGGCTATGCACGGCTTCGGACGTTGACGGAGGTCAAGCAGACAATTGCCGCCTACGGGGACGCCTGGATCGGCAGCCCATGGGCGAACAGCTGGTTCACGCCGGGGCCAGACGGGACCCTGCCGCCGGCCGATCAGGAGGCGGGCGGACACGCTTACAAGCTCGTCGGCTTTGACGACAGTCGCGCGGCATTCCTCATGCAGAACTCCTGGGGTTCGGGCTGGGGTCTGCTTGGCCACGCGTGGATGCCGTATTCGTACGTGACGCTGGGCGAGAGCCTGCAGTGGGAGGCCTGGCAGACCTTCTCTTGAGTCGGTGTCTTGCTCGGCGGGTCGGGGTAACGCGTCAGCTCACCAGCGTCCCGCCATATGACGCGTGCGGCTCAGCCCCCGCACTGTGGCTTGATCGGGCCGTACTAGCAGGGTGCGCCGATTAGCGACCTGAGTCTCTGACTAGGATTGTGGCGATCAGGCGCCGGCTTGCCGATAGACCGTGGCGGGCAGACCCTAGGCACCCGTGCCGGCCTCGAACCCGAGCCGCGGCTCGACCTGGGAAGCTGCAGCAGTGCGCGTCCAGGACGCTGCGGCCACAGGGGCGACGACGGCGTTGGACAGCATTCGCAGCGTGCGGGGCGAGACCCGGAATACGGAGCTGTCGGTACCCGCAGCAGCCCAGACCCACTCGTAGCGGCACAGATCCTGGTCCATCAGGATTCGCACGTCGCGGCTGTGTCCGAAGGGCGGGATGCCGCCCGCAGAGTAGCCGGTGAGATCGCGCGCTTCGCGGGCGGTGGCCCCCCGGATGGCGAACTCGCCTGTGACGGCGGCGAGCAAACCCACGTCAACCTGGTCGCGACCGGACACCAGGCAGACCACGGGGACCAGCCGACCATCGGGGCGCGGGGTCACGAAGACGAGGGACATCACGATCTGACCGAGCTCGGCATCGACGGCCGCGGCGACCTCCTCGGGGGTGTGTGTCGAGTCGGGCAGGAGCCGAATGTCGAGCGCCACTCCCTTGCGAGATGCGACCTCGATGACCCGTTGAATGGCTGGATGCGAGAGATCGGTCACGTCTTGTAATCTGCTATGCGTTCGGCTCGGACGTTACTGAACGAAAGACCCATCGCGTGTGGCGCCCACCGGGTCAACTGCCGCGAAGCGGTCCCGGCCGCAGAGGGCGGCCAAGGGGTCCGTCCCCTCGCTGGCCAACTCCTCGCCTAGCTCGGCGGGCATGAAGAGAACGGGCTCCTCGATGACAAGACCTCCCGGAGAGCCGACCTAGCGCGCGCCCAAGCCGGACGCACCCCCATCTTCGCGAAGGCCAGGGCCGGCGTATAGCCGCTTCTCCACCAGTCGCATCCCCAGCCTGTCCACAGTCGCCGAGACGTGTGGAAGACCAGCCCTGGGGGCGTGGATGGCGTCGGACCGCCTCGGGGCGGCTATGAAATCACGAAGCTTCAAGCAGCCCGGTGATTGTGCCAAGCAGGCTCTCGGCGTTGAACTCAGAGGTGGGCCCGTCGCGTACGACCGCACCCAATCGCAGGACGACGATCCGGTCGGTCACCTGCAACACATGCGGCAAGGTGTGGGATTTGAAGACGCTTCGCCGGCGGGTCCTACCCGGCCTCGTGCACGATGAGGACGGGGATGGCGCTGCCGGCCGCCACCTGCGCCGAGACTGACCCGAGCAGCGCGCTCTCCAGCCGTCCCAGCCCCCGGGTGCCCATCACGAGCAGGTCGTACTGGCCGGAGGCGGTCGCCGCGAGGATGGCCGCCGCGGGGTGCCCAGCACCGAGCAGGTCCTTCTGCACAGCTGGGCCGCCAGCCGCCTGGACAACGGCCTCCTCGTCTGCCAGGAGTGTGCGCGCCCGCTGCATGGCCGACGCGAGGTCCGCCGAGTACTGCGGCTCGCCTTCGAAGCCGGGTGGCTCGTGGTACACGGTGAGCAGCGTGAGCGTCGCGCCCATCTCGCGGGCGCACTCGGCAGCAGTCAGGACGGCTTGCCGCGCATGGTGACTGCCGTCCACCGCAACGACAATCCGCCGGAACATCGCGTCCACCTACTCCCGTCCAACGCGGGGTGCCTGGAATCCAGGGTACTGACCGCGTCGAGGACCCGTCAAGCCGGGGCAGCGAGGGAGCGCCGTAACGTTCTCTGTGGACTTTGCCCGGAGGCAAGCGGGCGTACAACCTGTGTGTGTTCCACCACAACAAGGAGTACGCCCAATGGAAAGCCTAGTCGCCCTCGACCATCGGACGCCAGAGATGCGCTGGAGGGAGGTTCGTGACGAAGGATCGCTTTGGGGCGAGCTTCGCCCTGAGCTCGCAGCCGCGGTCAGCGTGATCCTGCACGCCACGATGGAGGACGAGCTCGCCGCCCTGCTGGCGGCCCGTCCCTATGAGCGATCACTCGATCGGGCCGGCTATCGCAACGGCCGCTTCCGGCGCTGGCTCGCGACCGAGCTTGGTGCCATCGAGCTCGCGGTGCCACGCGCCCGCGAACTCGCGTATTCGCCGAGCTTTCTTGAGCGGGCGGCCCGCCGCACTAGCACCGTTGACGAGCTGCTGCGGACGGCCTTCCTGCGCGGGCTCTCGACCCGGGAGACGGCAGCCCTCGCGCGACGCCTAACCGGCGTGTCGCTCTCTGCTGGCGCCGTGAGCCGCCTGACCGCGCAACTCGATGGCGCTGTCGCTCGCTTCCATCGGCGCCCTATACGACTGCCGGTGCGGTATCTGCTTCTCGATGGCCTATGGATCAGCGTCCGCAATCACAGCCGCCGTGCGCAGAGACGGGTGGTTCTCGCCGCCTATGGCATAAGCGCCAACGGCACCCGCGAGTTGCTCGACTATCGCCAGGCGCTGGGTGAGTCCGCGGTGGCCTGGGGAGCGCTGCTGCGCTCGCTGATCGAGCGCGGCCTCGATCCCGACGCCGTCGTCCTCGCCGTCGCAGATGGCGCGGACGGCATCGCTGCGGCCGTGGCCGAGGCTTTCCCCGACGCGTCGCTGCAGCGCTGCTGGACTCATCGGGTCCGCAACCTCCTCGACGCGATCCCACTCGCCGAGCGCAAGGGCGCCCTGCGCGGGCTGCGGGCCATCTATCGGGCGCCCACCAAGAGAGCCGCCGTGGCCGCGTACTGGCGCTTCGCCCTCGTCTGGCGGCGCCGGCATCCGCGGCTCGTGGCCAGCCTCGAGCATGATCTCGACTCGCTCCTCGCGGTCTTCGATCTGCCAGCCTCGGTTCGAGTGAGCCTGCGGACCACCAACCTCATCGAGCGTGCCTTCCGTGAGCTTCGTCGCCGGCTTCGAGCCATCGGTGCACTCTCGGACCGTCGCTCGGCCGATCGGATCCTCTATGGACAGGTGACCCGTCTCAACGAGCTTCTATCTCGACGCCCGCTTGCCGAATTTACACAGGAGTCTTGACGGCGCCCAGCGCGAGCCGGGGCACGAACGAGACCGAGGAACGTGTCGACCGACCTCGAAGGAATGGGTACCCGGGGAGTATCGTTGGCTCCATGAAGGGTGACCGAGTCGAAGCATTGGTCGACACCGGGCAAGGCGTGCAGGCCTTCGAGATCGTCGCCACCCGTGCCGGTCGTCGCATCGAGGTCGTCACGTCCCGCGGGGTCGTTGAGGTGCGCGAGGTGACGCGGACCGGGCAGCCAGTGCGCACCGGCCGCTTCATGGCCACCCGCCTTATCGCCCTCGTCGAGCATCCAGCGATGGACGAACGCGGTCGCGTCGAGGTGACCACGAGGCATCGTCTCCAGGCCAGCGATGGCAGGTAGACGGGTCGAGACGGGGAAGTAGGTCTGGTGCCGCCTCGACGGACGGCCCGCCTGAAACCCTCGTCGAGTGACGAAAGGCGCTCTGCTCACGCAGCAGAATGTCGGGCTTCGCTTCCCGGTCCTCATCGCGACACCGTGACAAGCCCGCAGCTCCCTGGCCTCGAATCCGATGACGGTCGTTGGCTAAGCTCGTTAGTCGTCGGCGGCCTGTGGCGCCCCGCCGGCGCGGACCGGTCCGCCGACCGGAGTATCGGGCACATTCCTAGGATCGCTGGGCAATCAGACTATCGAGGACGTCGGGGTGCAGCCGCGTTTCGGACGTGCGTCGTCTGATGCACCTGCTGTTCGACCATTTTCACGAGACTGGCGACTGGCCCGGACGATGGGAATGTGAGGGCAATGTAAGCGGGCGGCTCGTGCTCGTCCGAGCGGCCCAAGTATGAAAGTCCCCGAAAACGCTCCGAAGACGCTGCCCGGTCTTGGCATCGGCACAGGGTGTCGGTCGTCCCCGTTGCGGGGATCGGGCTACCTCGCTGAGAGACCGTCTCAGGTGCGGGATCGCGTCATCGGGCCGATTGGCGTGCGGCAGCGACTTGGCCCCGCATACCCGGCGACCCTCGATACTGAGGAATTGGGGGCATTCTCCCTAAGCGTCCGCCCTAGGACGGGCCTCCATAGCGCTGCAAGACCACCGACTCTACTCATGGAGGGTTGGTGCACCGCAAAGGAGCCATATGGACGGCGTCTCATACGTGCAGCTGAACTCGGCGGCGATAAGCGCCGTCAGCCTCACTTCCCATCAGTCCGGACCCAAACGCAGCAGCCCCGCGATGAGCGGGGCCGCCACCGCGTTGGGCATGAGTTCGAGCGACCTGCTCACCGCCCTGCGGGGCGGCCAGAGCCTGTCTGCGGTCGCTTCGTCCAAGGGCGTCTCCCAGGACACCCTGATCGCCGCAATGACGGCATCGATTCAACAGGCCAACCCGTCGATCTCCGCGGACCAGGCCACCAAGGTTGCGACCGCGATCGCAACAAGAACGCCTTCGGCCGGGGGATCTCTGCCGCCCGACCCGAACGGCCAGGCACAGGGCGTCGGCGGGACTTCCGCGACCGGCGCGACTCACGGCCACCACGGCCACCATCGCCATCACGCGGTATCCGCGGCGATGGACTCGGCCGCGCAAACGCTCGGCACGACCACGAGTGACCTGGCCTCGTCGCTTCAGAGCGGCCAGAGCCTCTCGTCGATCGCGTCTGCGAAGGGCGTCAGCCAGACGGCCCTGATCACCGCCATGGCGACCGCGCTGCAGGGTGCGGACTCGAGCCTGTCGTCGGATCAGGCCACCCGGCTGGCCACCTCGATGGTGAACGGACCATCGCAGAACAACGGCCAGGCTCAGCCCTGGGTCACCGGGTCGGCCGGACAGTCCAGCACGATCAGCGTCGCCGCCTGATCGACACCGCTTCGGATCGAACGCAGCCGGCCGCGCAAACGGTCGGCTGCTTCGTTGTCGGGCGGGCGACGCGGCTGGCGGGCCCGGCGCGGCTCCGTCCAAGGCGTTCGCTTCCTCTGGTCGCGCACCGCGTGACGCACTGGCGTTCACTGTGAGTTCGGTAACGGTGGCGATCCTTGGCTTGCTATGGCTACCTGTCCTGATCAAGGTGCTCGCGTTGGCGGCGAGGTTGAGCAGGACCTGCTCGATCTGGACGGGGTCGGCCAGAACCAGGGGCACTTCTGGGTCGGCGTCGAGGCGGATGATGATGTCCTCTCCGACGAGTCGGCGCAGCAGCGCCATCGCGTCACGCACGATTGCGGCAAGATCTAGCGGTGTGGGATGCCCCTCCGCTCGGCGGGCGAACGCGAGCAGACCCGCTGTCAGCTGCGTGGCGCGCTCGGCAGCACGTTCGATCTCGAGTACGTCCGCCCGACCCGCGTCGCCCAGCGGGTGGTCCGCGAGATGGAGTTCCGCGAATCCCCGGATGGCCGTCAGGAGGTTGTTGAAGTCGTGGGCCACTCCGCCCGCGAGCCGGCCGATCGCCTCCATCTTCTGCGACTGCCGGAGTTGCTCTTCGAGCATGCGTCGCTCGGTCACGTCCTCGCAGACGATGAGCACGATGAGCCCGCCCTGCCGGTCGGGCACGGCGCGGGCGGTCTCCCTCACGTCGAGCAGGCTGCCATCCTTGCGGACCTTGCGCAGCTCCCAGATGAACACCTCGCCCGGATGCGCCAGACACTCGTCCACGTGGGCGGTCGCGTCGGCTTGCTGGTCGGGCGGGAACACCCGGAGCACCGAGCCGCCCACGAGCTCGTCCACGGTGTAGCCGAGCTGGCTCGCCCCGAACGTGTTCACCGACAGCACGGTCCCCGCCGCATCGACCGTGAAGTACATCGAGGGGATGTCGGCATACAGGGCCCGATAGCGCTCCTCGCTCTCGCGTAGGGCCTGCTCCGCGCGCTTGCGATCGGTAATGTCGCGGACCGACTCGATGGCGCCCACGAGATTGCCGGCGGCATCGCAGAGGGGCGACGCCGTTACCCAGATGTATGCCCCACTGCCGCCGTGCAGCCGCGGCACGAAGACCTCGGCGTACAGCGTGTCGCCCTGGCGGTGCACGAAGTCGTAACGATCCGCCCACGCGGCGTTCTCCGGCCACAGTAGATCCACGAGGATCGGGCGGCGCTCGCCGTACCACGGAACGGCCCAGGCGTAGTCGCTCCTGTCGAGGATGTCCTCCTTTTGTGTGCCGGTCATCTCCTCGATGGCGCGGTTCCAGGCGATGACGCGCTTGCTGGCGTCGAGGACAAATGTCGCGTCGGGGAGGAACTCGACGATGTCGAGGAGAAGCGGGTCCGAAGTCGGCCGCTCCTCGCGTTCCGTGGTCACGTCTACCTCGCGGGCGGGACTCGTCACTTCACCCGGACTGTTCGATCCTATGACTGACGCGCTTGGCGCAACCGGACCGATGATGCTCGCCCGAGTGATCTGTCGCCGCCGTGCTGGCGGTGGTAGCCGGCACCGATTGCGGGAGGGGGCGACGGCTGCGGCCTGGTGGCTTCCGGGAACTATAACCCGGACGGAGCGAGTTCAACACGACACCAACAGCTGCGCCCGCAGATCGGTCCTCCGCACGCCGCTGCGCTATTGGCGCGCTCTCGCCTGTTCACGACACTCAAGCCATAGTGTGTCGATGACGCGGTGGGGTAGGCGCTGGCTTCCCTGCTCCATTCCAGTGGGCGCGAGACCGGGGTAGAGCAAGTTGGCGGCTTCGTGGACGTCCGGTTCCGACGGCGTCAAAGCTGGCGGTTAGCCGGCCTGCTTCGCCGACCAGATGCCGCCTTACCGAGCCTTTCGACGGTGAGATCGGCGTAACGCCGGGTTCAGTTCGCGAGAATCGCGCGCCGCCCGAGGGGGTCGGCGACGAGGGCCGTCCTGCCCGCTCCGCCAAACGGATGGAACCGTCATCCACTCGAGGGGCCCGCCTTGGCGACCGATCTTCATTCTTACGATCGTCCTGTGTCTGGCCTGGTTTGTGGAGGCAACGGCATCTCGCCGGGCTCTGGGCCCAAATGAAGAAGCCAGCGAGCAAGCACTCCTTGCATGGTTGAGACAAGGGGTGGATGCCATGCCCGACACCGACACGCAGCCGTTGTAGGGGCCCGCGACAGCGACTCTATCGGTGCCATTGGGCGCAAGGCGCTTGTGGCCGACACTACGGCTGCGTCGTGACTACGCGATGAGGCCGATTTGATCAGCGGGGCCCGTGTAGCCCTAGCAACCGCGCCGCCCGCCCCGGGGCGACGCAGCTCAATGCTCGGCTTCGTGGGCCGCGTCGGCTTCAGCTCTTGTCTTGTGGATCGTGCCCGGCTCGTGCTCGGGCGGGGCGTAGATCGTGTAGAGCCGAAGGTCGATTTCGCCGGTGTTCACGAAGTTGTGGCGCGTCCCGGCCGGAACATGGACAAGTCTGCCGACGGAGACCGAACTCGTCTCGCCGTCCAGGATGGCCTGACCTTCGCCCCCGACGAAGACGAGCACCTGGTCCACGTCATCGTGGACCTCCTCGCCGATGTCACCGCCAGGGGGGATGCTCATCACCACGATCTGACTATGCGGCCCTGTTGCCAGGACCTCACGGAAATAGGAGTTTGCCTTCGCCCGTTTGACGATGTCCTCGTTGAACGCCATGTCTCACCTCTTGGCGGAAGATCGGCAGGTCCGCAAGTCCGATGGGGCGGAGTCGGCCGGCCCGGCATGAGCTGGTGTTTACGACAGCTTAGCCCGCAGCCCTAGGAGAGTCTGCGACTGCTACCGCATGAGCAGCTCGACGAAGGAAGGACGACACAGGTTGTGCGCGGACGGGCACTTGTCCACAGGTGTTATACCAGTACGGCAAGGCAGCCTGTACCGCTACAAGGGTTCGCCCGTTCGAACGGCAACGGTCGGGTTCCCCAAGGCGTGAACCTGACCTCCGGACTGGAGTGCTGGGGTGACGAAGGACGAGGCTGGCGGCGTCCGTGGACGCGGTACGTCCAGGATATGATCACTCACCTTGACGATGCGGAGCTCGCCCGCCGCATAGACCGCGCCCGCAGCACCCTCATTGAGTGCCACCGGGTCCTGATCCGCGCGACCGACGAACAGGAGCTACTCGACGCGATCTGCCGCATCGCCGTGGGCCTGGCTGGTTACGCGCTTGCATGGGTCGGCTTCGCCGAGGACGACGAGGGAAAGACCGTCAGACCCGTGGCACGTTACGGCGAAGGCGCACCGTACCTCGACGAGATCTCGGTCACGTGGGGCGACGATCCGCTCGGGCGCGGCCCGACCGGGACGGCGATCCGGACCGGCGGTGTCCGTGTGGCGCGCGACCTCGTCGCGGAGCCGAGCTACGAGACGTGGCGCGCCGCCGCTGTCCGGCATCATCTAGCGTCGTCGATCAGCCTGCCCCTGCTCAAGGAGGATGTCGCCTTCGGCGCTTTCATGGTCTACGCGCCGGAGGCGGACGCATTCGGCGACGCTGAGATCGAGATCCTCGTCGAGCTCGCCGATGACCTCGCGTTTGGCATCCGGACGCTGCGCGAGCGATCCGAGCGCGATCGGCTCGCGGCTGGCCTCGAGCAGGTGGCCGAGTCGGTCATCGTCACAGACCGCGACGCGCGGATCACTTACGTCAATCCCGCCTTCGAGCGGGTGACCGGCTATGCCCGCGACGAGGTCATCGGCCGGAACCCAGGCCTCCTCAAGAGCGGCCTTCAGCCGGCTTCGTTCTACGAGGCCATGTGGGCTGCGCTCACGAACGGGGTGCCCTGGAAGGGCCACTTTGTCAACCGGCGCAAGGACGGCACGCTCTATACCGAGGAGGCCGTGATCTCGCCGGTCCGCGACTCGACGGGCGCAATCACGAGCTACGTGGCCGTCCAGCGCGACGTGACGCAAGAGCGAGCGCTAGAGGAGCGCTCGACCCGGCTCGCGCGAGAGCGTGCGCTCATCTCGGAGACGATCCATGGCCTCCGAGCAGGCGAGACGCCGGCTGCCACCGCGCAGGCGATCTGCCACCAGGTCGTGAACCTCACCGGCCTGGCGGCCGCAGCATTCTTCCTCTTCGAACTCGATGGGCACGCGATGCCGATCGGCTTTGTCGTCGCGGGCCAGCCCGACCCTCCGCTGCGACGGCTCCCGGCCCAGCGCAGCCGGCACCTCCACGAGCGGGCCGCCGAGGGCCCCTGGATCGAGCCGTGGGTGAACCGGCCCTCGCACCCGTACAACGGGCTGATGAACAAGCTCGGGGGCCGTGTGGTTGCGTACGCGCCTGTGCGACACGACGGGCGGCCCATCGGGCTGCTCCTCATCGTCGCACAGGGATCGCCAGAGGACCTCGCCGTCATCGAGGCACTGCCGGCCCTAGTCGAGTTCGCCGACTTGGCCGGGGCCCTCATCGGCCGCGACGTGGCCGAGCGGACCGAGATCGGACGGGGCCGAGACTACATCGCGAGCGTGATCGGCAACCGGGCCTTCGGGCCGGTCTTCCAACCGATCGTCGAGCTCGCGAGCAATGCGATCGTCGGTTACGAGGCGCTTACGCGCTTCACCGACGGTGCCGATCCGGAGCTCATGTTCGCCCAGGCGGCCGCGGTCGGTCTCGGGGCCGAGCTCGAGACCGCCACGCTCGGGGCTGCCCTCGCGGCCGCGAAGGAATTGCCACGATCGGCATGGCTCAACCTGAACGCGTCGCCAGGGTTCATCCTCGCAGGGGAGCCGTTGCGCACCATCCTCGCTCGAAGGCGCCGACGCCTCGTGCTCGAGGTGACCGAGCACGCCGCCATCGCCGATTATCCGGCGTTCCGTGCCGCGATGGCCGACTTGGGACCGAAAGTGGAGCTCGCCGTGGATGACGCTGGTACCGGGTTCGCTAGCCTGCGCCATATCGTCGAGTTGCGCCCGGCGTTCGTGAAGCTCGACCGATCACTCATCGCCGGCCTCGAGTCCGACGACGCACGCCAGGCCATGATCGTCGGCCTGGGTCACTTCGCCCACGTGACCGGCTGCCGGCTGATCGTCGAGGGCATCGAGACCGACCGTCAGCTGGTCGTCCTGCGCGCCCTTGCCCTCGAGCTGGGCCAGGGCTACCTACTGGGTCGACCCCTGCCGCTAGAGGGCGCCTGAACGCCTCTCGCACGACAGACTCGTGCGGCTGCCGCGGTCAGGCGTGAGCTCCGAGGTCACGCCGCGGCCTTGGCGGCCGCCCTCAGGTCTAGGCACACCGCCCGTGGGGGTCGGAAATCCAGATTCGATCACGCGGCGCAGCCGTGGTACTCGTGGATCAGGCCGCCGAGCAGATCCTGTCGGCGGACGTCTGGAGGGCTCACAGCCATTGGGGCCTCGTCATTGGCCACAGGTGTTGCAAGGGCGAGAGCGCGATGGGGCCGCCCGTTGTTGTAGTGCTCGGCATACGTCCGGAGCGTCCGATCGAGATGCCGCCGACCCAGGATGATGGTCCAGTCGGTGCACTCCGCCCGGACGGTCTCGATCACCCGTTCGGCGTAGGCGTTGGGGGCCCGAATCGGGGTTGGGATCACCTTTGCTCCCTCCGAGCGGAAGACCTCGTCGAAGGGTCCGACGAACTTGGTGTCCCGGTCGCGGATGAGGAACCGAATAGCGGTGGGGCGATCATCGAGCTCCATCGCTAGGTTCCTCGCCTGCTGGGTGACCCAGGCTGCGTCGGGATGGACCGTCGAGGCGCTCAGGTGGATCCGCCGGCTGCCGAGTTCGATGAACAGCAGGACGTAGAGCGTCCGGAGCCAGGCGGTCTCCACGGTGAAGAAGTCGCAGGCGATGACCCCTTGCGCTTGAGCCCGGAGGAACTGGGTCCAGCTCGGTC
>Ga0208321_1000842_pt1 | contig 12891 bp, 11 predicted proteins | sample June2015DPH_4_15_FD_184692 | JGI IMG/M metagenome (GOLD analysis project Ga0208321, IMG submission 184692) | Peatland microbial communities from SPRUCE experiment site at the Marcell Experimental Forest, Minnesota, USA - June2015DPH_4_150... | ecosystem: Environmental > Terrestrial > Soil >... | reverse complement strand
GAGGGCAAGTGGCAGGGATAATTACGAAAGCGGATCTGTTGAGAGTTTTCTCTGCTTAGTCCCTTCGCCTTGATCGAGGCTCAGCCGCTGCAACGACTTTGATCACATCTCTATCCCTCACAATGTAGTCTGCAGGCAGACGGACGCCTGTCCTAGCATCAATTCCATGGATCATGGTTTAAGCAAGGTCCGAGTGGACGTGGCCAGCCACATCTGATAAAGTGGCGTTGTATGGTACGAGGATAACAACAGAGTGGATGCATTGAAGAACGTCGTTTTGCCCGTGTTAGTCTTACCGATGATGCCTGTGCGAATCATTTCAGCTCGATGATCTGTGTCGCCTGCGGTTTATTATCCTTCAGTTGTCACAACCATGCAAGCGTCGTGTGAAACATTAAATACGGTGACCGCGTGCGAGTCTAGCGCGGTGGGGCCAGAGCGTCGTCGTCCAGTGGGGCCGTAGTCGACTAGTGAGTGTCGGCGGTGTCTAGCCAGGGATGACGACAGGACAACCCCGTTAAGGGCTCCAGAAGCCTTTGGCATGCAACGGGTTTGCTGACCATGTGGGATGACGATCTTCCGGAGCGCGGGAGAAACCCGTAGACGAAGAAAACGGCGGAAGTCGAGGGTTCAAAATGGCGGGAACGCCATGGCAATCCCTTCGGCCCCACCACGTATGCGCAGCGGGTCTTAGCTACAAGCATGGTCACAGATTGGCAGTGGAATGTAGCCACCAAACCGAAGTGATACTCGTCCTGTGAGAGTGAACCCTGACATCACAAGTAGGATTAGACAAGACGATCACGATGAGCGACTCGAAGGCGACGAATTAGGGTGCACGTTTCAGTCGTCAAGTCGTTTCCTTCGAATATGCAAACTCAATCGGCCAAGCCGAGTTGCGTGCAGTGTGCACGAATGCCCCCTCCTATTTTGGCTTGAGGAGGAGGCAAGAGATTTCGCTTCGTATGACTGCGGGTAGCCTCTTCGCTGCCCTCATCGGCTCGTACCTAATCGATTAAGAAGACCAAAAGGAAACTGACCTAGCGAAAGGGCAGGCCGGGAAGCGATGGGCAAGAAATATCTTGAAGGAAGATCATCGTGATCTTCGATCGCCATGAATTTGAGCATGACTCAGAGGCAATGCGTCGATGAGAGTGAAAGCTAGATTCTTTGGGCCTCTCGCTGCGAAATCAGGCGAAGAAGTAGAGGTGGAGCTTCCCGAAAACGTCAGACTCGCTGATGCTGTTGAGTCTATCTTCAAGCGACTCGGACTAGGTCAACTGAACCTGGAACAAGGTGACGCCCTTCGCGGATTCGTGGCAGTTCTAATCAATGGGAAGGCATTCGATCGAGATGCCCCTGTCAAGGATGGGGATGAAATCTCTTTCTATCCTCCAGTTGCGGGAGGTTGCCTTAGGTAGCGTTCTAGAGACCTCGAGAGGGCTCCTCGACCTATGAAATTCTCAAGGAAATTGTGGCCAAGGATCCGAAGAGATGCCGCAGACCTTGTAGGCTTTGCACACTAGAGGCGAATGTTCAAGTAAGACCTCTTAGGCAAACAGGGTCAAAATCGAAATCGATTTTGAACGATGTGTGTGACAGTCATGTCCAAGTCCACGCCAATATGGGTTGCGCGAGATTATGCGAACTGCAGCGGGTGTCGAAGGTGCGAAGTTGCCTGCTCTCTGAAGCATGAGGGCAGGATCTGGCCAGAAGCTTCCAGGGTACGAGTCTTCATGCTAGTGCCCTCACTGGAGATACCTCACCTCTGCTCCCAATGCGATGACGCTCCCTGCGTCGCAAGTTGTCCGTTCAAGGCGCTCAGCATAAGTGAGACAACGGGAGCGATACTCGTCGACAAGAGCAAGTGTACCTCTTGCGGCGCATGCATCCAAGCATGCCCGGGACGAGTCCCCGTCATGCATCCCAAGGATGGTTATGCTCTGATCTGTGACCTCTGCGAAGGGGACCCGGAATGTGCAAAGGCTTGTGAAGAAGGCCGGTATCATGCGTTATGGACGGTGAAGAAGCCTGCCTCTCCCTCCTACAAGCTTTATGCGAAGACACCTGACAAGGTGACGAAGGAGCTTGCTTACCGCTTCTATGGAGACATCGCGAAGGAGTTGCTTTAGATGGCGAATGGATACGCGGGAAAGTTTCTAGACGTAGACTTGACGTCAGAGACGACAAGAGAGTTAGTCTTCGAAGAGCAGGTTCTCAAGAAGTACATTGGCGGCAGAGCCCTTGCGGCAAGAGTGCTCTGGGACAGATTGGGCGAGCGCTGGGATTCGGTTGATCCGTTCGGTCCGGAGAATATTCTGCTTGTTTTGACAGGTCCTTTGACCGGCTACTATCCGGGAATGAGAATCTGCGTATCAGGAAAGTCCCCTTGCACAAATGGCATTGTGGGATCCACCGTGGCCGGAGAATTCCCACTGCAGCTCAAGTGCGCTGGCTACGACGGATTGATATTCTCTGGGAAAGCGAAACAACCCGTTTACCTGAGCATAACTGATGACAAAGTCGAGTTCAGAAAGGCAAAGCACCTCTGGGGCAGAGACGGAAAGCAGACAGTGAGGATGCTCAACGACGAAGTCATAGAAGGGTTAGAGAAGACCTACAAGCGGAAGAGGATGTGGAGAGACCCCGGAATCCTATACATAGGACCAGCCGGAGAAAGAAAGACGCGTGTAGCAGCAGTAATATCAAAGTGGACTCACGGCGCAGGTTACGGCGGGTACGGCGGCGTCATGGGGTCTAAGAACCTCAAGGCGATCGTGGCCGTGGGCACGGGGCCAGTACCTGACCCTGCCAACATGGAAGAAACCCTGCGATATGCCAAGGCAATCACGGCCGATTGCCTGGGCAATGATCTAATGCGAAGATGGGGCACCGGAGCCCTCGGATATGAGGCTGGTGCAGGTACCAGTTCAGAACCGATCAGGAATTGGCAGGAGGAATGGCATGATGCGAGATCTTTCGGAGTCGACGAGTTCGAGCGGAGGGTCTGGCTCAAGCGGTATTGGGGCGACTATGGATGTCCAACAACATGTCTCAAGATTGGAGCCGTATTGAGAGGCCCGTTAAAGGGCGCGATAACGGACAATCCTGACTATGAGATTCAAGCGTACATGGGTACCAATCTTGGTATCTTCGAACCGGAGGCAAACGTGTATGTTGCTTCGATAGGTGATGATTTGGGATTCTGCGGCATCCAAGGTGGTAACATTCTAGGATTCGCTGGTGAACTGTACCAAAGACGAGTACTGACAAAGAAAGATCTCGGGTTTGAACTAAGATGGGGTGACGCGAAGGCGTTCGGAAGACTGGCTCACATGATTGCAGAACGAAAAGGGATAGGCGATGTCCTAGCAGAGGGATCCTACAGGGCAGCGTTGAAGATTAGCAAGATGAAGAAGAAGGACGCACTTCCGTACGCCATTCACGAGAAGGGAATGGCTATCGGGGCCCATGGGACGAGAAGTGGCCTAGACTTTCCACCGCGGATCGCTTACGCAGCCTCAACTCAAGGGGGCGATCATACATCCGTGGCTGGATTACCGCCCCGCGTCCAGCCCGGCGAACTCCATTGGGGCTTCGCTGACTCGGCGGTCGTCTGTGCCTTCAACGTTTACGACGCCAACCCTGATCCGATGTGGGGAATGCTAAGAGCTACGACGGGATGGAATATCACCGCGGACGACTGGTACAACGAGCTAGGACCCAGAATGCTAGCAATCCAGAGAACTGCGCTGCTGGTCGGCGGACCCGACTTGAAATGGGATCCAGACGTAGACGATGAGAACCCGCCGCGGTTCTACGAGCCTCTCCCATCTGGACCCGCAAAAGGCAAGACCACCGATAGGGAACGATTCCGAGAAGAGAAGAAGAAATATTATAATAGCCTCGGATGGGATGAGCGAGGAATACCGACACCGGAAACACTCAAGCGCTTAGGCATCGATGATCTCGACAACGCGCTCCGGAACATCAGAAGGTAGAGAACAATATCGCAGGACACGCCGATCGCTCTCCAGTTTCGGCCCAGCAACCAGTAGTGCCGTAGCCGACAATTGAGTGTCTGCACCCTCTGCAAATTCTCACGCTTCGTGCCTCTTTATGTCCTGACGCGCTTTTCGGATGCAGCGCTACTTTGCGACGACCACCCTGACCGGGTTTCCGATCTTTTTCTCGAGAATATCAAACCCAGAGTTCACTTCATCTAGGGATACTCTGTGAGTGACCGACGTCGAAAGGTCCAGCTTGCCCGAGCTGACGAGCTGAATTAATTCAGCTAGTTCGAATTCTAGATGGTCATTCACGCCAATGATATCCATCTCTTTGCCGATGATCGTCTTGTAGGGGGAGATCCTCATTTCCTTCTGACCTATGCCGACCAGCACCATCCTTCCGCCTTTCCCGACACAATCGATCGCTTTTTCGATCGTTCCAACACCTACCAAGTCTACCACAACATCGGCCAGCCTGCCATCCGTAATCGCCTTCATCCTCTCAGCAGGGTCCTCAGTAGCCGCGTTCACAACTTCGTCGGCTCCCATCTTCCTGGCTAGCCTTAGTTTCTCGTCCGAGACATCCACAGCGATGACCTTTGCGGCCTGCAAGATCTTTGCGAGCTTTAGAACGTGGACTCCGAGGCCTCCGATGCCGTTGACCATGACAACATCTCCGGCGCCTACTCGTCCCCTTCTCAAGGCATGGTAAGCCGTTGAAACTGCACAGCCTAGTATGCTCCCTTGATCAAACGGGACGGAGTTAGGCAACTTCAAGACGCTTCGAGCTGGAACGCTGATGCATTCGGCGAATCCTCCATCGGTAGTCATGCCTATCATCTGATACTCTACGCAGAAGTTCTCCCTGTTAGTCTGACAGAATACGCATTTCCCGCAGCTCTTTATGTAATGCACGCAGACTCTGTCGCCTTTCCGCATTCCTTTGACTCGCTTTCCTGTCTCAGCTATCACTCCGGCGATCTCGTGCCCCATAATAATAGGCAGTTTCGGAATTGGTGTCACACCATTGCGGTAGTTCAGGTCTGAGTGGCATATCCCGCTCGCCTTGATATCCACAAGGATATCATCGGGTCCAACTTTGGGCACCTCGACACTATCGATGCTCAGCTTCTCTCCTACTCTATGCAGCCTTGCTGCCTTCATCATTTCTGTCATCTACAGCCCCCAGATCGCGAACGGTCCCTCTTCCGCTTTTGATGATGGCGTCTGCGTGTCCCAGCTTCCTTTCGGCAGGCGCCAAACGGCCCGCAATGAACGAGGCCATCGGCTTCTTGAACATGCCGCTCTTCACGCATTCACGCGATCGACCCATGCCCCATGACTACGCTCGAGCCACCTCAGACTGCTGAGAAGAGGCTGTAGATCTTATCAGGGGGGGCTCCACCACCTTGTCCCTATGAAATTTGCTTTCTAGAGGTTCAAGGAATACGCGGACTATGAAGACGCAACTAGTCATGAAATGACAGAGATCGCGAGAGCATCCTCACTAGCAGTTCCGCTGATCTACCCGCACTCTGAAGTTCAGAAATCGCAGTCATCTCGTCTAGGCCGTGTAGAACAGATGAACTCTATTCCCTGCCTTGTCTGGTTGCTTTAGGAATACTGCTTTCACGCCTTTCTTGATCTTCGGCTCCTCGAGTTCGATACCGCGTTCCGTAAGGTACCTGCAGGCCTCTTCGAAATTCGAGACTCTAATGGCCACGTGGCAAGGTGTCTGGGTGGGTTCTTTCGTGACTTCTATTCGTCCTGTCCCTGGTCCTGAGAGGAAGAAGGAGGAGGTCCCCTCATTCTTCTTGAAGCCAAAATGGTTCGCATACCAGTCTGCGATTTCAGCAGCCGTCGCAGTCCTTGTCGCGTAGAGCCCCACGTGCTCCACACCTAGGAAAAGCGGCTGTCCTCTTGCCTTCTTGACCCACCAGATACACTCCTCGACCTTTCTTTGGATCGCTTCAAAGTCCTTTGCCGCGACGTGCTCCTTGGTGATGAGTTTCGAACCCATGCCGACGGCAGCGGTTCCCGCCTTCATCCAAGACGAGATGCTTTCCCACGTTGCGTCAACTCCTCCTGTCGGCATTATCTTGACCCACGGACAAGGTCCGAGTAGGTTCTTCACGAAACTTGGACCTCCTACCTCGGCTCCTGGGAAGACCTTGACGATATCGGCACCCAGCTCATCGGCTAATGAGACCTCCGACGCGCTGCCACAGCCCGGAGAGTAAGCAACCTTTCGCCGGTTGCATACCTTCGCAACTTCAGGGTTCAGGACTGGTCCGACAACGAAATTTGCTCCGCTGTTGATGTAAAGGGCCGCGGTTCCTGGATCAAGGACAGTTCCGACGCCTAGCGCTACGTCAGGCAGAGCCTCGGCGCACCACTTCGCGAGTTCGGTGAAAACTTGGTACGCGAAATCTCCTCGATTGGTGAATTCTACTACTTTTGCCCCGCCGTTCGCGCAGGCTTCAACGATTTTCTTGGCGGTCTCCAAGTCTTTCTCATAGAAGACTGGAACAATCCCAATGTCCAATATCTTGCCAACAACTTCGTGCTTCAGAAATCTTGCCATATGTATTACCTCCAGGATTACCTCTACCGGGACACGCGCCCCGACACGACACCGCTCATTATGCCTTCAACCTCAGAGACAGTAACCATATTCATGTCGCCTGGAATCGTATGCTTCAAGCACCCTGCTGCAACGGCAAAGTCAAGTGCTTTCTGAGCATCTTCTCCGTACTTGAGAAGACCGTATATTAGGCCCCCTGCAAAGGCGTCTCCACCGCCTACTCGATCAACGATGTGCGTTATGTCGTAGACCTGTGCGGTGTAGAACGCTTTGTCATAGAGGACTCCTGACCAAGTGTTGTGGCTTGCGCTCACGCTTCCTCGTACGGTTATGGCAACTTTCTCAAGATTCGGAAACTGTGCCTTTAGCTTCTCTGCGACTACTCTGTAATCATTCGGGTCCACCCTGCCCGCTACGGCGTCTGCGCCTGGGGCCTGTACTCCAAAGACCTTCTCAGCGTCTTCCTCGTTTCCGATGGCAATGTCAGCGCACTCCACGAGGTCTGTCATAACCTCCCGGGCGGGCTTTCCCCATTTCCACAACTTGGCCCGGTAATTCAAGTCTACTGAGACGGTTAACCCCATCTTCTCGGCGGTCCTAGCCGCTTCGAGAGCTGCCTCTGCGCAGCCTTTGCTTATTGCTGGAGTGATGCCCGTGACGTGGAACCATGAAGCACCGTTGAAGGCTGTCTTCCAGTCGATCATCCCGGGCTCGACTGTCGCGATCGATGAACCGGAACGATCATAGACCACTTTGCTGCCTCTCTGAACCGCACCATTTTCGAGAAAGTAGATACCGATACGTTCTCCCCCCCGAACGATCTTCGTCGTACCAACTCCGAATTGCCGAAGATAATTCACACAAGCATCTCCGAGATCGTTTTGCGGGACCCGTGTGACGAAATCCACCGGAATACCGAAATTGGCCAACGTCACGGCAACATTCGCTTCCCCTCCCCCAAATGTCACATCGAACGATCGCGCCTGAGCAAATCTCTGGAAGCCCGGAGGAGACAGCCGCATCATTATTTCTCCGAAAGTGACGACTCTACTCATGCTTGAGTACACCTTGGCCACAGCCCAATCACGAACCAAGAAAAGAATGTTACGATGTATGCCGCAAGAGTAGATGTTCGCACTTGCGAAAATATGCTTTAACAACGAGCGGCGATTGAATGTGTGCCATCTCGTATGGCCACAACCGCTGGCAAGGTAGCGCCTGCTTTCCCTCGGGAACTTCTTCTTTTGTGGATGGGCAAACTGGCGTCCTTGTTTTTACGATCGACACAACGGATTTTGCCACCGCTCTTCGGCATTTCCCCAGATGTCTACTTCAGAAAATGTGCCAAATGCCATGGGATGATACAATATCAGGAGCGGTCGGCGCACATGGTTGGTCCTAGGGGATTCAGAATGCGTCGTGGAGTTTACCTAGAGGCGAGCGTATTTCTTAATAACTTCAGCCATTTTGTTCCCTCTTCTGAGTTCAACCACTTCAACCTTCTCGGTCTTATCGATTTCTTGTGCCAGTTTCAATGATTCTGCTAACTTCTGCTTGGGGATGACAACGACCCCGTCGGCGTCCGCGACAACAATGTCGCCGGGAGCAACGGTGAGGCCGCCGCATTCTATTGGGACGTTTATGGCGGAGACTTTCGTTCGGCCGACGGAAGTTGATGGGGCCACACTTCTAGCATAGATGGGGAACTTCATCTTCTCAGCTTCAACAAGGTCTCTGGATCCACCGTCCAGGACTGCAGCTTGGATTCCTTTGACCTTGGCAGCTTGGCTCATCAGACCTCCCCATAAACCGATGTCTCGCGCGTCAATTCCTTGTACACTTCTCACAATGATACCTCCTTCGGGCGCTGAATCAATCGCTTCCATAGCCAATAGCGGTATGACTCTCTCCGTGGCTGGAATGTCCTTGATTGTGATAGCTGGGCCCGCAACCCTGGCATATCTCCCCATGGGTCTGATTTCATAAGACATGAATCCCCTGATTCCTAGCCGATCAAGAGCATCAGAAAGTGAAGCGGTCGGTATCGACAGGAATGGTTTCGTAGACTCGTGAATAATTCTTTTCGTCATGCCTCAACGCCGCATCGATTTATCCCCTAATTCGCTCGCCTATTCTGTATAATACTATCCATACTCTGCAAATCAAATCCAGAGCGCCTTACCGTTACCGCACAACTCCTCATTCAACCTCATCGTAGAGCTGCGACCGAACAAACATTGTGACCAAACAAGATCGAAGGATACCTACGTAACTACAAGGTTCAGGGGATCACGCCCGTTAGCCACAGAACGATCCATCGAATCCGCGTCGAGGCTGGACTGAATAATCAAGTCTCCGAACCGAGAAAGGTCTGGGGTAGACGTAGATTCGAGCGTCCCACGAAGCACGAATGCCTAGCTTGTACAGAAATTGTCTTTAGGCTTCCCAAGCGGTCGGCGGTCTCTCGATCGGGCAGAGAGATCATTCGAGTAACTGATGAACGAGGAGAACAACCCTAAGGTCTGAGAAGAATTTTGATGTGCTTTTCTTTCCCATCAGTAAGTATGTCAACTGCCTTGCGCACTTCTCCTAATGGGAACGTGTGTGTTATGAACGGCTTCAGTTGCACGCGACCGTTGGCAGCAAGATCCAAGCTTTTCTTGAAATCTAGCCCGCTATAGGAGTAGCTGCCTCTGATTGTTAGTTCACCTGGAACGACTTTGATAATGTCAATCTGAATGATCGGTTCAAACAACCCGGCTATAGTGACCTCGCCGCCTCTCTTTACCGCGGCTAGCGCCTGGCGGACCGTATCCTGGATACCAACAGCTTCAATGACCACATCGATTCCTTTGCCCCCCGTGAGTTCATTGATCCTATCGATCAGATTCTCTCTCCTTGTATCGATCGTTTCGTCAGCGCCTAGTCTCTTTGCGAGTTCCAACTTGTAGTCGATTAGATCGCTGACAAAGACTCTTCCACCAACTCTAAGTCTCGCAACCTGCAGTACCATCAAGCCGATTGTACCTGCACCTATAACCAAGACATTGTCGCTAACATTGGTTGGCGTGATGCTAACTGAACGCATGCCAACGGCAAGCGGTTCTATGAGAGCCGCCTCATCGAATGAAACATTGTCTGGAAGCTTGTAGCATTTTCGTGCTGGCACAGCCACATATTCTGCAAATGCCCCTGGAGTATGCAGGCCTATCACCTTGACTTTCGTACAGATGCTTGTCTTTCCGATGCTACACGGTTCGCATACACCGCATGATATTATCGGTTCGACAACAATCCTGTCCCCGTTTTGAAACTCGCTCACCTCGCTTCCAATGTCAGCGATGACACCCGCAAACTCGTGACCCATAATTAGCGGGGGAACTCTCCTCTTGGATTTGCCTTCAAATGCGTGCGCGTCTGAACCACATATGCCAACGGACTTCACCTTTATCAGAACTTCATATTTGTTCAATCTCGGTTCCGGGACATCCTCGATTCTTACGTCCTTTCCACCATACCAAACCGCTGCCTTCATCATCCTCACTTTCTGAGAATCGAAGCGTCGTGAGTCTCTCAACCCTTTAAGCTCTTCGTGCTGACCTGCTCATCGAATCTCGACCGGTCTCGCCCTCGTAGGAGACCCCTGTTTTCTTCGTTATGTGTGTGGAGAGACGAAGGAGAAGACTCTTGAATAGAAGGAACCGAGTAAATGTCAAGGCAAGAGACCTTGACGCCTCGGGAAAGAATAGCTGCGGTTTTTCGCGGGGAGGCACCCGACAGGATAGTGTGGCAACCTAGGATTTTCTTCTGGTACGAAGTGAACAGGGCCGCAGGCACTCTGCCTAGACTGTATGAGCACGCGAGCATCATGGATCTATTTGACGACCTTTCAGCCTCGCCGCGCTCGTATCACTTCTTCAACAGCTGTGTTAGATCTGTGTGGCGAGGAGACGTTGATGTGAAAGTTACTGATGATGCCCAATATGTGAAGACAACTTATACTACCCCTAAGGGGAAGTTGAGTCAGGTAGAAGGGAAGACTTCTCATGGTCAGGCCAAAATCGCGGTCGAGTACGCTGTCAAGAGTGTCCATGATTTCGAGATATTGACCTATGTGCTCGAGCACGAAGACTTCCTCTTCGACCAAGAAGAGTACAGTCGCATTGCAGAGGTGCTAGGCGAGAGAACAGTCTCTTCGGTGAACGTGCCGTGGTTGCCTTTGCAGAGGCTGACAGTTGAATACATGGGTCTTCAGAACACTATCCTCGCCCTCTGGAAACACAGGTCTGATGTAGAATCATTACTATCCGCTATGGAAGAGAACAATGATCGAAGGTTCAACCTGCTGAGAAGAACGCCGGTCGAAATCATCAATTTCGGTGACAATATCGATCAGGACCTTATCTCTCCGTCGATGTTCGAGAGGTACGCGCTTCCATATTATCGCAGTCGGACCACGGAATTCCACGAAGCGGGAAAGATCTGTACATCTCACTGGGATGGTAAGTTTCATTCGTTGCTTCCCTTTGTCAGACGAACCGGACTCGATGCCCTTGAGTGTGTGGCTCCGAGACCTATGGGAGACGTTGACTTGCAGGAATTGCATTGCGCACTCGGGGACATGGTACTGATGGATGGAATTCCTGCAACCTATTTTCTCCCTTATGTATCTCCGGATTCGCTGAAGGACTATGCGATCAAAGTGCTGGGTACTTTCTCTCCGCGCCTCATTCTGGGGATAGGCGACATGTTGCCTGCAGATGGCGAGATAGAGCGGGTAAGAATGATCTCGAACATCGTGCAGGACTATGTGGTCTAGTAACCACATAATGCTCTCAGTCATTACGGCAATAGGCGCGGCTGCGCTGAGTGGAGGGCGGATAGCGAATCCACTCCTTTTCGTGGTTGCAATTATCGTAAGAGTCTTCCCTTTCTCCGCACTTGGAATGTTGTTTGCAGCAGTCCGCTGAAAACTCGCCTTCGATGTTCACATCTGATCGAGCGGGTAGATAGGACGTCTCACCCTACGATAAGTGAAGCGGGACACATTAGGGCTCGTTATTCCGGGGGTATCTACCTCCAGTATCAGCTTCGCGAATTTCTCGTAGTCATGCCTGAAAGCGTGAGCTGACTTCACAGCCACAATCTTCTTCTTAGAAGGATTGACTCCTACGCTGAGGAATGGTGCAACCTCGGCCTGATTGACCATATGCTGCGTCAAGATGAGATCTGTTGATCCGATTCCAATGACTGCCGTTGTTCCCATACTCGTAATCGTCCTCTGACGAGGGTCCGCGTATGTTCCATCGGAGAGCAGCTTCACTCGTCCTTTTACTTCGACTGGTCGCCCGTGAAGATCATCAGTCTTGGCGCCAACAGTCAAGTTGATCTCGTGACCTACGCCTGCCCTGGAAGCTTCGCCCACGGCCTGGGGGTCGCGTATGATTAGCGTCGCATCCGGCCAGTTGGCGTTCTTCAACTCGCTAAGAATATACGTTGCATCAGACGGACCGCCACCCGCTGCGTTGTCGCCTTCATCAGCTAGGATCACAGGACCCGCGCTGGCCGCAAGAGCTTCTTTCATGGCTGCTTCTACAGAGACCAGGACTCGATCTGGGAGGAACTCCTCTCTGAGGCTCCAAGCGAGTTTCTCCAGCTCCAATGCCTTTTCTTCGGCCAGTTGTTGATCGTTGTTTGTCGTGACGACTATTCCCATCCCAGCCCTAGGGACGTCGGCATGCCCGAAGCCTCCGGTCACCGTCACGTTGACGACTTGCTCCTCCCGCTCCATTCTGCGCGCTAGGCTCACCAGTCTATATAGAGGGGGCTTGACCATCGCCAGCGGTTGGTCGACCACCGTCATGAGTCCGCTCCCAATGAGGATCGGTGGCTTCCTAAGCGCCATGGTGGGCTTCACACGGCCTTCCAATATGCGGCTGATGACCTCCCCGCCTTCCAAACCGCGTTCGAACTCGTCAACGTGTGGCGAAGTCTTGTACCCGATTATCGCGTCCGAGTACTCCAACCAAGATTGAGAGATGTTCGCGTGTAAGTCGTGAACCAACACTATCGGGATTCTGTCTCCGACCGCTTGCCTAGTTTTTCTCAGGATCTCTGACTCTGGGTCGCCGTATCTTTCGGTTACCATCGCGCCATGAAGGTTCAACAGAACGCCGTCGGCGCGCGCTGACGCGATCGCCTCAAGGAGCTCCTTCTCCAAGTAGTCGAACGCTTCTTGGCTAACGGTGCCCGTGTCCAGGCCCGCTTGCGCGTAGAAGGTTGGCACAGGCTCGAAGC
>Ga0208321_1000839_pt1 | contig 12922 bp, 5 predicted proteins | sample June2015DPH_4_15_FD_184692 | JGI IMG/M metagenome (GOLD analysis project Ga0208321, IMG submission 184692) | Peatland microbial communities from SPRUCE experiment site at the Marcell Experimental Forest, Minnesota, USA - June2015DPH_4_150... | ecosystem: Environmental > Terrestrial > Soil >... | reverse complement strand
CGCCGCGCCCGGGAGCGGCCCGGGTTGGAATTGCTCATTGAACGATGCGATAGAACCGGCGTTGATGGTTTCCCGCATCAGGATCCGCCACAACCATTGGCGAATTTGTGCAGGGAAAGGTCAACACCGTCTCCCAGTCCATTAGATTCGTCGAGGCCTGAAGCAGGTATGTTTGGCCAAGATTGCCATTGAACTCCAGTTCGAAGTTGCCATTCACCAGAAGGCCCGCAGCGGTGATGGCCAGCTGCACGCCGGGCGCCTGGACTCCGGCGATGATGTCCCAATAGCTGTTTCCCAGCGTGTAATTGCCGCCGCTCACGGCGCCAGCAACAGCCGGGCCGATGGTGCCGCTGAGGGAGTAAACGCCGCCGCGGCTCGTGCCGCTGACGGCGGCGATTTTCGCCCAGCCAATCGAGAATTGCTGCGCAAACGCGCAGGAAGCAAAAAGCAAAAAGCAGGACACTGCGACGGAAGAAATTCTAAGTCCAAGGTGCCAGACCTGAAACTTGAAACTTGAAACTTTCATTGGGCAATTATGGGAAGCGGCCATCGCCGTAGTTCTTTAGAACACTCAATGCGTTTGTGCCATAATTTGCTACGTTCAGTTTTCATGGCCATTTGTTCGTTGATACCCATGCAGTCGAGCCGGGAGATGAAAGCAAAACGTATGGTTGCGCATTTGAATTGACTATGGCGAACCCGCCCGGAGTAGCGGCTGCTGTCGGCCAACTAGTGAGCGCATTGGTTGCTTGTTGATATACGCCGTTGAGAATAGCTTCTCCTAAATAAACATGACCAATCAAAGTCCCGTCTGATTTTATGCCGAAATATGTGTTCCCGTTAGTTCCGGCAGAACCACCGCCAATTCCGGCTGCCCCACCGATGCCGCCATACATATACAAATTTCCACCGTTGCCACCATTAGCAGACCCATTTGCTGTTGCGCCAGCCCCACCTTTCCCACCAGTGAATGTGGCCATGCCGCCAGCAGAACCGTTTGCCCCAATAGTAGCACTTCCACCAGTTCCGCCAGCCAGTGTGAAACCGCCGCCTATTCCGGGAATTGCTCCACTGTTTCCAGTTCCTCCTGTTCCAGCAACCATTGTTGTAACACCGCCATTTCCAGCATTGCCAACGCCGCTATCTCCTCCTGAACCAGAAGTAAAAACCATGTCCCCACCATTAGCTCCGCCGCCTGCGCCCGCGCCACCAGTTCCAGACAGGAAAGAAACCTTCCCACCAATACCTCCTGCTGTCCCTCCAGAACTAGCTCCATTCCCCGCCGTGACAGAAACATTCCCGCCGCGACCTGCTGTTCCAACAGGTGATGAACCGCCATTCCCTGTTCCGATTGTTAAATCTCCCCCGGCAGCACCATTGTATCCCATATCTCCACTGCCCCCTGCGCCAGTTGTTATAGATATAGCACTACCCACTCCGCCATTCGTACTCGAACCAGCCCCACCATTCCCCCCCGTTACAGACATCACTGCCGGAGCAGCCGAACTTCCAACACCATTAGTTCCTTTTAAGGTAATTTTATCACCAACGTAACTGTTCAGGCCGTTGGTCATAGCCACCGCAACCGTGTTGCCGAAGTTGTTTGTGGCCGTGTTGACGTAATTCGTCGTCGCCAGTCCGTTTGTGATTGAAGCAGTGATATAGCTTTGTCCAGAACCGTTCGTCAATCCGTCGCCGTTCCCGATAAAATAGTTTGCAGTATTCGTGCCGCTGGCCGTCACATTCCCGTTCTGAATACGCACATACCCGCCTGCGGTGTTCGTGTTAAGCCAGCCCGAAGTTGAAGTGCCCGTCCAATTCGTCTTGTTGGCATCGCCATAAAAAGTCAGGTTCGTTCCTGAATCGCCAGTCCTGCCGAGAAAACTATTCGTGGCAATTACCAGCACATTATTCGTGGCTGTGTTGACATAGTTGGTCGTAGCCAGACCGTTCGTGATGGTATTGTCAGCGAAGTTGTTTCCTGCCGCATTCGTCAATCCGCCGCCGTTGCCAACGAAGTAACCCGCTGTGTTTGTGCCAGTGACCACGAGATTGCTTTTCACGCTGGCGCTCTGCCCGACTGAAAAGCTCACACCCGCCGCCGGAGCGGTTATTGTGCCGACCCGCACGTTGCCAAACCAAGTGCCACCTGCACTGACGGCCAAGCCCACAAAACCATTTGCACCGGCAGTGGTTCCCGTGCCGCCCGCACCGGGATTGAAGAAGGCGTTCCCTCCCTTGCCACCAACTGAGGATGAGGCGCCCGAACCCGCCCCTCCATTCCCCGCCGCCAGTGTGAAACTACCTCCATTCCCTGCTGTTGCGTAACTACTTGGGACCCCACCACCCGCACCTGATGTTAGAGTAAAATTTCCTCCTGACCCGCCTGCTGCATTAGCAGTGCCGCCAGTCCCGGAAGTCATCGTGAAATCCCCGCCAGCAGAACCAGCGGCACCCGCATTGGTTCCTTGCCCGGAAGTCATGGTGATAGAGCCGCCCTTGCCTGAGGCGGAAGAGGAATATCCCCCTTGACCTCCGGCAAAAGTGAATCCACCGCCAATTCCACCACTGGCGGTACCAGAGGAGCCAGTACCTCCGATAAAGAAGATAGTTCCTGAGTTGGCAGCACCAACACCATCGCTTCCGCCCGTGCCAGTTGTAAAGGTGATGTTTCCTCCATTCCCGGACGCATACGACATATAAATTCCCGCCCCGCCATTCCCGCTGGTTAATGTTATGCCACCTCCATTTGTGCCTGAGCCGCCATTGGCTGCGCTTATTGAAAGGTTGGTCGTGGTAGTGGCAAGGGAAGGCGAAGTCAACCCCACAAAAGTCGGGCTTGAAGTCGTCTTCACCGGCTGGTCAAGGTAATAGGAAATCAAATTGTTCGTCGCGCTTTGCACAGTGTTACTTACTGATTGGACAAAGTTGGTAATCGCCGAAACTGGAATGTTCGTTAATCCACTGCCGTTGCCACTGGAAAGATTCGTCAACGTGGTCGAGGCCGGCTGAAAGGCCGAGGCCGAATTCGTGGCCGCGCCGCCCAGGCCGACAACACTGCTTACGGGGATATTTGTAATTCCATAGCCATTGCCAAAGAACCCCGTTGAATCTTCTATTCCGCTGCCATTATTGTAAAGCACTGATATTTCGTCTAGGGAAAGCGCTTTGTTGAAAATCATTACGTTGTCAAGACGACCAATTAAATCAGGTGGAAACGGGCTGAGATATCCCAAAACAACGTTTGTCTGCGGCGTAAAATTGTCCATTTCTGTGCCAAACTCTTGAGAAGCCAATTGGAAAGTGTTTTGATAAGCAGTTATTCTCACAGTTGATGGAGGCTCGTTGCTTACCACCCAAGTAAATAAATACCAAGTTGACTTGTTTATAGTGGTGTAAAAATACGAAGTTTCCTGAAAGGTGCCTTTATAGTGTATCGCCATGGTGTTTACAGACAAATCCAGTCCGCAATACAGCATATCTCCACCAGAAGGTAAATAGTTAACAAGAGGAACAGTGTCTGGGCAATTTTCGTCGAGATAAACCCACACAGATATGGAAAAGCTGTCTCGAAAAGTCGATTGAAAATTATTTTTAGTATTAATATAATCATTTGTTCCATCAAAAGTTAAAGCCCCGCCAACAATGCCGTTCGTGTGCAGAACAGAAGTGTTACGCTGCGCTGTCCCATTAGAATACCCCTTACTGTCAATAACAGTGGTGTTGTTGGTATTGTCATTCATCTTGTATTGAGCTACAAGATTGGCGTCCCACGAAGCCCCCCCTGCCGTTAGTGAATTAGCGTTAAGATTATTGGTGCCCAAATTCAGATCGGAAGTTGCTCCCGAATAAGGAACAATATTCGTCAATCCCGCGCCGTTGCCATTGGCAAGGTTCGTCAGAGTGATCGAGGCCGGTTGAAAAGCCGAGGCCGGATTCGTGGCTGCGCTGCCCAGACCGGTGATGTTGGTGGCGGAAACAGAACCCCATGCCCGATTTGTCCCATCGGGGCTTATCAATACCGCGTTGGTAAACGGCGCATTGGTCGCAATTTGCACAGTTGGATATTGCGGCACAATACCGATAAGATTGGCAGCCGGGGTGTTTGTCTCAATGAAGGTCACATTGGTGCTGCCATCCGCGTTGGCTGTGAATGTAAAGTATCCATTCGTGGACGAGAATGTCTTGGCGAAAGGCAGGTTCGTTAATCCGACGCCGTTATTGGAGGAAAGCTGCGTCAGCGTGGCATTGGTCGGTTGTGGCACATACGGAAGTTGAGAATATAGAATTGTGCCTGTGTTGGTGACATTTGCCGGAAGGTTGCCAGGCAGAATGCTCGACGGAGACCATGTTGTAGGCCAACCAGCGCTTGCCGTGAGCGCGTTGCCGGTGGTGTTGTTGGTCAGCGAGCCGACGAGATTGGTGGCATTCAGATTCGTCAACCCGGAACCATTGCCAATGGAAAGATTCGTCAGCATGATCGAGGACGGCTGAAAGGCCGAGGCCGGATTTGCAGCTGCGCTGCCTAAGTTGGTGATGGTACTTGCTCCGATGGTGAAGCCTGCGGCAGCTATCTGGCCATCTGTCTTTATTCCATTTGCTCCTACAATAAGACCGTTATTGACATAAGCATTTTCTCCGATAACCAGATTCCTGCGAATTTGTGCATTAGCGACATCAATACTTCCCGCAGATATTGCATTAGCACCTAAACCGCCTAAATCAAGAATTGTATAACGAGAACCACCGCTTGCGGTTATGTAGGCATATTTGCCTTGTATCTCTATATCATCAGCGCCATGTAGATAAGTGTCATCCCTGATGGATGTAACATATGCAGGATTAAGTGGATTGGAAATATCAATTATTACAACGGAGTTGTTTATTACATCCGCTATATAAGCATATCCCCCGCCGATTTGTAGGGTCAATCCATGATTGATATAAGAAGAAAGATTAAGATATTTTACTATTGTCGGGTTGGTTGGGTCTGATACATTCACCACGGTAAGAGCGGGAGGACTCATTGAGCAATTCACAAAAGCATAACTCCCGACAACCTTTACATTAATCGCCTGATTAAGCTGTGTGGCATCATATACAGAACCCACTACAACCGGAGCGGTTGGGTTGGAAACATCCACTATTGTAAGTCTTTTGGAATTGTAGGCGGCTACATAAAGATATTTTCCTGACAGTTCCATCGAATATGGGACGCTCAAGTTACTGTGGTCAATAACATGACCTACCATTGTCGGATTAGTCGGGTCAGATATATCTATCACACTAACCGAATCTCCACCCAGGGAATTAACATAAGCATACTTGCCTGAAAGCCTAATACCATCCACTGCTTTTAATATAGTATTATCTGTTAGATGCCCCACTATCATAGGGTTTTTGGGATTGGAAATATCAATTACTGCAAAACTATTAGTAATAGTATTTGCCACATAAGCATATTTACCAGCCACTTCAACTGGGTCTACTCCATTTAACAGCGTATTATCAATCAACTGGCTTACCAAGATAGGATTGGTCGGGTCTGTTATATCAATAACGCTAAAACTGTTTGAATTCACGCTAGTTATATAAGCATATCTCCCTGCGACACAGCTAAACCCCGTATTGTTGAAGTTCATATTATAAAGAGAACCGACAACTACTGGAGTCCTCGCAATAATGGTCTGTTTACTATCAGTGAGGGTATTAGAACCCAAATCAATATTGGTAGTTGCTCCTGTGTAAGGAATCAGATTCGTTAACCCGGCACCATTGCCGTTGGCAAGATTCGTCAGCGCCGGAGCCAAATTTAACAAAGGTAGCGTGCCAGTGAGATTCGTGGCGTTCAGGTTCGTCAACCCGGAACCATTGCCAGTGAAGGAACCCGTAATGTTGCTTGACCATGCCCGATTCGTCCCATCCGGACTTATCAATACTGCATTGGTAAATGGCGTGTTGGTGGCAACTTGCACCGTTGGATATTGAGGCAATATGCCGATGAGATTGGCGGCGTTAAGGTTCGTGATGCCGACGCCGTTGGCGTTCGTGATGGCGACGCTGGTGATTATTCCGTTGGAAATTATTCCGGTGTTCAGCGTCGTGCCGCTGAGGACAAGGTTGCTGCTTATTCCGGTGAAGTTGCTGACGGTAAGAGAGTTTGTGACGATAATGAGGGCGCCGACAAAGTTGCTGGCGGTGATGGTGTTTGCATAAAAATTTTCAATGTAGTTTGTCACCACCGCCGGATTCAAATTTGACAAAGGCAGGATGCCGGTGAGATTCGTGGCGTTCAGATTCGTCAATCCGCCGCCGTTGCCGTAGTATGCGCCGTTCGTGAACATGCCGGTGAACTGATTGGCCGCATTGGTCATTGTCACCGCAACCGCTGCGCCAAAATTCGTCCCGGCAAACTGGTTCGTGCCGATCGCTGACCATTGCGTCAGGTTGATGTTTGTCCCTTGAAGTCCATTGGTGATTGACGCCGTGACGAAACCATTGGTCAACGCCGGTAGCGCGTTCGTGCCCAAAAATTGGTTGGTGCCGATGGCCGACCAGTTGGTCAGATTCCCGCTGGCCGGCTGCGGCACATAGCCCAGCGCGTCCTGTTTCCCCTTGAACGATGACCAGTCGTTTGAGGACAGAATACCGTTGGCAATGTTTGACGCGAAGTTCGTCCCCGCGAACTGGTTTGTCGCAACATTTACAACGAGAAGGGAACCGCTGTTTGTTGTAAGGTAGGTTCCATTACCGGCCACCAAGGAATAGGAAGACGGTGCGTTGCCTTCCAACCGCATCGGCATTGTATATGCCACCCCGGTTACGTAATTGGTGACTGCGGTTCCAATCTGCACAGTAGACGCGTAAATAACGTTTTGTGCCGGGTAAAACGTCAATATTTTGAGAAAAGAATAGGGAAAAGACTCTGGCGGATTTAGCTCCTGATAATTGCACATGAGTTGGTTGATCCAATTCCCAGCCGTTCCAGCGTCAATCCTTCGCGCTTCATAAGGCATCTGATTGGGCTGACCGTTTGGATTTGATGTAAAGTGTCCATTAGCTATCAATCCAAGATTTGCGATTTGTTTCCAAAAACCCCATAGTTGTTCTCCGGTAAATCCGACTCCAAAAGTCGAAGGTGGATCGTAAGGGTCTCCCCACTGATCCCGGAGTCCGGTCATCTGCAGAAAAGTATGAGTTATGAAAATGCAGTAACTCGTGTTCGGCGGGAACAACGAACAGACATTGCTGGCCCACATCACTGTGTTCGTGGTGCCGCCGCCGAACTCCGTTGCCACACAAACATAAGTGATACCCTCATTGGTGAAAACAAGGTAACTGTTCTGGCTGGCATTGTTTGTATAAAATCCCCCATTCCATCCATGCTGATTCGTAATCCAGCTCTGGCTGAAGTATAAATTGAAATTGGTGTAGGAAAGATCCCCTTGATTAACTCCATCGCGGTTTCCCTCACAAGGGATGACGGGAATCCGGTTCGTCAACAGATTAAACCCGGTCTGCATTGCAACATATTCATAGTTGGTGTCGTCCTGCGAAATGTCGCCCAATGACAACACTGCTTTGATGTTGAGATTCGTAATCTGCGATGAAATCCACTGGCAGGCCAGGTGCCACAGATTTGAGCCGCTTGCGTCCACGGATAAAAATTGTGAGTCAGGAACGAGAATAATGCTAAAAGGAGTGGTCGCCTGTAGATTGGTCAACCCGGAGCCGTTGCCAGTGGCCAGAGCCGTCAGCGCAGCATTAGTGGGCTGGTAGAGACTGCCCCACGGATAGTTGTTAGTTGCATTGAGAGCCGCCGTTGTTGCTGCGTTCGTCGTCTGCGCCGGTGTCAACGGCGTAAAGCCCAGCGCGTCCTGTTTTCCCTTGAACGATGACCAGTCGTTGCTCCACAAGATGCCGTTCATCGTGGCGGACGCGAGGTTCGTGCCCGCAAACTGGTTCGTCCCGATGTTCGACCAATTCGTGAGATTGGCCGAGGCTGACTGGAACGCATTTGACGATAGCAATGCCGCACTGCCCAGACCGGTGATATTAGTAACTTGCAGATTCGTCAGCCCGCCGCCGCTGCCATAGTAGGCGCCGTTCGTGAACGTGCCGGTGAACTGATTTAGAGCATTGGTCATGTTCACCGCAATTGTCCTGCCGAGGTTGGTCGTGGCCGCAATGACATAATTGGTCGTCGCCAGGCCATTGGTGGATGGAATCGCCGGCGGGTTGGTGATGTTGTTGTAGTTCAAATTTGTCAGCCCGCCGCCGTTGCCGTAGTAGGCGCTGTTCGTGAACGTGCCGCTGAAATTGGTTGCCGCCGTGTTCCCCGCCGCAGTCGCGTAGAGGGCATACGGCACCACCGGCACCAACTGGCGCGGCGTCAGTGCGGTGAACGCCCCGCCGCCATTGGTGCGCACCCCAATATCCAGCCAGCGCGCGTTGCCGTTGAAGGCGCTCGCGCCAAAATCCAGTGTCACCGTGAACAACCCGTTGCTGACGCTCACAGCGCTGTTCGTTTGTGTCGCGCCCACGAGGTTGCCGTTGGTGACGGCGTCCCAGAGACTGAACCGGAAATCACAGACGGCTGTCACAGGACCGCTCGCGGGCTGGCCTATGATATTGCCCGGGCTGTTGGATTGCTGGAGCTGGCCCTGATAAGTAAGCGCTGAGCCCATCGGCGCGGCAAACAAACTGCCGGCAAACAAGGCCGACAACGCGGCGGTGATGACCGCCAGGACAATGATGGGGCAAATCCGTCTCACGTGGCTTGATTTCTCCGCTTCAAGTGCCGCATGTCCAGAACATTCATTTTGAATTCTGTTGGAATCCGCGCTTTCATGCAACCCCTTCTTTTCTAATTTTAGCCTAACGAAATTCTTTCGGTGTTTCTTGTCGCAACTGTCAAAGGACCGCCGTCGCTGCTCCTTTGACAAACGCTATTTATTTTGCGTTGGTCGCCGGTTTTTCCGGCCCGGCCCGTTCCTGCTTCTCTGGCACGGTGTTGTGAATTTGCGGATGGGTTCCACAGTCCTGGGCCGGGATTTGGGAACAAGAACAATCGGACAGCCTTCGTAACCAAAGGCGCGGCGCAACTGGTTGCCGAGGTATTTTTTATATTGGTCGGAAAACAATTCATCGCGGTTGATGAACAGCAGAAACGTCGGCGGCGCCTGCCGCACCTGCGTGGCGTAAAAAAACTTCAGCCGGTGCCCCACCGCGCTGACCGGCTGGCGGCGTTCGACGGCGTCTTGCAACGTCCGATTCAAAATCGCCGTTGGAATCTTTTGTTGAAGTTGCGCCGCGACGTAGCGCACGGCTTCCAGTAAACGATCCAGATGAAAACCGGATTTGGCTGATGCGAAAATCACCGGCGCGTAGTCGAGGAAGAATAATTTTTCCTGCACCCAGGCGCCAAATTCGCCGAGCGTGGATATTATCTTTGCCTGGCCTTCGCGCTGTTCCTTTTTATTGCGGCGCGCGATTTCCTCTTCGCGCACCTGGCGGACGGATTCCGCCACCAAATCCCATTTATTGACGACGACGATGCAGGCTTTGCGTTCCTCAACGATTTTGTCCGCGATTTTTTTGTCCTGTTCGGCAATTCCGGCTTCAGCGTCCAAGACCAAAATCACAATGTCACAATGCGCAATGGCATCCGCCGCGCGCTGGACGCTGAAAAATTCAATGGAATCACCCACGCGCCGCGCCTTTCGCATGCCGGCGGTGTCAATGAGAATATATTTTTGCCACACACCACCGGTTTCCACTTCAAATGGCACGTCAATGGAATCGCGCGTCGTGCCGGGAATCGGTGTGACAATGACGCGCGAGGATTGCGTCAAGGCGTTGATAATCGAGGACTTTCCGACATTTGGCCTTCCAACAATCGCTAGTTTCAATATATGCGAGTCAGTTGTCAGTGGTTGGTAGTCAGTAGTCGAAACATCTGCACCATATGCGTTGCTACTGACTGCGGGCAGAAGGGCGACCGCCGCGTTCATCAACGGCTCGATGCCTTCGCCGTGAATCGCGCTGACCGGGAAGATTTTTTCGAAGCCGAGTTGTGCGAATTCATCAGTGCTGGCTTCGTCACGGCTCGTGTCCACTTTGTTGGCTGCGACAAAAATCGGTTTTCCACTGCGGCGCAATCGCGCGGCCACTTCGCGATCGAGCGGCATGACGCCCTCCTGCGCGTTGACGACGAGGATGATGACATTCGCGGACTCGATGGCCAAATCCACCTGTTCCATCGCCGCTTTAATGATGACATCACCCGCCTTTTCGCGGCGCAACAGTCCGATGCCGCCGGTGTCCACGAGCGTGAAGGCACGCCCGTTCCACTCAGCTTCGGCGCTGATGCGGTCGCGCGTGACGCCGGGCTGATCGTGGACGATGGCGATGCGCCGTCCGACGATGCGGTTGAACAGCGCGGACTTGCCGACGTTGGGGCGGCCGACGATGGCGATTAAAGCGGACACGCGCCGAAGATGAAGAAATTTGTGTGCCAGCGAAAGTGAAATTGAATTGGAACTGGTTTTACAGGGTGGGGCGGGTGCTCGTCTGGCCGAAGTCTGACGAAGGCCGATCCCCGCGAGCGACTGGTGTAACCACGGAACCGGTGCGGATTGATTCGACGCACATTCCACTGGCGTTGCTTTGTATGTTTGCTATCAAAGTCCGCGTGGCAAAACCGGCGAACCGCAAACCAGACCCAGTTGCGCCGCGTTTGCGTCGCGCTTACGAACTCCTGCGCGCGCGATTTGGGCATCAACATTGGTGGCCGGGGGAAACGCCGTTTGAAGTCTGCGTCGGCGCCATTCTCACGCAAAACACCGCGTGGACAAACGTTGAGCGCGCCATCGCCAACCTCAAGGCCGCGCGCGTGCTGGAACCGGGGAAACTATTCGCGTTTCCCGAATCGAAATTGGCGGAGCTGATTCGTCCCGCCGGTTATTTCAACGTGAAGGCGCGACGATTGCGTTCATTTTTGCGCGTGCTTGTCGAAGATTTTGGCGGCGATTTGAACCGGTTGTTCGCCGGTAAAACTCCGGTTGTGCGGGAGCGGTTGCTGGCCATACACGGCATCGGGCCGGAAACAGCGGACAGCCTGTTGCTGTATGCGGGCAGACATCACAGTTTTGTGGTTGATGCTTACACGAAACGGATTTTTCAGCGGCATCATTGGAGTCATTCGGAAGGCAGAAGGCAAAAGGCAGAAGGCAGAAATTTAAAGTCGTCGGGTGGTTATGATGAATTGAAGCGATTGTGCGAATCGGCATTGAATCAAAAAAAGGGTGCGCAAAGGCTTGATTACTGGCGGGATTATCACGCGCAACTGGTGATGACGGGCAAACATTTTTGCCGGACACGCGCGCCGCGCTGTGAAGAGTGCCCGCTCAGACCGCTGCTGCCGCGAAAATCAGAGGACGAAGGATAGATGTCAGGCTTCCGGCCTCCGACTTCCGGCTTCTGAATTGCCTGCTTGTTTTCGGCGCGTTTCCCGCTAATTTTTGCGCCATCGCCAGTATGAACCCGACCCTCATCATCGTGCCGACTTACAATGAGCGGGAAAATCTACCCCATCTCGCGCAGCGGCTTTTGGCGCTGCCCACGCGGGTGGATTTGCTTGTGGTAGATGACGGTTCGCCCGACGGCACGGGCAAAATCGCCGATGAACTTGCCGGGAAACATCCGGAAATTCATGTCCTGCATCGCGCGGAAAAAAACGGTCTGGGACGCGCCTACATTGCCGGATTCAAATGGGCGCTGGAACGCGGCTACGAATTCATTTTCGAAATGGACGGCGATTTTTCACACGACCCGGACGACGTGCCGGTGTTTCTTGAAGCTGCCCGAAACGCCGATCTTGTGCTCGGGTCGCGTTATGTGAACGGCATCCGCGTCATCAATTGGCCGCTCAAACGTTTGATGTTAAGCCGGGGTGCTGGAAAATATGTAAAGCTGGTCACCGGAATGCCGTTTACCGACCCGACGGGCGGCTACAAATGTTTTCGCCGACGCGCATTGCAAGCTGTCAACCTAAATGAAGTCCGCTCGAACGGTTACAGTTTCCAAATTGAAATGACGCACAAACTCTGGCGGCAGGGATTTAAAATTGTCGAAGTGCCGATTATTTTTACCGAACGCGCCGAAGGCCGGTCAAAAATGGCCGGTCACATTGTGAGCGAGGCGTTTTGGATGGTCTGGCGTCTGTGGATGCAAAATGGCCTGCGCCGTTCGCCTCGCGCCGCGAAGTAAAGTCAAAGTCGCCATGAAAGCGGATCCGATCTTAATGATTTTTACCATCGTTTGTGTGACCGCCACTTCTGACTTTTCCCAATGTCATTAAACGTTGGCGACAAACTGGTTTTGACCATTGACGACATTGCGTTCGGCGGCGATGGCGTCGGGCGCGTGAACGATTTTGTTGTGTTTGTGCCATTTGTGCTCGTGGATGAAGTCGTCGAGGTCGAAATCACGGAGGTCAAAAGGAATTTTGCGCGCGCAAAATTGCTCTGCATTGAAAAACCGTCGCCGGAACGCGTCGAACCTGCCTGCCGTTATTTCGGCAAATGCGGCGGCTGCCAATATCAACATGTTGAATACGCCGCACAGTTGCGGCTCAAACAAAAGCAAATTGCGGATTTGTTCGAACGCGTTGGGAAATTTCCCTCCGACCTTGTCGGGGCGGTAATTCCGTGTCCGCAGTCTTACGGCTACCGCAACCGCATCATGATTCGCAGCCAGTGGAACAAGCCGGAGCAAAAACTCAACATCGGCTTCGTGCGCTGGGACTGCGGCCTGGTCGAGGACATTGAAGAATGCAAAATCGCCGAGCCGGTTCTCAACGTGCAAATTGCCCGTGTCCGCGCGCATCCGCCGCCGCGCGGCGGCTTGAAAGTCGTGCTGC
>Ga0208321_1000835_pt1 | contig 12974 bp, 11 predicted proteins | sample June2015DPH_4_15_FD_184692 | JGI IMG/M metagenome (GOLD analysis project Ga0208321, IMG submission 184692) | Peatland microbial communities from SPRUCE experiment site at the Marcell Experimental Forest, Minnesota, USA - June2015DPH_4_150... | ecosystem: Environmental > Terrestrial > Soil >... | reverse complement strand
GCGGTCATCTTCAGGACTGGATCCGTATCCATATAGTAGAAGCGGATGTCCTCGCCCAGCCTTCCGCTCATTATTACATCTATGCCGTTCTTCTTGAAGTTCCCAAGCGCTTCCTCTACTTTCTCTGACGGGGCCACGACGGCCACATGGTGAAGTCCCTCACCTTTCTGGTCTAAGAATTCTCTGTAGATGCTTGCGCCCTCAACGGGCTGGAGAATCTCGAAGTCTATAGGGTCGCAGTGAACTTCGGCACCGATCATCGTGTAATGTACGGGCTTCCCATGGACCATTGTATCGTGAAGGATCGGAGGCTTGTGCTCGTAGACACTCCAAGGCCCCCAACCAAGGACTTTGTGATAGGCTTCCATCGTCTTGCGCAGTTCTTTCACGACAACCGCAATCTGAGTGATCCTCATGCCTGGCGGAACAGAAGGCTTCTTCACGCGTGTTCCTCTCCAACCGCGTGACATTTCCTTGAGCATATAAGAGGCTCGATTCTCTTCGCGTGCTCGGCTTTCATGAATCTCTCATTCTTTTCTCTGTGGCACACGGATCTTCCTCAACAGCCATTCTCTCACTTCGTTTCTGGAAAGGCTTATAGCTGAAGTTAGGGCGGTGATTGGTTTCTGATCAGTCTTGGTCAAAGTCGTGCTTGAGAAACTCGTTAAGAAGTTTGGCAGTCAGGTTGCAGTTGACGGAATAGACCTTGAGATAAATGACAAGGAGTTCTTCGTCCTGCTCGGCCCGTCCGGCTGCGGGAAAACCACCACTCTCAACATGGTTGCAGGACTAGAACCCATAACATCCGGAAACATCTACTTCGATGGCGCACTTGTCAATGACATTCCGCCTGAGAAGAGAGACGTAGCCATGGTGTTCCAGAGCTACGCCTTGTACCCTCAAATGAACGCCTTCGACAACATTGCATTTCCATTGAAGATCAGGAAACTGCCCACGAGCGAGATCAAGTCTCGCGTGGAGAAGACTGCTGACATGCTTCACATACGGCCCCTCCTGAAGAAGAAGCCTCATGAGATGAGTGGCGGCGAAAGGCAGAGGGTTGCTCTTGCAAGAGCTACTGTGAGGGAGCCAAGAGCCTTCCTCATGGATGAGCCTTTGTCCAACATAGATGCGAAACTCAGGGTCTACATGAGGGCCGAGTTAATCAGGCTCCAGAAGGATCTTCAGATCACCACAATCTATGTAACACATGACCAAGTTGAAGCGATGAGCATGTCCGATAGGATTGCTATAATGAACCAAGGCAAAGTTGCCCAGGTCTCCGATCCAATGACCATTTTCAATCACCCCGCAGACTCCTTTGTGGGAGGTTTCGTAGGTACACCTCCAATGAACTTCTTCGACGCGGAATTTGCAAAGAAGGGACAGCAAGCCTTTCTGCAGACATCCCACTTCACCCTCAAACTAGACCCAGATGTTGCTAAGCTGGTTGAAGAGAAGGCTGCCGGAGGCGAGCTCACAATCGGAGCCAGACCCCAAGACATAGCAGTCACTACAAAAAGGACTTCCGACGAGGATTTCGAAGCTGAAGTGTACGCTGTAGAGCCCCTTGGAACTGAAACAGTCGTCGATCTCAGAATAGAAGACAAGCTATTGAAAGTCGTGGCATCCCATACCTTCGAATCCAAAATCACGGAAAAGATCTGGGCATCCGTTGACAAGAAGAGGATGCACTTGTTCAACAAATCTGACGGTAAGGCCGTATTCTAGGACTCCTCCTGCCAAGTCTTATATAGAAAATAGGGCCCCCCTTTGCGTTCATGGGGTGACGTTATGTCACAACCTCATAAGAAAGAAAAAGAAAATGAAAATGAAAAGAAAATTCTACAAAACAGTTCGAAGGTAACAAGACGCGAAGCATTATCGAAAATGACAACAGCAGCCATCGGTGCTGCCGCTGTCGTCGTTGTTGGTGGCGTTGCATACTATCTCTCTACCAGTCAGGCTCCGCCAAGTCCGCCTCCCGCTACTACGACTGAAGTGACTACTGCCCCAATGACTACTGCGGCAGTGACGCAGACAGGGCTCACTGCGGGACCCCCAATTTACTTCAACATTTGGGCTTTTCATCCGGAAATAGTCCAAGCGAATATGAAGATCTTCGACCAAGAGTACAATGAGAACTGCGACATACTTCAGGTTCCTGGAGACTACTATGGAAGCCTCTTGACAAAACTGATGACAGGCCCAGGCTCGCGCATGGACATGATGTACCTTCATGGCGATTACATGACAAGGTACTACAAGGCGGGTTGGATTCAACCCCTAAATGATGAGGAACACTACAACGAAATAAGGAATGACTACGGCAACAAGAATCTCCTGGATGTTCTGATGATGCCTGATGGCAAGCAAACTGGGTGGGTCTACTTCAACGGAACCGTGCCTATACAATACAATGGGAAGGTTCTTCAAAAGGCGGGACTCGCAGATGACACAGGCCACATCAAGAGCTCTCCAAAGACTTGGGACGACTTCGTGCAAATGTGCAGAGACATCGTGAAGTCAAAGGTTGTCAAATATGCGTACCTTCCAAAATGGATCCAGTGTAGTACATGTGGAATAAACGAGGTTTTCGACGAATATTGCATAAGCGAAGGCGAACTCCAATTCGACAAGGTGACACAGGAACCCACTTTCGAGAACGACACGGTCATGCACATTCTTGAGAACATGAGAACCCTGATCGCAGAGAACCTGGCTGACCCAGGAGTCCTAGCATTGAACGAGCAGGACCATATCACAACCTTCTGTGCAGGCAAGCATGCGTTCACCGAGGTCCATGACTATGACCTCGTCTCTTTCAATGATCCAACACAGTCTCCGGATGCGGGATCGTACCATTGGCTGCCGGCCCAGCCCGGAAGTAAGGGATGGTATCCGTTCATGGGTGCAATCTACTGCATAACAAGCCACGAGTACATGAAAAGGTCGGCCAATGATGCAAAGCGGCTCGAGCGTTTGCACCAGTTCTACGCTTGGAAAGACAAGGACGGGAACTACGTTGCGGGCAAGCAGTGGATCCAATCGCCACCGTTCCTTGGTCAACCCTATACGCAATACTACGATGATCCTGCGACGAAAGCAGCGTGGCTTAAGCAAACATATGACGAGGGCGACTTTGAGACAAGGAAGAACGCGCATCTGACTGCTGTCGTTCCACCAGGCTACCATGGCATCGTATGGTACAGCAATTGGCACGAGGATCTCATGACCACATTGCCCAAAATGGTCCTGGGACAGATGACGCCACAAGACGCCATGAAGCACATGGTTGACACCGCCAACAGCCTTCTGAAGGATTTCGGCGGACCAGAAATCTGGAAATGACCTAAATGACGCGAAACTCGGGGTCGGCGAAGCCGAAGCGCGGTCTAACCGACTCCCAATTCGCCCTTTTTTTGATTATTCCACTCGTTATTTTTCAGGCGGCACTCAGCGTGTATCCGGGAGCGGTGGCGCTGTGGATGAGCCTCCAGAAGTTCAACCCTAGTGGTCAAGTAATGCGTTTCTATGGCGCAGGGAACTACATCAAGGCTTTTGCGGATCCTGAAGTCCAAGCCTCCACTTTGATTTCACTCGAATACACGGTTACAATTGTAGTGGTCACTGTTCTTCTGGGTTTAGGCGTTTCCTTGCTCCTGAACGAGCAGTTCAAAGGTAGGTCTATAATTCGAGTGCTCGTTATTCTTCCGTGGGCTATTCCAGAGTATGCTACTGCTCTGCTCTATGGAAACGTTTACTCGCAAACGTACGGAACGCTCAACGGTCTGCTTCTTCAGTTGGGGCTTATCCCGGAATATCTTCCCATCGTAAGTATTGGGACTATCTGGGTTCTGGCCTTAGCGTACGCATGGCACTACGCGCCGCTAGCCATCTTCTTCTTCCTCGGCTCCCTTCAATCAGTCCCGGAGCATCTGTACCAGCAAGCAAGAATCGATGGCGCCTCAGTTTTCCGAAGATTCAGGACTGTAACACTTCCCTACATGCGATATGCTCTCCTGATAATACTGGTGTTGGCGACCACTGATGCACTGAAGTCTCTGGACTTGGTCTGGAATCTCACGCAGGGAGGGCCGAACGGTATGACGCGAGTACTCACTTACTACGTCTATAGGGCGACATTCATACTCGGCGACCTCGGATACGGTGCCGCACTTTCATTCATATTGATGCTTCTGATAATGCTGGTGACTGCGGTATACTTCATAGTATTGACGAGAAGGAGGCGCTAGTTGTTGGCCAGATCAAGAGCGAAGATGATCGTCCTCTACGTGATGGTGGCGGCGGTTGTAGTTTGGTCTGCTTTCCCGATATACACGACCGTCCTCATTTCCCTAATGGATACGAGAGAAGCGGTTCTGACGCCAACGCACTGGATTCCACAGCAACCTACGCTCGATTGGTACGGGAGAATCCTCGCTCTAGTACCAGACGCGACAACAGGGAAAATGTTGGCATATGCTGACGCCTTCAAACAGGGATTCGTGAATAGTATCTTTGTGGCGTGTGTTGTAACCCTCTTGTCGGTTATTGTGGGGAGTGTGGCGGGTTACGCGTTTGCCAGGTTCTCCTTTAGGAGGAAGAATGCGTGGTTGATGTCTATCTTGCTGAGTCGTTCTCTGCCGGCTGCAGCGATGGCAATCCCATTCTTCTTCATGTTCCACCAAGCTGGACTGATAGGCACCTATCAAGGTCTAATAATTACGTATCTTAGCTTTGAGATTCCCTTGGCGACTTGGATTCTTATGGGGTATTTCGCGAATCTTCCTTTGGAGACTGAGAGGGCTGGTCGAATTGATGGTCTGGGTAGGTTAGGTGTGCTGTTCAGGGTTGTGATACCGGAGGCTATTGGAGGAGTAGCGTCTGTTGGAATACTATTATTCCTTATCAGTTGGAGCGAGTTCTTCTTTGCATATATTCTGGTAACAGGTTCAGCCGCCCAAACGGTCCCACCAGCCGTATCCGAGTTGACCACAATAATGGCGGGGCTCTCTCCTCCTCCAGAATTAGCAGCCTCCTTGGTCATCAGTATGATACCCGCCTTGGTCTTGGGGGCTATCTTTCAGAAATACATCCTAAGATTGAAGATAGTTGACCCGGTCGTTGCTAGAACGGGAGAGGAGATCCCGTTCGCGTAGACGGGCAGCTCGGAACATCTCCGGCCCTCCCATCGCGCCTGCTAGAGTCCCGCTCTGAAGCGCAGTGGCAATAGTCGTCACTTAGTAGCTTTTATCAAGCAGCTCGTCATGTTGGCGGTACTGATCAAATTGTCTGGAAGGCCGATATACATTCTGAAGGAAGGAGCGACAGAGACGAAGGGCCACGATGCCCAACGCGGCAACATCATGGCTGCAGAAATTGTCACTGAGACTATTCGAACCACGCTTGGCCCGCTTGGAATGGATAAGATGCTTGTGAGCGGCACGGGAGACATCGTCATCACCAGTGACGGTGCCACGATCATGAAAGAATTCGACGTTCAGCATCCGGCTGCAAAGATGCTCGTAGAAGTTGCGAAAAGCCAAGACAACGAGGTCGGCGATGGAACAACCACAGCGGTTGTGCTGGCCGGCGAGCTTCTCTTGAAAGCTCGGAGACTCATGGATCAGGATGTTCACCCAACGATCATCATAGACGGATACAAGAAGGCTTCAGCTGAAGCTCTCCGGATCTTGGATTCCTTGGCTATCCCGGTGGACCCGAAGGACACGAAGACCCTGCGTCAGATAGCCAGCACGTCAATGGGTACCAAGACAGTAGCAGCCAGCAAGGATTTCCTTGCCCAACTCGCCACTTCCGCCGTAACGCAGGTTATGGATAGCTCAGGCGCAAAGACCAAGGCGGATATCGAGAAGATCAAGGTGGTGAAGAAGCGCGGCGGCGGAATAGATCAGACCGAGTTGGTTCAAGGTATCGTCCTCGACAAGGAGATGGTTCACCCCGGAATGCCGAAGCGAGTGGAGAATGCCAGAATTGCCCTTCTCAACACGAAGCTCGAGATCGACAAAGCCGAGATGGACTCGAAGATTACCATCAAAACCCCGGACCAAATGAAGATGTTTCTGGACAAAGAGAATGCCATGATGAAGGAAATGGTTGACAAGATCGCCGAATCAAAAGCCAACGTAGTGATGTCTGAGAAAATAATCGACGACGTAGTCAAGCATTTCCTTGTCAAGCGAAAGATCGCGGGCGTAAGGCACGTCAGCACGGCCGACATGGAAAAACTCGCGAAAGCGACTGGTGGGAAGATCGTGGCGACCCTGAAGGATCTGAGCGCTGAATCCTTAGGCGAAGCCAAACTAGTGGAGGAAGTCAAGATTGGTGATGACAAGCTACTCTACATTAGGGAATGCAAAGACCCGAAGGCGGTAACGATTGTGATACGAGGCGGTTCCGAACACGTCGTCGAGGAAGCTGAACGATCCCTTCACGACGCCCTTTGTGTAGTCCGAAACGTCGTCGAGGACGGCAAGATCGTTGCGGGCGGCGGCTCCGTTGAGACGGAACTGGCAAAACAGCTCCGCGACTTTGCGGTCAAAGTCGGAGGAAGAGAACAACTGGCTATCCAGTGTTTCGCAGAAGCTGTCGAAGCGATACCATTGACGCTAGCGCAGAATGCAGGCCTCGACCCTATCGACATCATGATTGAACTTAGAATGAAGCACCAGGACAGTGCAAACAAGTGGTTCGGAGTTAGCGTGCACGACGGAAAGGTGGCTGACATGCTCAAGGAGAGAGTGATCGAACCTCTTCGCGTCAAGCAACAAGCCATCAAATCATCAACTGAAGTAGCATGTCTGATTCTCCGTATCGACGACGTGGTCTCGTCTAAAGGAGGAAGGGGACCTGCTGGGGGACCCCCGGGAGGAGGGATGCCTCCCGGAATGGGAGGTATGCCTCCCGGAATGGGCATGATGTGATAAGAGATCGATCAAGGGAGAAAAGGGACTTCCTCCTGATAAACCGCCAGGAAGTTAGTTCAAAATCGAAGCAGTGCACAAGTCGCGCCGAACGAAAGAACTACCTTGACCGGACCGTCATCTTTGGTCGAACCTGGTTCGAGGAGCGTTTGCTATACACATTGCATTGCCTGAAAGAGTGCCGGCTCAACGATGGGCTCGAAGAAGGTGCAGTGCTGGAGAATTTTGGCATAGCAGCTCATGCGGTCGAACTTGAGCATCGTGACGTGGGTGATTCGGCAGTCATACACGGCGGAGCAGGTCACATGGGTATCTTGGCCGCCCAGACATAGGAAGGGAAATGGAAAATACGAAGCGAAGGGAGTGGCAGCTTATCTAGATAGGACTTCTTTGTTGAGCAGGTATTTCGGCTGCCGCCCTTCCAGGACCGCGATGACATCCTCGGCAGCGGTTAGGGCGATAAGCCTTCGAGTGTTGATAGCAGCGCCTGTATGGGGGAGAAGTAGGACGTTTGGAAGTTTATCGCCGAGCTTATAGAAGGGGGACTTGGGGGTAGGCGGCTCCTCTGACAGGACGCTTAGACCTGCTCCGCCGAGTCTTCCTTCAGCCAAGGCCTCATAGAGGGGTTGCTCCTGAATGATCGGGCCACGTGCAGTATTCACAATGACCGCGCCCTTCTTCATCAGCGATATCTCTCTTTTGCCTATCATGCCTCTCGTTTCAGGGGTTAGAGGAGTGTGTATTGTGACGATATCTGAGCTGGCCAGTAACTCCTCTAGAGGAACATACTGAAGATTCCACTCCTTTTCCAGATCTTGTCTTCGAATCGCGTCATAATAGAGGACTTTCATTCCAAAGCATGCTGCTCTTTTTGCTACTTCAGCACCGATCTTTCCAAGGCCGATGATTCCGAGAGTCAGTGGATAGATGTCAAGAGTGATGGTCGACGCCATCTCAATATCATACCCTCCTTCTCTGACATGTCTGTTTAGCTGAGGGACTTTTCTGAGCACACTGAGCATCAGTGCAAATGCTTCATCTGCAACTGCCTTCGCAAGCTCAGGAATGGGTGTCCATGTGACGTATATGCCCCTCTGCGTTGCGGCTGCGAGATCAACAGTCTCATAACCGACTCCGATTCTCGCGATTATCTTCAACTTCTTGGCAGAATCCATGACCCTTGCGGTGTAAGGGTCTATTCCTGCTAAAACCGCATCCGCATCTGCAAGCTCAGCGATCAGCTCCTCTTCCGTATGAATTCTTCCTAGGATGTTCGACTTCAGTTCAATGTCATGAGCCTTGTATCTCTCGGAAAGATCTGCTAGGAACTTGGTCGAATCTCCAAGTCGAAAGGTGAACAAACACTTCTTCGTCATAGGATTCACGCCTACGACCAACGGTCGCGAATCGATATTAGCCTTATGACAGAATTCAGGGATTGAGTCGCCTTCGGAGAACTACTTTCGATACCTTCCACGGATGCCCATTCATTCTTGTGCATGCATTCGTCCTCTGCGGCTTGGTCGCCGAGTGTGAAGAATTTGTCTTAGGATTCTCCTAGCTCTTAGGTGCGTCAGGGCACTCGGCCTCGTGATTTGGATGTCCGACTCGTGCGCGCCAGGGGATCTCGCTCGCCCGAATCAACAGCTTGTTCAAATTCCAGGTCACCGAAGGTCCACAGGATTCTCTGGTACGGTATTCTCTGAGCATTAGCGTCTCAAGCCTTGTCTTGAAGACGCTTGCGACAGTTGGCTATCCTCTGACTTCGAAGTCGCAGCCTAGGTCTTCCGCAATCTCTCTGCACTTGTTAACATCTATGCCTTCGAGGTTCACGACTGTCAATCTCACTTTGGGGATGTGCTTCCTGCAAGCTCTGGCAAAATCGAGTACGCCCTGATACGAACCGGGTAGAGAAGGTCTGCAGAGCCGTTCATATTTCTCCCGAGTTTCGGCATTGAGGCTTATCGATACATAGTCAATGCCAGCATCACTCAACTCCTCAGCCACCTTCCTGTCCGGGTTCCTTAAGTTAGCTAACCCGTCGGTGTCCAGGCGAACCTTCAGATCTGGATAACTCTGCTTGATTCTCTTGGTCAGACCAAGGACCGTGTCCAATCTGGTAGTAGGTTCGCCAAACCCACACCAGACGGCTTCCGCGTCCGATACCTTCACCTCATTCTGGAACGCGGTCCAGATCTCATCGTCGGTCGGCTCTCGATCGAGCCAAAGCCTGTACCCAGAAAGACCAGGAGAGGAATTCCTGACGCAGAAGCGGCAACCGTTTGAGCATCGGTTAGTGATATTCAAGTAGATTCTATGAATTCTAGGGGAGTATCGATAGACAACTGATCCGTCAAGCACGTCCATTTCACCGCATCGCGACTAGATGCTTCCTAGAATAAGAACGAATTAAGTATGGCTTAGTGCCAGATTTCATTGATTGGCGGATAGTATGACAAGAATAGAGATCAGTGTAATGCCTCCTCTGGCTGCTTCATCATCTATTGGTACAACAAGCTGGCAGAACATCATGAGATTCGCGCAGATGGCCGACGAGTACGGGTTCAACGCGATCCTACTTCAAGATCATATTGGAATACCGGAAACTGAAACCTACGATTGCTTCATCACACTCGGCGCAATCGCAGCTCTGACGAAGAAGACCCGCGTAGGAACACTCGCTACTCCTCTTCCCCTGCACCATCCGGCACTCGTGGCTAAGGCGATAGCGACCGTGGACCAGATATCAGGTGGAAGGGCGTTTCTCACAGTCGGAGCGGGTTGGATACAAGACGACTTCAGGTGGTATGGGCTCAAATACGAACGATTCAAAACGAGGATAAGAATGATGGGAGAAGGCACTAAGGTCATCAAGGAACTTTGGACTAAGAGCCCAGCAGACTTCAACGGCGAATTCTACAGACTCGAAAAAGCCTGCTTAGAGCCAAAGACAATTCAGAAACCGTATCCCCCCATCTGGGTAGCTGGCGTATCTGAGGAAGCGCTCAGAGTTGCAGTAGAGGAGGGAAACGGATGGTTCGGATGGAAGGGCATCACGCCAGAGGAATTTGCAAAGAGAGTCGAAACTGTTGACCGGCTCTGCAAGGAAAGGGGGAGACCAAGAAGTGAGATCGGGAATGGCATGCATCTTCAGGTGAGCATCGCGCTTGACGAGGGATCCCTGAAGAAACAGGCGGGGATATGGATGCAGAACCGGGAGAGGAAAGATCACCACGACATGATTTCATGCGGAACACCAGAGTACTTTGTCGACCTACTGGAAGAGTACGCAGAAGCAGGAGCTAATCACATCAACGTGGTGTTTGTACCTGTCAACAAGGCTCCGGACCAGCTCGAAATCTTCGCACAAAATGTTTCTTCACACTTCAGATAGGAAGCAGAGCTGTCGCGTTTTCGTGCTCTTTTGGGAATGAATTTCTATGATTGCGGGGCAAGTTAGGAATGCCGGCACCATGAGTAGCTTGCGGGAGAACTCGCGCCTGATTTCGTGTATGCTTGCAGCTCCTTCATGAGGGAAGGAAAGCAGACGGTGCCCTAGTTGCGACAGTAGGGAGTATTAGCAGTTATTTGCAGCTCTAAGTCTCTCTCAGCCTTTGCCAGTTGGTGCTCGCGGGTTATGCTTCAAAGCCTACTGCCAGTAAAGAGTGACCAAGCTCACGATGCTTGTCGGCCCAAGCGTCGCTGGTACCCACGAAAACCTCACACTTCTCACAGTAATATGACATTCACCTATCTCCTCCATGAACATTGTTAGGCAAAGAGGAGGATTAACAGTGCTACTGCGTAGTAAGCAATCAGATTACGTCAAGACTGACAACACGCGCACTCGCGGTCGTTTCGCTTTCCATTCGTGAAATCAGAAGCTGTCACTACCTCTAGGCGTAAGACTCATGCGGCCTAGTCAACTGGGACGCAGATGGGCTGGCTTAGGGATGGACTTCGCATCCGCACTCGGGTATGAACTGTCGTCGGAAAAGCTGTCCTTGCCATAATATGGTGCCGTCTCCCTGCACAACTATCGTGTACTTCATATTGTCTGGCGTAGCCCAGGGATACTCTATGGTCACAACCACACCGTCTGCATGGTAAGCATAGGTCACGTTCAGGTTAAGTTCCGCTCTTTCTTTGCCGCCAGTCCACGTGGCCGTTAACGGGTCAGGCAGCACTTTCCCTTCAGTTTGGCGCAAGTATAGAATTGTGTAGTCTCGCACGTATTCGGGAGAGAGGAATGAATTGCGCCATTGCCGATAGACGTCAGCCGGGTAGCTCTCTTTCCATGTAGAGCCGTCTCTAAGGCATATCCATTGAAGATTCTCATTCCATATCGGGGTCCAGACGTACGGACTCTTATCGACAGGACAGATGATTCGCGGACCTGCTCTGTCAATGCTGCGCCAGCCGACATCGTAGGTCACTAGAGTGAGGTCAATCCCCAACACGACGATTGCTATGACAATAGCTCCCAAAATGTATCTGATACGGGCCATTTCCGTCCAATAGTCCAATCGTCTCTGACAGATATTAATGGTAATCCCGACATGTTCAGAACAGAAGATGGCTGTGGCGGCATACTGAAAGCAACTGCTGCGATGTTCATGAAATGGCTTAAGACCCGTCCTGCGGATAGTGAGCACCAGAGTGTTGGGAGTTGGGCAGATTCAAGATAGGTGTGGATGTCACTTTCTGGATGGAACCGGATTACAGTCTAGACTGCTTGGTCAAGTCGGAAGAAGCAGGTTTTGACTCGATATGGGTCGCAGATCATTTTCTGCCTTGGCACCACTCTTTCAAGAATAGCTTCTACGCATTTTCCATGATGGCAGCTGCCGCAGAAAGGACAAAGAAGGTGCCAATAGGTGTCGATGTCACCGTACCCATAGGAGCCAGATATCACCCAGCAATAGTTGCACATGCCTTCGGCACTCTAGGTAGACTCTATCCTGGCCGAATCCTACTGGGTGTAGGTTCTGGCGAGGCCATGAGCGAGGAGCGATTCATGGGCTACTGGCCACCCTGGCAGGAGAGGATCGAGAGACTCAGCGAAGCAATAGAGTTCATGAGAAAACTCTGGACAAACGAGGACTTCTTCGACTTCAAAGGCAAATACTTCAAAATGGACAAGGTCTTTCTCTACGTAAAACCTTCAAAACCGATTCCGGTATACTTCTCAGCTCTCGGCAAGAAGTCCGCGCACTATGCTGGAAGATTCGGTGACCACCTCATGACTTGTTCGACAATGGAGAAGTGCAGGGATGTGATCTTCCCGAGCTTTGATGAGGGGGCAAGGTCTGCTGGCAGAGATCCGAAGAGGATGGAGAAGGCCGTTCAAATTGTCGGCGGTATTGGGGATGTTCACACACTCACAGACAGACTCAGGCGGACGATCGCTGGCGCATCGATCCCAGAGATGGTCAAGGAACCAGATCCGAGAAAGATAGAGGCTGAGGGTGGGAAGCTATCTGATGAAACGATTAGGAGTCTGTACTACGTATGCTCCAAACCCGATGAGATGATCGATACGATAGCAAAATTCAAGCAGGTGGGAGCCGATCATATACTGTACACGGACCTCGGCGCCGATCCAGGGAAGGTCATTCGCATTTTCAAGAAGGAAATAATACCTTACTTCAAAGAAACTAAGTGACTGCCACCTAGGAAATCGTTTACCAAGGCTCCATCCGATGGAGAGCTTGGGGGCACCGGAAGGAGTAGTGGCTACGGCGTTACGCTCCGAAAAGAGGCCCCTTAGTTCTTGTCATCTAGAGCCATAGATACGGGCTATGTCGCTGGGTGGTTCTGTCTGTACGTCGTTTCAACTCACATTCACTGCTACAGACAAGTGCTAGCGCAGTCGAAGCGGCAAGGCTCTTAAGCGTCTCTGAACATGCGAAGAGCGGTTCCAGGAAAATGCAGTCTCCGAAATCGATTGGGTCCGTTCCATACACCGACTTTTCGAAGCATGGATTCACGAAAGAGAGACTTCTCAATATGCTTCGAAAGATGATT
>Ga0208321_1000834_pt1 | contig 13022 bp, 11 predicted proteins | sample June2015DPH_4_15_FD_184692 | JGI IMG/M metagenome (GOLD analysis project Ga0208321, IMG submission 184692) | Peatland microbial communities from SPRUCE experiment site at the Marcell Experimental Forest, Minnesota, USA - June2015DPH_4_150... | ecosystem: Environmental > Terrestrial > Soil >... | reverse complement strand
ATTATCCATTGAAGTCCAGCGTTCAGGATGCTGTGCCCCCATTCCAGTTGCGAGCAGAGATCGGAGACTGAGTAGGCACCTGCTGCCCAAGCAGCACGCCCCAGATGATCCCTATTTGAAGGCAAATCGCTGATATTGCCAGTTTCACTCATTTCATTGCTCCAGCGTCCATCTGGATCTCGCATTTTGTCGAGGAAAGCGAAATACTTGCGCGCCAATGCCATTCGTTCCGAACTACCCATTATGCCCGAGACTCGGCAGACGAGGACGAGAGCCCGTCCGACATCGTCGGTCGTGTATCCCGACTTGACGTCAGGTATGGCGCGTGGGGCGAACTGTATGATTCCCACGCGATCATTCAGAGCTCTGAAGTGAGCTAAGTTAACCGACATTTTCTGCAGCCCCGATTACTTCCGCGTTCAACGCATCTCTATGTGTTCCGGCATATGCTTCCGCAAATTCAGTTCTGATAGGCGACTAGATCATGGAATTCAGAGACCGAGGGCGTGGTAGAACAAGTTGACATAACTCATGGCCACATTCGGCCATATCATGGCTCTGCTATACTCATAGGCCGTTTTACCGAATCTCTGTTGAATCTGATCATCTTTAAGCAGCGTATTTACGGATTTGGCGATGGAGTTCGGATCCTTGAACTCACATTCCAAGGCTGCACCATTGGATATCACCTCTTCGGCCTGAAGAAACGGGGTTGTAACAATGGCTTTGCCTGTGCTCAACGCGTATGAGAGTGTTCCGCTGCTGATCTGTTCTCGGTTCGGATATGGAAGAACATAGACATCTGTCGCTTGAAGGTATCTGATTAACTCGTTCTCCGATAGGAACCGATTCACGAATCTGACATTCTTCTCCAGCCCTAACGACTCGACAAGATCAAGGAGGAGTTGCCGGTACGATTCGCCTTCCTGTTTCCTGACTTCCGGGTGCGTTTCTCCGATAATCAGATACAGAACGGAGGAATGCTCTCTCACTACCTGTGGGAGTGCGTTTATCACATATTCTATTCCCTTTCCGCGACTCAACAATCCAAAAGTCGATAGCACAACTCGCTCTTTCAACCCCAAGCTTCTCTTTGTCATTGCAGTCCCAATATAGGGAACATTTGGACATCCGTGAGGGATGTATCGGATCCTGTCCGCATGACCTCCATAGAGTTGTTCCAGTATTCCTATGCCGGCTTGTGCCATCACGACCACAAATTCACTATGTTCAAGAATTCGCTCCAGCACCCTTTTTGCTTCGGGAACCGGCTTCTCAAGAACTGTGTGCAGAGTGGTGACAACGGGTTTCTCGATCCTCTGCAGAAGATCTGTGACGTACTCGCCCCATTCACCGCCGAATATGCCATACTCATGCTGCAGATTCACAACACCCACATCAGAAGCATTGATGTACTCAGCCGCTTTCACGTAAGATTGAATGTCATTGGCATCGATCTGAGACTTTACTCGAATCTCGTAGTCATAGAGTCCGCCTCTATCGTTCATTGCGATAACCGCTGGGGATGTCACGGCTCGTGCGCAAAACGTGGAGATGGCATCGACGAGATGATTGGTGTAAACAGCTATCCCGCATTCGCGAGGGGGGTATGTGCTCACATATGCGACTCTTATCTTGTGGAGTTCATGACCTTCTAACGTTTCAAGCGGGCTGGGGCTTTTCATCATATACTGGCTGTGGGCGACCTCTAGTAGTCTCCTTTCTGTGGTAAGCCCAGCTAGCACGCCCTCTCTTGTGATGATCAGTCTTCTGATGCTGTGTCTGCGCAGTGTTTCCAGGGCATCTCCTATAGTTCGCTCGGCGTCGATCGTTACAAGAGGTTTAGACATTATATCCTTGGCAAGGGTTAGATCGAGGTCTTTCCCAAGGCGGATGACTTTCTGCAGCACATCTTTCTCAGTGATTATCCCCACCGGTTGGTCGTTATCGACAACGACTATGGATCCGACATTTTCCTTTGTCATCAAATCCATTATTGTTGAGGTGGTGTCCGTGGGAGAAACCGTTGGCGGTGCGGATCTCATGTTTGTCTCTACGGATAGGCTCAGAACCTCTTTCGAGAATGCCCCTGTCTCGTCCATTTGTCTCGTGTAGGCTCTGTGGTGTCTTGGCTATTTACTCTGCTATTCAGGTGAAAAAAGAGCATTCGTAGAGAAGACTAATCTCATGTATGCGCTCGATCTCCGCGTCGCTGCTGGGTGTCATCGGAGGATCATACTCAATCAATGTGGTAACATTATTGTGCGGCATGTTAGGTTATGTTGGGTTGTGGAGGGCAATGCAACAATCTCCTCCTCGTCGTGGCCCGCAGATAAGCCCCCTGTGGGCCCTCGTTTGGGCGCTGATCGTGTTCGTCATCTTCATAGCAGTGATGGCGTGGTCAATGAGCAGGTAGAATCACGATCAGGACTGGCAAAGCCTCAAGAGCATCACCTAGCTTCAACCCATTAGTGGGGATCGACCCTTGACAGCTAGCCACACTTATCATATTTCGAAAATGATCAATGCTCCTCTCAAGTTCGTCTACAAATGGTGTGTTGACTTCAGAGAGGATGACCCCAAAATCTGGAGTTCAAAAACGAGAAGAATCATCCTGCAGAAGACGAAACGGCGTGTCATCTACATGTCCACCCAAAGGCGGAAAGGGAGGGCAACCAGCACTGTCCGCATTGTGACACTTCACCCTCTGAACGCGTGGCATTTAGACTTGGTTGGACAGGAGAATGATGAAATCGGCGACTACCGTTTGACGAGCCTCGGTCCCAGAAAGACAAGACTGGACATCACGTTCAAGGTGAAATACAAGATCGCTAATGCACCGACCAAAGAGAAAGACGCGAAAGAAACGAACGAAGTCTGGGACAAGTACGTAGTAGCGCTCGAAAAGGACTATGCACGCCGCAGATAGCTGAAGGACCAAGACCATTGGGCCTCGACGGTCGTGCCTGCACCGGGAAACCCGTACACGAGGGTCCATCTACACAGGCAGATTCTCTATCCTTCACTTGGTATCCGATAGTCTTGCTTGGCTATCCTCTTGGCTCTCTGCACTCGTTTCGGATCGGATGATCTGACGTCATCCAGCAATTGTTGAATTCTGAGTCGTTTTTCCTTGTCATGTGATTCATGTTGTTCCACATGGAGCAATAGTTGTTGAAGCTCGTGTTCGACTCGTCTTTGAGGTGAAATTGACATTGCGTCCTCAACCAGATAGTGTCGTCTCACGATTTATGATTTGAGGCGCCAGCGCTCGTTCTGAGCGTGAGCCACAAGTCCTGGTCAGGGGAGCGGATTAGATCATTATGGCGGTAGCGATTGCTGTTGTCCACAAGCCGTCTTTGTTCCCTTCAGCCGACTGAACGATGTTCCTAGTTGTGACTCTCTTGCCTGATATGTTCCATATCTCTTCTCTAAGGTCCCAGGCGTTGTCAACATCAAACGTTACGCCGAGTGTCGATGCGAGCATTGAGGCAGCTAGATCTTCGGCATAGTCACCAGCTTTCTCCTGCGTTTGGCCATAAGACGTGTGTTCAGAAAGGTAACCGTACACTGATCTGTCGTATGGAAGCGCCATTCCAATAGCCGCTGCTATCAGCCTATTCGGCTCATTAGTGTCAATTCGGCCCATTACGCAGAATAGTATCTGACCGGGCTTCAGAAGCGCCAATCCCTCGTTCCTCGACAACACATTGCAGTTTGGAGGTACAATGCTTGACACGTAGACTAAGTTGCAGGAGGCGATACCTGCATCGCGAAGAGCCAACTCAAAACTCGCCAGCCTCTCCTTATGGGTACCGACACCTTTTGTGAGGAATATCTTCTCTGGGATGTGTACGTTCATCTGGGATTCGACCAACATTGTTTCAAGGATATTCTTCAAGATTGTTATTTGCCACGACATGTTTCATTGCCGACAACAGCTCTACACCATCCCTCGTGAGACTCCATCAAGTTCCCGTTCAAGAGCGAGAATCTTACGCGGGTTTGCTTCATGACGCGCCATTTCTACATGCTCTCAGGATCATCGAGAGTGATTTGCTTTGCTAGCCGCGCGCGTGTTTGATGGCATTGCTGGAACGATCGGCGTGAGAATTAGTGCCTCTTTTCTTAGCCTTCTCTGGACAGGTGCGCTACTGAGCTCTCTTATCGTGTCTGAGGCGATCCATCGGGCGGTGCTTGAATCAATTCGCAGGATCTCCTTGGCAGTCTTTATGGCAGCCTTGTTCAAGTTAGGGTTTCTTTTCCCGATGTTCCTCAGCGCCCAGCTCACTGCTTTCTTCACGAAATTACGCTTATCCGTCGCTCCCCGTTTCACCACAGGAAGCAGCTTGATGAATTCGGCGTCTTTGGCGTCCTTGTCGTGCCACGCCAAGCAGGCTAGTAGTGCATAAGCGGCCCTTTTGGTGAATTCCTCTTCTCGTTGGGACCAATCTATGACCTTCTTCCAGGCGACGGGGCTTTTCTCGAAGAGGTTCTGGCACACCTGATCGCATACGTCCCAGGAATTGATACCTTTCACCCAATCCTCCATCTGAGCTTCAGACAACTTGCCAGGCTCCTCAACCATGGCCGCTAGGATTCTCGCTTCAGGTATACCCGTTTCCCACAGCTGAACTGCGAGTTTGTGATCCTTTCCCAAATCCTTCGACATCTCCCGCAGGCTAGGGATCGATACACCCAATCTCCTCTCGGTGACGATCCCGAACCTGGCCATTCCTTCCAGCTGATCGGGTTCGGCCCTCGCCTCCAGCCTCTTGAGGACCTCCTCCAAGGAAACCATTCCCAGTCTTTCCTTCTGATTAATTCTGGCTATTGCCTGGCTTTATCTTGCTTATGTGGAAGGAGGCCCCACCTCGACTAAACGATGACCCGAGGATGCGTAAACCCGGAGTAGGCTTTGCGCGATGCACATAGCCATCTTTCCTCCACGCAAGATGACGAACAACAAGTCAACGAAGCAATCTCCTCAGGAAATGCAAGGTCCTCATCTAACCAAAGGGCATAATGTTTTGCCTAAAGGCCATACGTCAAATACCACTACCCCATAACCGCTAAGAAGAGGAAAAGATGCCTTGAAAGCAATCGAAGGTGCATGGTTCAATGAGATAGCCTAATATTAGGGCTGTCCTAACTTAGGCTTTAGCTAACTTCGAGGCGATCCTATGAAGCGGCCGTACATCCTACTTATCGGAATAGCAATGGTTGTACTTGTGGTTCTGTCGGGTGTCTATTTGTACAGTCGGCAGGTTCATGTCGTTCAGCAGACAGGGGGACAAATCAGGGTGCTGGCGACATTCTATCCGGTATATGATTTTGCAGCGAATGTTGGGGGTAATCGGATTTCGCTTTCGCTGCTCGTGCCCGAGACCGTGGATGTCCATGCCTTCGAGCCAACGCCGCAGTCAATACAAGAAGTGGCTACCGCCAACGTGTTGATCTTCAGCGGAGCTGGGCTTGAGCCTTGGATTCCTCAGGTTATCGCTGCAGCGGGCAATCCCGGATTAGTCCTAGTCGATTCTAGTCAAGGGATCTCATTGTTGCCGGTTCCATCGCAATTCCAGAGGGGCAATCGTACAGTGGATCCGCACATATGGTTGGACCCACTACTCGCTAAGCATCAGGTCACGAACATCCTTAATGGGCTCATAAAGGCTGACCCTAATGATCGGGATTACTTCACCTCCAACGCAGAGAAGTATATCGCCAAACTTGACGCGTTGAATTCGGAGATATCGGATGTTGCGGCGCACGCGAAGACTCGATACTTCGTAACTTTTCATGAAGCCTTCGCGTATTTCGCGAGACGATACAATCTCACGCAGATCTCCATTGCAGGACCATTTGAGGAAGAACCAACGCCAGGCGACATAAGCAACGTAGTCGCGACGATAAACGGGTACCGCCTCTGCTATGTCGGGTACGAGTCGCTTGAGAATCCGAGCATATCACAATCAATTGCTAGTCAAACACATGCAACGTTGATCTTGATGGATCCGATCGAAGGTCTCAGCCAATCTGATCAAGCGGCCGGTAAGGACTATCTGACGAAGATGCAGGATGATTTAGGTTCCTTCAAGTTGGCGCTCAACAGTGTTGGATGCTAGCCTCATCGAACTCAGTAACGTAGGTGTTCAGTATCCAAACGGAGTGTGGGCCGTGGACCATATCTCGCTCCGGATATTCAAGAACGACTTGGTTGGATTCATCGGGCCCAACGGAGCAGGCAAAACCACCCTGATCAGCGTAATTCTTGGCTTGATCAGACCTACGTCAGGCGCAGTTACGCTGTTCGGAGAATCAATATCGACGAAGAACCTGCGGAGAGTTGGCTATGTTCCACAGGTTCTCGAGTCAACCATCAGCGGATTTCCCGCGACGGTTTTTGAGACTGTCATGTTTGGAAGGGTTCCACACGCGGGGCTACTCCGTCCTTTCACCAAGAATGACATAGGAAAGACTGAGGAGGCTTTGAAGCTTCTCGAGATCTCGGAGCTACGGAATAGGAAGCTGGGTCAACTTTCAGGTGGGCAACTGCAGCGTGTCCTCGTGGCAAAAGCCCTTGCAGGAGAACCAGAGATCCTAATTCTCGACGAGCCTACGAGCGGTGCTGACATTCACTCCAGGACGGAATTCTACACTCTTCTCGCTGACTTGAACAGGGATCGAGGAATCGCCATTGTTCTCTCTTCGCACGATGTTGATAGCGTGACAAAACTGGCGAGCAAGGTTGTGTGCATCAATCGAACTCTATTCTATTACGGACCGAAGTCGGGGTTTACGAATGGAATTCTAGCGAAGACTTATGGTTACCCAATGAAGGTGATTGACGATTCCCACACTTGACGCATTTTTCACAATGATGGCTCAGGGGTTCATCCAAAGAGCATTCGTGATAGGAATCATAGTGGCTCTTCTAAGCTCGATCCTGAGCGTGTTCATCGTTCTGAAAAGAATCTCTCTCATCGGTGACGGCTTAGCGCACACAGCCTTCGGCGGCCTCGCGTTGGGCTACTATCTTGGCTTCCTGCCGTTATGGGTTGCTGGCGGCATCGTCATTCTGGGCTCCATTGGAATAACCAAGGCGATGAGATCCAAGGTATCCGGTGACGCTGCAGTCGCGGTTTTCCTCGAGCTTGGCCTAGCGTCCGGGATCTTTCTACTCAGTCTGGCGCGTGGCTATGGAATAAACTTGGAAAGCCTCCTCTTTGGAAGCATCCTCTTAGTCACCTTTGAGCAGATGCTCTACGCTCTGCTTGTTCTCGGACTCACGTTTGCGTTTGTGCTTGTCTTCTACAAGGAGCTAGCCTACAGCACCTTCGACGAAGTCCAAGCGAGAGCTGCCGGAATAAGGACATGGTTCTTCGACTATTCAGTAGGCGTGTTTGCTGGGATTGCGATAATAGTCTCCATACCAATTGTCGGCGTTCTCCTGATCTCGGCCTTGCTTGTTCTTCCCGCTCTGACAAGCGTTCAAATCAGCAAATCGCTACGGCAAACAGTCTTGCTATCTCCGGTATTCGGTCTTCTGAGTGTTGTGCTCGGCTTGATCGCGTCAGTTATTACCGATACCGCGTCAGGTGCAACAATTGTATTAGTAGGGCTGGCAATCTTCATAGTCACGTTAGCCGTCACACGGAGAGGAAAACGGCGTGTTTCCCCACACTAGGGTTGCGGTAATTTGAGTGTCCCTGAATTAACTAGATCTGAAGTCGCGTACCTCCAGACCATGCACCGTCTCAATGAATCCCGCCGCGCGACATCAGTGTCCACATTGGCGAAGCAATTTGGCGTGAAACTACCGACCGCGATAGGGATCCTAGAAAAGCTTGAGGAGAAAGGGTTTGTTACGCGCAAACCTTGGAAGGTTCCAAAGCTGAGCACAAGAGGTGTCACGTTGGCAGAGTCCATAATGCATCGACACAGGATTGTCGAACTCTATTTCAGCAGAATACTGGGCTTGAGTCACGAGAAGTCTTGCAAGGAGGCTTCGAAAGTCGACTACCTGCTTGACAAAACCGTCATACAGAAGATGTGCAAGGCCCTCAATCGGCCTTCCCACTGCAATCATGGAAATCCAATTCAGCACCCAAACCACTAGTCTGACCCAAGCAGCGATTAGTCAGTATTTCGATTCGAAAAGAGGACGAAGATGGTCTAGACAGTCCAATCTGTTGTCTACGATCAAGCCATTTGCCGTCTCTACTGCCAAACAAATAGCCAAGGGAGAAGTTACGATGGTTGATACGATACAATTATTCTGCGTGTTCTGCCGGAGCATTAAGCGAGGGCCCGTGTGCAGTATTCACAGACATGATTCGCTGCTACCTAAGACCTGTGCCATATGCAAACCCGTCATATCACTCTAGTTACGAGATCAATCCTACATCAAACTACTAACTGGACGTAATTACCGCAACGTGTGAGGATATCTAATCTTTTGGACTCAATTCCTATTGGAATAATATCAACAATCGTATTTTCATATTGGAATACCCAGCGAGGGGGTTCGGTGACAGCCAAAATTGCCAAGAAGATTGGATACACTAGCGTTGCACGTTGGCCAAGAGCGCGCAGACCCAGCAACTGGAGCAAGAGCAGTCCCCCTCTACCAGACGACGTCATATGTTTTCAAGAGTACCAAGCATGCTGCCGACCTCTTCTCACTAAAGGAATCTGGAAATATCTACACTCGGATAATGAACCCGACCACCGACGTCTTTGAGCGAAGAATCGCCGCTATAGAAGGAGGCACAGGCGCGTTAGCGGTAGCTTCAGGACAGGCGGCAGAGACTCTCTCGTTACTGGCTATTACACAGGTAGGTGACGAGATAGTATCCGCCAACAACCTATATGGTGGAACATATGAACTGTTCCACTACACCCTCCCGAAATTGGGGAGAAAAGTCAGGTTCGTCAACTCCGCCAAGCCCAACGAATTCGAGAAAGCAATCAATGAGAAGACGCGGGCAATATACGCCGAAACGATCGGGAACCCCAAGCTGGACGTCCCAGATTTCGAAGCCCTTGCGCAGATATCACAACAAGCAGACATCCCGTTAGTTGTCGACAATACTGTAGCCATTGGATTGGCGAGGCCGATCGAGTATGGCGCAGACATAGTAGTAGCTTCGGCGACCAAGTACATAGGTGGACATGGCACATCTATCGGTGGCGTAATCGTCGACTCTGGGAAATTCGATTGGAGCAGGGGCAGATTCCCCGAGTTCGTTGAACCAGACCCCAGTTATCATGGACTGAAATACTGGGAAACTTTCGGGAATCTCCCGGGTTTAGGAAATATCGCGTTCATTACCAAGGTCAGAGTGCAGCTGCTCCGAGACCTCGGACCGGCTTTGAGTCCCTTCAACTCCTTCCTGTTCATACAAGGACTAGAGACACTGCCCTTGAGACAGAGGACGCACTCTGAAAACGCATTGAAAGTGGCGAAGTACCTTAAGGATCATCCATTGGTCGAATGGGTCAACTACCCAGGATTGGAAAATCACGCAAGCCATGAACTTGCAACCAAATACCTTCGCGGGCACTACGGCGGCCTCATAGGTTTCGGAATAAAAGGCGGATTAGAAGCTGGACGAAAGTTCATTGAATCGGTCGAACTTCTTTCCCACCTCGCGAACATAGGCGACGCAAAGAGCCTCGTCATCCACCCAGCTTCAACGACGCACCAGCAGCTAACCAAAGAAGAACAGGAAGAGACAGGAGTCACCGAAGACTACATCCGACTATCCATCGGCCTAGAGGATGTAGAGGACATAAAAGACGATATTGACCAAGCCCTGAGAAAAGCCGTGAAGTGAGCTCGGCATCTATCAAGTGGAGCTGTTACACGACCGGACAATATCGGCCAGATGATGGGTTATGCCAATCAAGATACCAGACAATCTCCCAGCGGCAAAAGTCTTGAACAATGAGAACATATTCGTCATGTTCGAAGACCGAGCCTACCACCAAGACATTCGACCTTTGAAAATAGCTATTCTGAATCTTATGCCCACGAAAATAACCACGGAAACCCAGATACTACGATTGATCGGAAACTCCCCTCTTCAGGTGGACACAGTTCTGTTGCATCCGAAGAATCACAATTCCAAAAATACTCCCGGAGAACATTTGATGACGTTCTACAGATATTTCGAAGACATCAAGAACCAGAAGTTTGATGGAATGATCATAACCGGGGCACCCGTGGAGCACCTTGAGTTTAGAGAAGTAGACTACTGGGATGAACTTGAAGAGATCATGGATTGGTCCGTCCATAACGTCTTTTCCACATTCTACATGTGCTGGGGTGCCCAGGCTGGACTGTATCATCACTACGGAATACCCAAGTATCCTCTGAAAGAGAAGATGTTTGGAGTCTTTCCCCATTCTGTAAGTAGGAAGAATGTCAAATTGCTGAGGGGATTTGACGACGTATTCTACGCTCCCCACTCGCGTCACACGGAGATCCGAAGAAGTGACATAGAAAGGGTTGCAGATCTGCAGATCCTCTCGGAGTCAGAGGAGGCTGGAGTGTACATAGTTGCAAGCAAGGACGAAAGAAAGATCTTTGTCACTGGGCATTCCGAATATGATGCGCTGACGCTGAAATCCGAATATGATCGTGATGCTGCAAAAGGGCTTGACACAAAGGTACCCAAGAATTACTATCCTGACGATGATCCTAGTTACCAGCCTGTGGTGAAATGGCGCGGCCATGCCAGCCTTCTATTTTCAAACTGGCTTAACTACTATGTATACCAGGAGACTCCTTACGACCCGAACGAGATAAGGTGATTTGCGGGAGCGTTGAACCGAGAAGACCCCGGGGCCATCTGATGGTGCGCACACACAAGCAAACCTCTGTGGACGAAGAATGGCCTGAACGACGGGGCTTCGGGATGGTTACCATGAAGAATCCCGTCTTCTTGCCGTATGACTAGATTGCTAGGGCACATTCGCTGTGCCTTCGGCGGCGACGACAAGTCGGTCTAGAATAACGAGAAAGGAATCCATCTCCTGGGACGTGATGCCATGGATCGTCCCCTCGACGAACTTGTCGTGAAGTTTCAGGGCTCGCTTTAGCGTCTCGCCACCTTTTCCAGTTATCACTACGTTAATCGTCCTTCTGTCCGCATCACTTCTCACACGCCGAGCAAGCCCGGCTCTTTCAAGCCTGTCGACGACGATGGTCATTCCGGGCGCGGTCATTCTCTGCTCCCTAGCGAGCGTTACCATCGAGGATGGGCCGGATTTTGATAACACTCTGAGCGCCCGCAATTCAGCCACAGTCATCTGTAGGACCGACAGGTTTCTCTCGGCGAGTCTACTCCATGTCCTCAATCCATCTGATAATGCGCGCCATACATCATATTTAGAGACGGAAATCTGCGACATTTCACATGTCTCCTGGCGGCTGAATTAGCAGTTCGGAAGTTCCTCCGAGACCGCAATGCTGTATTCTAAGAGCATCCCGGCAGTTTGCTCAGAAGAGCTGAAACGGTGAATATTGACGCTACGAGAGATCACGGGTGACGCTATGGTCACCGTGTTGACATCCATCGGCGCCATGAGCGCGCCAAGAGCGGTCTTGGTCAGAACGACCGATTTGTACTTCAAATTCATCCGTGCTGAAACTTAGAGGCTCAATAATTAAGCGTTTAATCTTCTGCCCACACCACATTGCTCATTCTTGGGCACTTCAGGCCTTCTCCAACGCTCTCCCTAGACAAATGTTATAGCTACCTACTTTGCGCGTTGGCAATACTCGAGTCTCAGGTGAGTTCAGTTGCTGGATTCGGGAGATATTGCCTGGGTGATTGCTGCCACCGCATTGGTCATGATCATGACGCCTGCGGTGGGGTTCTTCTACGGTGGGCTTGTCAGAAGGAAGAACCTTGTCTCGACAATAGTTCAATGCTTTGCCATATTTGCAGTCATCAGCCTTGTGTGGGCTCTTTGGGGCTACAGCCTCGCACTAGGTCCGTCAATACATGGATTCATCGGTAGCCTAGCCGACATTGGTCTGAATAACGTCGGGTTAGCACCTAACCCGGGATACTCATCAACGATTCCCGAACTGCTCTATTTTGCGTTTCAGTTGAAATTCGCAGCCATAACTCCAGCGCTCATTATCGGAGCGTTCGCTGAAAGAGTCCGATTCAAATCTCTGATTATCTTCGTAGTGCTTTGGACCACTCTCATCTATGCCCCAATCGCTCACTGGATTTGGGCCGTGGGTGGGGTACTCAGAGCAATTGGAGTTGTCGATTTTGCTGGAGGATTAGTGGTGCACACGGCGGCGGGCGTCTCCGCCATAGCTGCCGCCCTGGTAGTTGGTAGAAGAGGGGGTATCGACCAGAGGAAGGAGATCAGACCAAACAACATACCATACGTGATTCTTGGTGCATCCATCCTTTGGTTCGGATGGTTTGGTTTCAATGCTGGCAGTGCACTTGCAGCTGACGCTGTAGCCGTTAATGCTCTGGTAGTGACAAACTTGGCAGCGGCGGCAGGTGCCGTAAGCTGGATGTTGACTGACTGGGTTAGAAAGGGCAAACCATCTGCTGTAGGGATTTCTGTTGGAGCGGTCTGTGCCTTGGCAGCAGTAACACCAGCATCTGGTTATGTGGGTCCGATGCCTGCGATAATCATCGGACTTACAGCGGGAATCATGTGCAACTTCGTCGCAGGCTGGCGGGCCAGAACCACTCTGGATGATTCACTGGACGTGTTTGCATGTCACGGCGCGGGCGGAATGCTAGGGACATTCGCTACGGGTCTCTTTGCCTCAACCGCAATCAACGCCGCCGGACCTAACGGTCTGTTCTTCGGAAACCCCGCACTAGTCGTGGCTCAGCTAATTGGAATCGTAGTTGTGGCAAGCTTCGCGTTTGTCGGCTCCTACGTGTTGTTGCGTGTGATCAATGTCTTCACACCTGTGAGGGTCAGCCCCAAGGAAGAAGACGCGGGGCTGGACTTGAGTCAGCATGGCGAAGCAG
>Ga0208321_1000832_pt1 | contig 13052 bp, 11 predicted proteins | sample June2015DPH_4_15_FD_184692 | JGI IMG/M metagenome (GOLD analysis project Ga0208321, IMG submission 184692) | Peatland microbial communities from SPRUCE experiment site at the Marcell Experimental Forest, Minnesota, USA - June2015DPH_4_150... | ecosystem: Environmental > Terrestrial > Soil >... | reverse complement strand
ACCAACAAAGAGACCCCGGCCGATGGCCGGGGTCCCAGGAAACCGGCTGAGCACAGGTGTCACGCATGACGCGACGCATGTGTCACCGATGTCGCGACTCAAGACACTGGCGCGCCCGGAGGGATTCGAACCCCCGACCCTCTGATCCGAAGTCCGCTTCCCGTCGGGGCGAGCAGCGAGAGTCGATTCGTGCGTGGACGACGGGCCCGTGAGAGAACGCCGTCGTCGATTCCGGGGTGAGTCTGGGTCCCGCCCCGGAGAGAGTCTCCATCCCATCGCGTCAACTTGGAAGAGTCCGATGCCCTCGTCAGGATCGGCTTCCTTCAAATGCCCACGACGAGAGGTCGGATTATGCGCCTCGACGTAGCTCGGGCAGTCAGGTCGAGAGGAGTCAGACCGAGCCGACCTGAATGTCCCGTTGATGCTCTTCTGCGAACTGCGCGGCCGCAAGAACTGTGCTGGTCCGCACACGATGCGCGCCTGGGAATGGAGTCCTTGAACCTGTCGGGGCGTCGACGCGGGAGGCCATCCGGCTCGCCGACCGCGTTCGTGGCTCGCGCTACGGCAAGATCTTAAAGCTGCCGCCGTCGATCGGCCGAACCACCCCGAAGTGCCTGCGATCGAGGGTTACGACGGTTCGTGTCTGATGGCGGGCGGCAAGGATGACGATCGACGCGTCGGCGAGCCCGATCGACTGGTCGGCGTAGCGCTCGACGACCGCGTGTGCCCGTGCCAGGTCCTCGGTGCCGAAGGCGGCCAGATCCCAGGCGCCGCCCGCCAGCTCGCGCAGCACTGCCAGCTCGGCCGAGACGCCGAGCCGCGACGCGACCAGGTAGTCGAGCTCGGCCACGACGTATGGCGAGATAACCAGGGGCTCGGTCGCGGTGTCCACGACGGTCGCGACCGCCGCATGATCCGGCTCGTCCGTATCGAAGAACGCAAGGAGCGCGCTCGTATCGACGATCACCGCTCGCCAAACCCGGACAGGTGCTCGTCGGCCTGGCGGGCGATCGGCGCACCGCTTGCGAACAGGCTGCCATGGGGCCGCGGCCGCTCAGCGCCGACCGCGCTGCGGATCGAGTCCCGGATGACTTCCGCCTCCGAGATGCCCCGTCGTCGAGCTGCCCGCTTGACAGCCGATCGGAGCTCTGTGGGCAGGTAGATGGTCGTCTTGTCCATGGACGTATGGTACCACCGCTGGCATTGGCGTCCACGATGGCTCCGGCCAACCGGCGAACGATGGTTCTCTTCACGCCCGACAGACGCGAAACACGCCCGCCGCGGCGCTGCGGCGGAGGACACGCCCGCTTCCCCGGCGACGGCGCGGGCGAGGAGCGTCTTGCCCGTTCCGGGTGGCCCCACCAGGAGCACGCCGCGAGGGAGCCGAGCGCCGAGCTTCAGGTACCGCTCGCGGTTCTTGAGGAAGTCGACGACTTCGGCCAGCTCCGACTTCGCCTCGTCCTCCCCGGCGACGTCCTGGAAGGTGACACTCGGCTTCTGGGCGTCATATAGCCGGGCCTTCGAGCCGCCAAAGCCCAGCATTCCTTGCTGGCTGTGCTGCATCTGGCGGGCTAGGTAGTAGATGACGCCGATGAACAGCAGGGCCGGCAGGAAGCTCGTGGCCAGCAAAGTGACGATCGACCAGAAGGTCGACCCAGAGCTGCTCGTGTCCGTGGAGTCGCGAGAAGACCGTTGCCCAGGGCGCGCTCAATTGGCTTCTGTCCAAAGACGAACGGATCATCCCGATTCCAGGAGCGACCAGAGCGGAGCACCTGCGCGAGAACGTCGACGCGGCCGGCTGGACGCTAAGCGACGATGAGCTCGCCGCGCTGGAACAGCCCTCACACTGACCGGCACGGCGCGAGCAGAGCGAATCAGGTGCCCATCTGAACTGGGAAGAAGGCGTTGAGAGTCCTTGACCAGCTCGCGCTCGTTGTTCAGCTCGATGTCGGCGGCCACGAAGCCAGGAAATCCCAGATCAGGCGGAGATACTGGTCGGGCGCATCGCGCCGGACGCTGTGGCCGGCGCCGGCGATGCGCTCGATGCGGGCCTGGGGCACGAGCTCGGCGATCAGGGCCTCGCCGTCGATCGACAGGAGGGACCCGACCTCCGAATCCGCCCCGATGACGAGAGTCGGACAGGTGATGCCGTGCAGGATCACCCGCCAGTCGGTCGATGCGTGTTCGGCAGGATCGAGCGCAGCCGCCGTGGCCGGTCGCAAACGGAGCTTCGCATCTGCCCACGGCACCAGCTCCGCGTCCGACCAGCGCGGGTTCTCGGCGCGAGCGGTGGCGACCAGGATCGTCCGGTCCAGTTGCCGCCGCACCTCTATCTCCTGCCGAAGCCGCTCCACCTCGCTGGGACGTCCCAGGCCACCTGGCAGCGGCCTCAGCCACCGGCTCGGCGGGTCCTCCACCACGATCGCCCTGACCATATCCGGGTGCGTGCCCGCCGCCACGAGGGTTGCCATCGCCCCCATTGAGTGGGCGATGACGGCTGGGCGCTCCAGGCCGAGGACGACGATCGCCTGCGCGAGGTCCTCGCCCATGACCAGCGGCCCGTAGCCACGCTCGGGCGCCTCGGACTGGCCGTGCCCGCGCGCGTCGAGCATGACGATGTCGTAGTCCCCTTCGAGGGCCTCAGCGATCGGGGTCCAGCACAGCCCGTCGTCGGTGAAGCCGTGCGCGAGTACGACCTGCGGGAGATCACCACCGGTCCGCGTCCAGTGAAGGGATACTCCATTGGCCTTGACCGATCCGGCCAACCAGCCGTTCGCGCTCATGTCCGTCGGTCCTTTCTCAAGATCGTCGCTGCCCAGGCCTGGTGCCGTTCCGGGCTGATGCTTTGACGCCGTGCGCCTGCGGCGGGGCGACGAACCATCTCGCGGCGTAGGGCGGGAGGACCGTCTTCTTGCTCGACCGCACCCTCGTCGTCGGGTCCAGGGCGTCGACGGCGACCGGCAGTCCCGCTTCCTCGAGCAGGCTCCCCGGGATGGTTCGCTGCCATTCGGTCAGGTTGAAGACGGCCAGGAGCCGACCATCCGGGTGATCCCTGACGAACGCGAAGAGGGCCCTATCGCCGGCGTCGACCACCTCCAGCGGAGTCGCAACATGAAGCTGCGGCAGGCCGCGCCTGACGTCAATGAGGTGCCGGAAGCCGGCGAACAGCCGGCCCTCGACGGTCGTCGGGTCGTGGCGCCGCGCGGCCGCGGCCCAATTCATGCGGGGACGGTGGACCCAGCGGTTGTCCGAGGCGTGATCGGGCTCCCGCTCGAAGCTCCAGTCGTTACGGAGGCCGATCTCGTCGCCCATGTAGAGCAGCGGGATTCCGTCCCATGCGAGGATGATGGCGTGGCCCAGGAGGATCCGCTCGATGGCTCGATCCGTCGATAGCGGGTCGCCCGCCTCAAGCGCCGTCTCAAGACCGGCTAGGCTCGCGCAGGTGCCGCAGACGCGAGAGTCATTGGTCGCCGGGTTGTGCTGGAAGACGACGCCCCGCGCAAACGAGCCCGGGAACGAGCCGTCGTAGAACGCCGAGAGGAAGGCGCGATGCTCGGGGCCGGTCCAGCCGACTGCCTCCGCGTCGTCCTCCGTCACTGCCCAACCGATGTCGTCGTGGCAGCGCACGTAGGTCCCCCAGGCCGTGGCCACGGGCTTGTGCGGGAAGTCTCCGAGGACGTGCGTCATTAGCCGGGTGTCCCTGGTTGCGAGCGCCGACCAGAACTGGACCATCACGCTGTTGTGGTAGACCATGTCGCACTCGCGGCCGGCGAGCGGCCCAACGCCCAGATACGGGACTAGGTCATCGGGCCCGACGATCGCTTCGGCCTTGAAGATGACGGCTGGCGCGGCGATCCGGGCGCACGCTCGCAGCGCCCGAAGAAGCTGGTGGACCTCCGGCTGGTTCTGGCAGTTCGTTCCGAGCCGCTTCCACATGAACGCGACCGCGTCGAGGCGGAAGACGTCGACGCCGCGGTTGGCCAGCTCTAGGAGGGCGTCCAGGATCAGGGCGAACAAGCGCGGGTTAGACCAGTTGAGGTCCCACTGCCAGCTGTTGAAGGTCGTCCAGACCCAACGCCCGTCGGGGAGCCGGGTGAAGTTGCCCGGAGCGAAGTCGGGAAAGACCTCCGGCAGCGTCCGCTCGAACTGGTTCGGAATCCGCCGGTCCGGGTAGGTTCGGTACAACTCCGCGAAGGTAGGGTCGCCGGCGGCGGCCGCCATCGCCCAGGGGTGCTCGGCCGCGGTGTGGTTGACGACAAGGTCGATGCAGGTGCTCATACCTCGTTCTCGGAGACGGCGGGCGAGGTGCTCGAGATCATCTATCGTCCCGAGTCGGGGCTCGACCGCGCCGAAATCGGTGACGGCATAACCGCCGTCGTTGTCACCGGGGCGCGTCTTGAGCAGTGGCATCAGGTGGATGTACCGGGCACCGAGCTCTTCAAGGTAGTCGATGTGGTCCTCGACGCCGCGCAGCGTGCCCGCGAACCGGTCGACGTAGAAGACGTAGCCGATCATGTCGGCCGCCTGGAACCAGTCGGGCCGCGCGATCCGCTCGTCGTCGAGGCGGCGGAGGTCGGTCGGGCGAGCGCGCCAGTGAGCCGCCAGCGATCGGACAACCGCTTCGAGCTGGGCGTCGCGGGCCGGGTGCCCCGCATACGGCACCTCGAAGCCGCCCCAGAGGTCGGGCCACCACTCGCGCAGGCGCGCCGTGAACGCGGCGGCATCGGCGGTGGGCATGTCGGCGAGCTCCTCAGCCGCGATTCGCTCCGCGCGCACCAGCCAGTCGGCCCCGCCGGAACCCTGCGATGGACTGACCTGCGACGTGAGCAGGCCCGCACCCGCGCCTAGGTCGGTTGATGCAGTGGTGTCGCTCATTGGGGACCACCCTCGCCGCTCATAAGACCGATGCTGCCGTCCTGACCGATGAGTACCGGGATCGGGTCCGCCAGCTCGCCGACGAACTGGCCATCGACCTGGTCGCGCCACGCTATGAGAACAAACCCGCTCTTCCACTCCAGGATGCGGCCCGCGTAGAATCTTGCGACTTGATCACCCAGGAGGAAACGACCCGGGGCCACCCTGAACGGGCCTAGCGGATCGTCACCTATGAGGTAGTGGACGCCGGCCTCGGCCACCGACCCCGACCTCGCAGCACGCGCGGCGCTGGCGTCGGTCTCTCGAGCACTGAAGATCACCGCCCACCGGCTGCCGGCGCGGAGAAGCTGCGGCACTTCGAGTTGACGGAACTCGCCCGGCTCCGAAATCGGCGGCCCGACCTCCCAATGGCTCAGGTCCCATGACCAGGCGTGGCCGATCACGCCGCGGCCGTCGGACGGGCCGTAGTTGGCGCGGGCGGTTATGAGCAGGTGAACGGTGCCGTCCGGAGCGATCCATGCCCACGGATCGCGCCAATACACCTCGCGCCCGTTCTGCTGGGCCGTCTCGTACCAGCGCGGGTCGGCCGAAATGACGACCTCGGTCTTCGTCCAGTTGTCCAGGTCGTCGGAGAGGGCGAGGCCCAGCTGCTGGATCCACCGTCCACCCCGCCGGGCGAGCCCGGTGTACGGCATGAGCCAGCGATTCTCGTGGCGCACGACGGATCCCGTCCACGTTGCCTGCTCGTCGAAGGCCCCCCGGGGGCCCGGGCGGAGCGCCTCAGGACGGAGCCTCCACTTTCGCAGGTCACGCGAGACAGCGTGGCCGACGCACGCGTGCATATGGCGCAGGTGTGGGTTCCCGAGCGATCTCGGCGCATATAGAAAGAACGCATGGGCTTCATGGCCTTCGATCGCGTACCAGGCGTCCCATACCCAGTGGTCCGGCAGGCGAAGCGTCATGCGGTAGTCACCTCGAACCAGGCCGATGCGTCAGGCGCCAACGCGCCGCCCAGCGGCTCGGTTCCGCCTGGACCCTGACCGTTTTCCGGAAGATGTAGTGCACTCGAGCTGCGGACCCCCGCGGGGCCACGTGCGCCTCGCGGAACCATGGATGTTCCGCAAAGGTGTGGTTTGGCACGACGTCGACTATCACTCGGACCCCCCGCGCGCGCGCTTCGGCGATGGGGACGCGAGCATCGTCGAGCGTGCCGAAGAGTGGGTCGATGGCGGTAGTTGGTGACCTCGTGGCCGCCACCGACCGTCGGAAACCGGCACCGCGGCGTGATCCAGATCGGCGTCCACGCCGAGGCCCTTCAGGTACGGCAGCCGGCTGCGAATTTCTGCGATGTCGCCGACGCCGTCGCCGTTCGAGTCGGTGAAGCTGCGGATGTAGACCTGGTAGGCGCGGGCGCGCCGCCACCAATCGGCGGCGGCGCGGTCCACGGTCATGACCACGGGCGCTAAGGCTCAGCCCTTGATGCCCGAGGCGGCGATGCTCCTGATGAAGTAGCGCTGACCTACCAGGAACATCACTACCGGCACGAAGCTTGTCAGCACGACGCCGGCCATTGTCGTCGCGATGTCTGGGCTCAGGTTGGAGCCCCTGTTGAGGGTGATGGCAAGCCCCTGCTGAAGCGTGTACATGTCCGGCGAGGTGTTGAAGACGAGGGGCTTGAGGAGGTTGCTCCACTCCCCCAGGAACGTGAGGATGAACACGGTCGCTATCGCCGACCCGGCAAGCGGAAGGGCAATCGAGAAGAAGATCCTGTACTGCCCGGCTCCGTCCACCATGGCGGCTTCCTCGAGCTCCTTGGGTATTGTGATGAAGAACTGACGGAAGACGAAGATCGCGAACGGACTGGCGAGACTCGGGATGATCAGGGCTTTGAAAGTGTTGAGCCAGTCGTGCCAGCCGGCGAGCATCAGGTAGATGGGGACGAACAGGATCTCGAACGGGATGATGAGCGTCGCCAGCACCAGGATGAACAGCAGGTCTCGGCCCAGGAACGGCAGGCGCGCGAAAGCATAGCCGGCAAGAGCGGCCAAGATTATCTGGCCAAACGTTACACTCAGGGCCATAACCAGCGTGTTGAACAGCTCACGAAAGAAGTTGATCCTGGCGATTACGTCCGGGTAGTTGCCCCACTGAAAAACGGCAGGGATCAGGGAGACGGGGTTCGTCAGCGCTTCCTCGTTCGTCTTGAGCGAGGTCATCACGACCCACAGCAACGGGAAGAGGAAGACTACGGTGAGTGGGATGAGGACGAAATAGCGCTTGCGGTTGGATTGTCCTACTTTCATCTGCGTCGTCCTTACCGCACTCAATACACTTGTTCGCGCTGGCGCGCAATCGACAACTGCACGGCTGTTATCGCGAGGACCGCAATGAGAAACAGAGTTGCCGCCGCGGATGCGAGGCCGGTCTGCGAAGCGAAGTTGTTGTAGATGTAGTAGACGATCGAGGTCGTGTCGCCGCCCGGACCGCCGGTCGTCATAACGAAGAAGGGGACGAACGCCTGGAAGCTGCCGATCGTGTTCGTTATGACCAGCAGCGCGGTCGTCGGGACGATGAGCGGCCAGGAGATGAAACGGAAGCGCTGCCATGCCGAGCGGACGCCGTCGATTTCGGCGGCCTCATAGAGATCGTTGCTGATCCCCTCCAAGCCGGCGATGTAGAGGATCATCGAGAACCCGGCGACCTTCCAGGTGTTCGTGATCACGATAATGATCATCCCCCACGTGCCATCGGCGTGCCAGTTCGGGAAGGGGATGCCCGCCGATGCGAGGGCCGCGGGGATCATCCCGAGCTGGTTATCGAACAGCCACTTGAAGGTGATACCGGCGGCGACGAAGGAGATCACCATCGGGAAGAAGAACGTTGAGCGGAAGAAGGCCTTACCCTTCAGTTCGCGTTCGAGGATAACTGCCAGGAAGAGACCCAAGCCCACCTGTGCCGGCATTGCCAGGATTACGAAGAGGACCGTGACTCCCACGGACTTCATGAAGTCCGAGGAGAACGGGCCGAAGATGATGTTGTAGAAATTGTGGAAGCCGACAAAGACCGGGGTGCCCAGCAGGTCCCACTTCTCGAACGCCAGCCAGATGAGGTAGCCGATCGGATAGAAAAGGAAGATCGCCATCAGGATCAACGCCGGCAGAACGAACGAGAAGCTCGTGATCTGACGGCGGAGCTCGCGGCGGTGGGGTCGCCATCGCCGACGTTGCGCGGTCGAAGCGGCCGCCCTCTCGTGTGTCGTCATGCTGACCGTCCTCGTTGTGTCGAGTCTCCGAGAGAGAGGAGCCGGGCGGTGCCCCTGGCCGCTCGGCCTCTCTCTAGCGCTACGAGGTCCCCGGATGTCCTGGGGCTGCTACGAGTTCTTCAGTGCGGTTACGGCAGCAGCCGCGTCCTTCAGCGCGGACTGGACGTTGGCACCCTTGAGCATGATGGGATCCCAGGCCTTCTGGCCGAAGGCGGTCTGGGCGTCGCTGGATATCGGAAGAGACGACCGGGCCACCCCGAAGGGGACCGAGTTGACCCAGCCCTTGAGGTAGGGATAGGTAGTCAGCTGCGTCTGGTAGGCCGGGTCGTTGGTTGCGCTCTGGGTGACCGGGAGGTTACCGGACTCGATGTTGAACTTCACCTGGAAGTCCGTCGAGAGCATGTACTTCGCGTAGTCGAACGAAACCTGCTGCCGGTCGGCGCTGTGCTTGAAGATGAAGAGGTTGTCGCCGCCGATGTTCGTCGCCGGCTGCTTGTGCCGCGGGAACGGGACGACGGTGAACTTGAAGCCGGTGAACTTTTGCAGATCCGGTAAGTTCCAGGGGCCGTTGATGACCATTGCGGCCTTCTTCTGGAACCAGAGGGTGAGGTCATAACCGGTGTCGAGTTCGGCGGTGTAGCCGGCCTTCACCAGGCCCTGGAGGAAGGTCATGGTCTCCAAGCCCTCGGCCCCGGCGAACATCGGGTCTCCGGTGTCCGAGAGGAACGTGCCGCCAGCCGTGGCAAGCCAGGCATGGAACAGCCAGGCATCCCAGCCGGCCGAAGTACCGTTGGCGAGCCAGCCCTTCATGCCGGCCTTCTGGGTGACGGCCTGGCAGGCTGACTGGAAGTCCTCCCAGGTCCACGTTGAGTTCGGGTCCTGCGAGGGGATGGCGACGCCCGCGGCGTTGAAAGCGTCGGTGTTGATGAGGACCGCGCAGTTGTTGGTCATCCAGGGCAGGCTCTGGACCTTGCCCTGGTACGTGCACAGCTTGACAAGCGCGGGAAAGATGTCCGACTTGATGGTCGGGTTGTTCGTCAACCAGGTGTCGACGTCAGCGAGCAGGTTGGCGGCCGCGTAGACGCCCATCTCGCCGCTCTCCATCCATGCCATGTCCGGCGACGCGGAGTTGTTGGCGGAGACGAGGGCGCGCAGCATCGTGGCATTCTCGACGCCGCCGTCGGTCTCAACGATCGTGTCGGCCGCATACTTGGCCTGGAAAGCCGGATAAAGAGTCTTCAACCAGTACGTCTGAGTGGCCGTCGGCATCGTGTCGAAGAGGTTGGCGCTTGCCGCAGCCTGTGTGGCCGCTGACGTGGGGGTTGCAGTGGCACCCGGAGCCAATGTAGGGCCGGTTGTTGGAGTGAGCGTGCTGGCAGCCGAGTTGCACGCGGCAAGGAGCGCGGCGAGGGATGGAAGGGCGATGCCGGCTGCGACCGCCCCCTTGAGTAATTGCCGACGACTGATCGCCTCGTCGAGTCTGTCTACCATCTGACCTCTCTCCTTCTGACCTCTCGCGCGGCCGATGACTGGATCGTCTCTGAGCCGGTTTCTGAAGGCGCGCGGGCGAACTCGTCTGTCTGTACAATGCGTGATGGAACCGGTTCCACCCGATGCGACGATTGTAGCAACCGCTGTCAAGCCTCAGCAGCGTGCCAGCCCGGATCACAAATACCAGCAAGGTCGCCTCGTGGACCAACTCCGGGGTCGGGCACAGTGGTTTCGCCAGCGCCTGGCCCGAACGGTGTGGAACCAGGGTGGAGCCGGTTCCACGTTTCTGGTATTCTTCGATGTCGGCTATCCGCGAGCGAGAAGGCCAGTGTCGACGACAATCCGGGATGTAGCCAGGCGGGCGGGGGTCGGTGTCGGAACCGTCAGCCGGGTCCTCAACGACCGGCCGAAGGTCGATCCCGTGACACGCGCCAGGGTCCTGGCTGCGATCAAGGAACTCGATTTTACGCCGAGCTCGTCCGCCCGGCGGCTTTCCCTCGGACGCTCGCAGACGGTCGGTGTCATCGTGCCGTTCCTCACGAGGCCATCGGTCGTCGATCGGCTTCGCGGGATCGAGGCCGCCCTGGACGCCGCAGGCCTGGACATGGTGGTCATGAACGTCGAGACGGCCGAGCGGCGCGACGCATTGCTCCGGACGGCGGCGCGGCCGGAGCGGATGGACGGCTTGATCCTGGTCTCGATAACGCCGTGCGACGAAGAGGTCGAGCGCATCCAGGCGAGCCGGCTCCCGCTGGTGCTCATCGACGCCCATCACCGCAACGTTCCCCGCGTCGTCGTCGACGACGTGGCCGGCGGGAGGCTGGTGGCGCACCATCTTCTCGGGCTGGGCCATCGCCGCATCGGGTTCGTCGGCGACATTCCGCGGCCCGGGTTCCGTTTTGCGTCGAGCCGCTTGCGCTTCAAGGGCGTCCGGCAGCCGCTTCGAGAGGCAGGGCTAGAGATCCCGCCTCGTTTCGTCGGGCTCGCCGAGCACTCGCGCCAGAACGCCCGCCAGTCCGCGGAGCGCATGCTTGCCACGCCGCAGCCGCCGACGGCCATCGTCGCCGCCAGCGACACGGAGGCGCTGGGCGTCCTGGAGGCCGCGCGAGAGCTCGGCATCGACGTGCCTGGCCGGCTGTCGGTGACCGGCTACGATGACATCGAAGCCGCGGACTTCCTCGGCCTCACGACGATCCGCCAGCCACTCGAGGAGTCGGGCCGGCGTGCGGTGGAGCGGCTGCTCGCGCTCATAGACGGCAAGACGGCCGGACCGCTCCGCGACGTGCTGCCCCTGCGGCTTGTGGTCAGGTCGACGACGGGGCCCGCGCCGGCCTGATCGGGACCCCTCGGAGACAGCGCCTTCCCAAGCACGGCGGAGCCCAGGGCCCGACCTTGCGACCCGATGCCGGAAAGCGGTCCGGGTTTCGGTCGGCCGGGTCGAGAGCGATGGCCGAGGCGGTTGAGCCGCGCCGCTGAGCTACTCGGCCTCAGCCCGAGAAGCCGCCGGCGGAACGGCCGTGTTGCCGGCCGCTTGAAGGGCCTGCTCCGCGAGGATCAGCGTGCCGGCGGGTCCGGCCATCCCATGCAGATGCGCCGGCACGAGGAATTCGTCTTCGTGGTGTTCAGGAAGGCCCGGGTAGCACTTCAGCTGGCTGCGGAGCTCGGCTCGTGCCGCCGCCAGGACGCCGGGCATCTCCGAGAGTCCACCGCCGATCACCACGCGCTCGGGAGCCAGGGCATAGACGATCGAACGGACGCCGGCGGCCAGATAGAACCCTGCCAACCGGGCCGCGGCCTCGCGATCCCCGCCTTCCAGCAGCTCCGCCCGGCGGCCGAAGCGAGCGGCTATGGCCGGGCCACTGGCCATGCCCTCGAGGCAATCCCCGTGGAACGGGCAGGTACCGTCGAACCGGTCGCCGGGGCAGCGGGGAACGGCTATGTGGCCCATCTCCGGGTGAACGAGTCCGTGGAGGGGCTTGCCATCTATCATCGCCCCGCCGCCGACTCCCGTCCCCAGGGTCAGGTAGACGAAAGATCCCAACCCGCGCGCCGCGCCCCAGCGCCCCTCTGCAAGAGCCGCCGCGTTCACGTCCGTGTCGAATCCGATGGGGATCCCAAAGGCGTCGGCGAAGGGTCCAACGACGTCGGTGCCGGACCAGCCCGGCTTCGGAGTCGTCGTGATCCATCCATACCGCGGCCGGTCCCGCCGCAGCTCGATCGGCCCGAATGAGCCGATCCCGATCGCGTCGATCCGTCTCCCCGAATCGACCGCGCGCCGGAAGAACCTGAGGGCAGCCCCGAGCGTATTCGTCGGGCTGGTCACGTCGATCCGTTGCGTTTCACCGATGTCATCAGGGCCGGTCCCGATCAGGCAGACGAACTTGGTCCCGCCGGCCTCCACCCCGCCGAACATTCGTGCCTCTCGTTTCGATCGCCTCGACATCGTCATTCGGTCGGTCGGCACGGGAATGGTGCCACGGTTCACGACCCCGCATGAATGGTGGCTCGTGCAGATCCTCGCGGACATGGTCAGGTCGGCGATCGATGGGGAGCGATGGCGCGCCACACTCGCCCACGCGTTGGCTCTGCCGGCGCCGCAGAATATTGGGTCGGACTCAGGTGAGGTCTCGGGGCCGTAAACTCGTCTTTGGGTCCTATCGGGATCCGCAGAACCGTTGCTGGACAGCTCACGCCTAACACAGCTACGGACGGCCAATCGGAAGGATGGGAATGACTTTCACCGAGGTGGCCTGTGTGAGTCGCCCGGGCTTTGATGGAGACTCTCCACGGAACCCAGGGCGAACCAGCTTGAACCGTGCTGGTCGGTGCTCTGCTCTGGCTCTTCGCCGCACGTCGAGGTGTCGTCAGCGCCCTTGTTGAGTCAGGCATGGTGGGCATCGTCCTAGGTCTCGCGGGCCTGCCGCTTGGCTAGCTTGTTATCTCGGCCTCAAGCCCAGTCGAACCTCCAACCGGGATTGTCGCTGCCCGGTCGCCCCCTAGCACGCTCGATCGGCTGATGGTCTGGCGGCGAAGGCATCAGCGTCGAGGCGTATAATCCGGCCTCTCGTCGTGGGCATTTGAAGGAAGACGATGCTGACGAGGGCATCGGACTCTTTCAAGTTCACGCGACGGGATGAAGACTCTTTCCGGGGCGGGAACCTGACTCACCCCGGAATCGACGACGGCGTTCTCTCACGGGCCCGTCGTCCACGCACGAATCGACTCTCGCTGCTCGCCCGACGGGAAGCGGACTTCGGATCAGATGGTCGGGGGTTCGAATCCCTCCGGGCGCGCCAATGTCTTGAGTCGCGACATCGGTGACACATGCGTCGCGTCATGCGTGACACCTGTGCTCAGCCGGTTTCCTGGGACCCCGGCCATCGGCCGGGGTCTCTTTGTTGGTTGCGCCAGTAGCCCTTGTCGG
>Ga0208321_1000830_pt1 | contig 13071 bp, 7 predicted proteins | sample June2015DPH_4_15_FD_184692 | JGI IMG/M metagenome (GOLD analysis project Ga0208321, IMG submission 184692) | Peatland microbial communities from SPRUCE experiment site at the Marcell Experimental Forest, Minnesota, USA - June2015DPH_4_150... | ecosystem: Environmental > Terrestrial > Soil >... | reverse complement strand
ATTCTTTTACATGATACGATTTACTGCTGGAAAAACCATCAATCCGTGGGACTTCTTTGGCTCTTTTCATGAGCGGAAGTTCCAAGAAAAAAACCGTTGCCGTGCATTCGAGCCTGCCCACTTCGCCTGCCGGTGAAATGCCGGAAGTGGCAGACTCCAGCCCGCTGAAATCCGAAAGCCCTGCGGTGGGTATGAATGACCGCTGGCTGGTCACCGGGGTCTGCATTTTTCTGGCGGCAATCACGTTTGCCGTTTTCGGGCAGACGCTGGGGCACGGATTTGTCAATTACGATGACGATCAGTATGTGTATGACAACCCACAGGTCGTTCAAGGATTGACGTTGCGCGGCATCACTTGGGCTTTTGCGACCTCGTATTCAGCCTATTGGCACCCCTTGACCTGGTTCTCACACATGTTGGACTGTCAACTCTGGGGCTTGAACGCCGGGGGCCATCACCTGACCAATGTGATCATTCATGCCGCGAACGCGATGCTGTTGTTCATGGTGTTGCGGCGGATGATGGGGCTTCGCTCCAATAAAAGCATTGGAGCTACAACCCCACAGGTGCGCCTTCGCTCAGAAGCTTCGTCGCCACAGGCGGGCCTTCGTCCCGACAAAGGCGTCGGGGCTGCGGCCCCGCCAGCCGGCGCATTGTGGCCCAGCGCCTTCGTGGCGGCGATGTTTGCCATCCATCCTTTGGATGTGGAGTCGGTGGCCTGGGTGACGCAACGCAAGAACGTGTTGAGCACATTTTTCTGGCTGCTGACGATGTGGGCCTACACACGGTACGTGGAGAAGTCCAAGGTCCAAGGTCCAAAGTCCAAAGTTTTCTACGGTCTGGCGCTGGTGTTTTTTGCGTTGGGGCTGATGAGCAAGCCGATGCTGGTGACCCTGCCGTTCGTGCTGTTGTTGCTGGATTACTGGCCGTTGGGAAGGTTGTCAGGTGTCACGTGTCAGGTGTCAGGTTCTGATTCACGCGTCATGCATCACGCATCACGTATCATGCCTCAGATTAGTCATCTGCTGTTTGAGAAGCTTCCGTTTTTGCTGTTGGCCGTGGTATCGAGTGTAGTGACCTATCTGGGGCAAAAAAGCGAGGGTGCCATGATGACGCTCGAGCAGATTCCGTTGGGGGTGCGGCTGGCGAAAGTGCCGGTCAATTATGTGACCTTTCTTCGAAACATCATCTGGCCGGAGGGGTTGGCAATCCCGTATTCCGATGCCCCCGCTTTCCCTGTTTTCCTGGTGGTACTATGCACTTTGCTGCTGGCAGGCGTTACGCTTCTGGTTCTTTGGGCGGCCAGAACCAAACCCTATGCGGCTGTAGGCTGGTTCTGGTTTCTCGGCACCCTGGTTCCGGTCATCGGGCTGGTCCAGGTTGGCAACACGCCGGTAGCGGATCGTTTCACATACGTGCCGCAGGTCGGGCTATATTTGGCCGTTGCCTGGGCGATCAGGGATTTGACGGTTTCGTGGCGCTATCGTCGTCAGGCGCTGGGTACAGTGGTGACCATGGTGATAACAGCGTTGATGGTCTGCGCCTGGAAACAAACATCGTATTGGCGAAATAGTGAATCGCTGTGGACTCACGCGCTCGCCTGCACCTCAGGTAATTATGTCGCCCATAACAATCTGGGTAGCGCTCTTTTCCAAAAAGGCAATATGGACGCCGCGATTGCCCAGTACCAAGAGGCGCTGCAAATCAAACCCAACTACGCGGAAATCCACAACAGCCTTGGCAGCGCTCTGTTCCAAAAGGGCAGTGTGGACGAAGCGGTCGCCCAGTACCAAACGGCATTGCAAATCAACCCCGACTACGCGGAAGCCCACTACAATTTCGGATTTGCCCTGTTCAAAATGGGCCAGGTGGACGAAGCGATTGCTCATTACCAAACGGCGCTGCAAATCAAACCGGACTACGTGGAAGCCCACTACAACTTAGGAATGGCCTTGTTCAAAATGGGCCAGGTGGACGAAGCGATAGTTCATTACCAAACGACGCTGCAAATCAAACCCGACTACGCGGAGGCCCACATCAATCTCGGTAACGCGTTGCTCCAAAAGGGTAATGTGGACGAAGCGATTGTTCATTACCAAACGGCGTTGCAAATCAAACCCGACGACGCGGAAGCCTGCTACAACCTCGGCAACGCGCTGCTCAAAATGGGTAATGTGGACGAAGCGATAGCCCAGTACCAAAAGGCCCTGCAAATCAAACCTGATAGCGCAGAAGCCCATAACAACTTGGGCAACGCGCTGCTCAAAAAGGGCCAGGTGGACGAAGCGATCGCCCATTACCAAAAGGCCCTGCAACTCAAGCCCGACTATGCGGAAGCCTGCTACAACTTCGGAAATGCCCTGCTCAAAATGGGTAATGTGGACGAAGCGATTGTTCATTACCAAAAGGCGTTGCAAATCAAGCCCGACTACGCGGAAGCCCACAACAACCTGGGCAACATTCTGCTCCCAAAGGGCAGAGTGGACGAAGCGATTGTTCATTACCAAAAGGCGCTGCAACTCAAACCCGACAATGCGGTCGTCCGCAACAACCTCGGCAACGCGTTGCTTCAAAAGGGAAGAGTGGACGAAGCAATTGCTCAGTACCAAAAGGCCGTGCAAATCAACCCCGACTACGCGGAAGCCCACAACAACCTGGGTAACATTCTGCTCCAAAAGGGCGATGTGGGCGAAGCGATCACTCATCTCCAAAAGACCCTGCAAATCAAGCCCGACTCCCCGGATGTCCTGAACAATCTGGCCTGGCTGCTGGCGACCAGTCCGGACGCACGCATTCGGGATGGTGTTCAAGCCGTCAAATATGCCGGGCGCGCCTGCGAACTGACGCACTATGGCGTGACCCTCCTCGTCGGCACCCTGGCGGCCGCCTACGCCGAGGCGGGACGATATGACAATGCGATTACGGCGGCGGAGAAAGCCTGCGCGCTGGCTTTGGCAACGGGCGAACAAGGCTTGTTGCAAAAAAATCAGGAACTGCTGGCTTTATATCGCGCCCAACAACCGTATCATGAGGCTGCCGGAAAGTTTGTTCCCGCCGCGCCCTAAGTTATGAGCGGAAGTTCCAAGAAAAAAACCATTGCCGTGCCTTCGAGCCTGCCCGCTTCGCCCGCCGGTAAAATGCCGGAAGTGGCAGACTCCCGCCCGCTGAAATCCGAAGGCCCTGCGGCGCGTTGGCATGACCGCTGGCTGGTCCCTGGGGTCTGCATTTTTCTGGCGGCGATTACGTTTGCCGTTTTCGGGCAGACGCTGCGTCACCAGTTTGTCAACTTCGATGACGATCAGTATGTGTATGACAACCCACAGGTCGCTCAAGGATTAACGCTGCCCGGCATCGCCTGGGCTTTTACAACCTCATATTCAGCCTATTGGCACCCCTTGACCTGGCTCTCACACATGTTGGACTGTCAACTCTGGGGCTTGAACGCCGGGGGCCATCACCTGACCAATGTGATCTTCCATGCCGCAAACGCGATGCTGTTGTTTATGGTGTTGCAGCGGATGATGGGGCTTCGCTCAGAAGCTTCGCCGCCACAGGTGGGGCTTCGCTCCAATAAAAGCATTGGGGCTACGACCCCACAGGTGGGCCTTCGCTCAGAAGCTTCGCCGCCACAGGCGGGCCTTTGTCCCGACAAAGGCGTCGGGGCTTCCGCCGTCGCCGAGGCTATGGCGGACAAGTCGGCCCCGCAAGCCGGCGCATTGTGGCCCAGCGCCTTCGTGGCGGCGATGTTTGCCATCCATCCTTTGAATGTGGAGTCGGTGGCCTGGGTGGCGCAACGCAAGAACGTGTTGAGCACATTTTTCTGGCTGCTGACGATGTGGGCCTACACGCGGTACGTGGAGAAGTCCAAGGTCCAAAGTCCAAAGTCCAAAGTTTTCTACGGTCTGGCGCTGGTGTTTTTCGCGTTGGGGCTGATGAGCAAGCCGATGCTGGTGACACTGCCGTTCGTGCTGTTGTTGCTGGATTACTGGCCACTGGGACGAGTGACCCGCCTTCACTGCGCTTCGGCGCGGCAAGCGGGTGGCAAGTGGCAGGTGACAAGCCTGCGGCTGGTTGTTGAGAAACTTCCGTTTTTGCTGTTGGCCGCGGTATCGAGTGTAGTGACTTATGTTGGGCAGAAAAGCGAGGCTGCCATGATGACACTCGAGCAGATTCCGTTGGGGGTGCGGCTGGCAAAAGTGCCGGTCAATTATGTAACCTATCTTCGAAACACCATCTGGCCGGAGGGGTTGGCGATCCCGTATCCCTATCCCCCCGCTTTCCCTGTTTTTCTGGTGGTACTATGCACCTTGCTGCTGGCAGGCGTTACGCTTCTGGTGCTTTGGGCGGCCAGAACCAAGCCCTATGCGGCTGTAGGCTGGTTCTGGTTTCTTGGCACCCTGGTTCCGGTCATCGGGCTGGTCCAGGTTGGCGTCACACCGGTAGCGGATCATTTCACGTACGTGCCGCAGATCGGGTTATATTTGGCCGTTGCCTGGGCGATCAGGGATTTGACGGTTTCGTGGCGCTATCGTCATCAGGCGCTGGGCACAGTGGTGACCATGGCGATAACAGCGTTGATGGTCTGCGCTTGGAAACAAACGTCGTATTGGCGAAATAGTGAATCGCTGTGGACTCACACGCTCGCTTGCACGTCTGACAACTTCATTGGCCACTACAGTTTTGGCACCGTGCTGGTCCAAAAGGGCAATGTGGACGAAGCGATTGCTCATTTCCAAAAGGCACTGCAAATCAACCCCAACGACGCGGGAGTCTGCTACAACCTCGGCAACGCCCTGTTCCAAAAGGGCAAGGTGGATGAAGCGATCGCCCAATACCAAAAGGCGCTGCAAATCAAACCTGACTTCGCGGAAGTCTGCTACAATCTTGGCAACGCGCTGTTCCAAAAGGGTAATGTGGATGAAGCGATTGTTCATTTCCAAAGGGCTCTGCAAATCAACCCTGATAACGCCAAAGCCCACAACAACCTGGGCAGCGCGCTGCTCCAAAAGGGTGATGTGGACGAAGCGATCGCCGAGTACCAAAAAGCGCTGCAACTCGACCCCGACTACGCGGGAGCCTGCTACAACCTGGGCAACGCTCTGCTCCAAAAGGGCAAGGTGGACGAAGCGATTGCCTATTACCAAAAGGCGTTGCAAATCAACCCCGACTTCGCGGAGGCCCACTACAACCTGGGCAAGATACTTTGCCAAAAGGGCAGAGTGGACGAAGCGATCACTCATCTCCAAAAGAATCTGCAAATCAAACCCGACTCTCTGGATGTCCTGAACAATCTGGCCTGGCTGCTGGCGACCAGTCAAGACGCACACATCCGGGATGGTGTTCGAGCCGTCAAATATGCCGAACGCGCCTGCGAACTGACGCACTATGGCGTGACCCTCCTCGTTGGCACCGTGGCGGCCGCCTACGCCGAGGCGGGACGATTTGACGATGCGATTGCGGCGGCGCAGAAAGCCTGCGCGCTGGCCACGGCGGCGGGCGAACAGGAATTGCTTGAGAAAAACCAGAACCTGCTGGCTTTGTATCGCGCCCACCAACCATATCATGAGGCTGCCGGAAAGTTTGTTCCCGCCGCGCCCTAGCGTTCCCGTTCATCCTCACGTCGCCGGACAATTTCCCGATTCCCATTGCCACATGTCTGCCAGCAATTGGATGTTGGGCGCCTGCTCGCGCGCCAGCGGAGTTGGATGTTGGATGTTCCCCCGGCTGCTATTCCACATCCTCGCCCAGTTCGACGTTCCAATAGGCAAGGTCAATGAAATGCTTCCAACTGTCGTGCCGGTGCAGGCTGAAGTTGATCTGCACAAACGGACGCCATTTCGGGCGCTTGGGCTTGCGGACAAGATGCATACCGGCTTCCTGCGGCTTGCGGTTGGCTTTCTGCGTATTGCATTCAACACAGGAACAAACAATGTTTTCCCATATCGTCGGCCCGCCGCGGTCGCGCGGAATGACATGGTCTAGGTTCAAATCCTTCCGGTCAAATACGCGCCCGCAATATTGGCAGGTGTTCTTGTCCCGCTCAAAAATGTTGTGGCGCGTGAACTTTACTTCCTTCTTTGGCAGCCGATCGTAAACGAACAGCAGAATGATTCGCGGCACGCGAATGCGGAAGGAAATGGTGCGGACGGATTCCTCCTGCGGTGCGTTTTCGGAAACGTTGCGCCATTCCTGAAAATCGAAGGTGTGAAACGAGCCGTCCTCGGCGTTGACAACGACCTGTGCATGGCCTTGAAACAACAACGTGAGCGCGCGGCGGGCGGTGCAGACGTTGACCGCCTGCCACAACCGGTTCAACACAAGCACATGCTGGTTTAGCGCGGTGTTCATGGCGCTGACGAGGAAAAGTAACAAAACCGCCGTTGCAGGTCAATGCCATCCCTAGAACAGTATCCCTAGAACAGTAGTGGGGGCGTGTTGACTCCGTGTTGACTCAGGATAAAGGTTACCGGGGCTGGGAACTGGGCGAGGGGTTCTGCGATACGTTGACTCAAGATCGTGTTACCCAAATAGCGTCCATGTTTTTGCCGGATCTATTTTACAAACCCCTGATTGTCCTTTTATGGATTTGGCGGGAGAATAACCGATAATACGCGCAGGCAGTTATGAACAATCGACGTGTTTCGCGCTCGGACACCATGAAACTTGCCCTTTCTCCGCCGCAAGTTTACTTTGTCTTCGCGTTTCATGCCGACGACGAGCATTCTTGGTATTTCGGCCTTTTACCACGACAGCGCCGCCGCGCTGATTGTGGAAGGACGGATTGTTGCTGCGGCGCAGGAGGAACGGTTTACCCGTAAAAAGCACGATTCCGATTTTCCGGCCAGCGCCATAGCCTATTGCCTGCAAGCTGGCGGCCTGCAACCGGAGGACCTTGATTACGTTGCGTTTTACGACAAACCACTGCTCAAATTTGACCGGCTGCTGGAAACATACCTCGCCTTTGCGCCCGCCGGTTTCCGCAGTTTTCGCCTCGCCATGCCGGTCTGGCTCAAAGACAAACTTCATCTGCGGCGTTTGCTGCACCGGCATCTGCCCGCCGCGCGCCGCGCCCGTTTTGTTTTCACCGAACATCACGAGAGCCACGCCGCCAGCGCGTTTTACCCCAGCCCGTTTGACGAGGCGGCGATTTTGACCCTTGATGGCGTCGGCGAATGGTGCACGGCAACCATCGGCACCGGAGAAGGGAATCGCATTCGCCTTCTGCGCGAGTTGAAATTTCCTCACTCGCTGGGATTGCTTTACTCGGCGTTCACCTACTATTGCGGGTTCAAGGTCAACAGCGGCGAATATAAACTCATGGGGCTTGCGCCTTACGGTCAGCCGCGATTTGCCGATGTAATTCGACAGCGGCTGATCGAGATCAAAAATGATGGCAGCTTCTGGATGAACATGGACTATTTCAATTATTGCCAGGGGCTAACGATGACCAACGAGCGTTTCCATGCTCTGTTTGGCGGACCACCACGTCGGCCGGAAACGCAACTGGAGCAGCGGCACATGGACATTGCCGCGAGCATTCAAGTTGTGACCGGGGAAATCGTTCTGAACATGGCCCGTGAAGCCCACCGGCTGACTGGTAAAAAAAACCTCGTGCTCGCCGGTGGCGTGGCGCTGAATTGCGTCGCCAACGGGCAGGTTTTGCGGGATGGGCCGTTCTCCGAAATGTGGGTTCAGCCGGCCGCTGGCGACGCCGGCGGCGCGCTGGGCGCGGCGCTGTTCGTCTGGCATCAATTGCTCGAAAATCCGCGCCAACCCGCCGGGCGTGATGCCCAGCAAGGCAGCCTCCTTGGCCCCGCATTCTCAAACGAAGCAATCGCGTACACACTTGCCGCCGCAGACGCACCATATCAGAAATTCACCGAGGAGGCGGAATTGCTGGCCGAGGTTGCCAAACTGCTTGCCGCCGGCAAAGTCGTGGGCTGGTTTCACGGTCGAATGGAGTTCGGCCCGCGGGCGCTTGGGTCGAGAAGCATTCTGGGCGATCCGCGAAATCCAGCCATGCAATCGGTGGTGAATCTCAAGATCAAGCAGCGCGAAAGCTTTCGTCCGTTCGCGCCATCCGTGCTGAAGGAACACGCTTCAGAATACTTCGCGCTGCCGGTGAAGAGCGAAAGTCCTTACATGCTCCTGGTCGTGCCCGTTCTGGAAAAGCATCGCACGGCGATTTCCGATGCCGACAGGGATACCATGACTGCAAACCCGGATTTGTGCCGCCGGGTGAATATCGTTCGCTCGACTCTGCCGGCCATCACCCATGTGGATTACAGCGCGCGCCTCCAGACCATTGATGAGGAGCGGCACGGGCGATTTTACCGGCTGCTCAAGGCGTTTGAACGTGTGACGGGTTGCCCGGTGCTCGTGAACACCAGTTTCAATGTGCGCGGGGAACCCATCGTATGCTCCCCGGCCGAGGCATTGCGATGTTTCCTTGCCACAGACATGGACGCGCTGGTGCTGGAAGATTTTGTCCTCCGAAAGGAACAAATGACCGGTATTCTTTCCGCCGAGGAGCGGGCGAAGCACCTAGCAATCTTTGAACCTGATTGATGCGCCTATGAAGTGGTTCAATCTTCCGCTAAAACCAACGCCACGCGTGCTGCGGCAATTCGCCGCCGCATGGCTCGGATTTTTTCTCGCGGTGGCTGCGCAACAAGCGTTCATTCGCGGCCGCACAACCGCCGCCGGTGTGCTTGGGGCAATCGCTTTGATCGGCCTGGTTGGCCTGTTGAAACCGTCAGCCGTGCGATGGTTGTTCCTGGGCGCGACCGTCGCCGCGTTTCCCATTGGCTGGGTGATGACACAAGTGGTCCTCGCGGTGATATTTTACGCGGTGTTGACACCCGTTGCCCTGGTATTTCGCTGGCGCAGGCGCGATGAACTGCAATTGCGGCATAAGCCCGAACAAACCAGTTATTGGATTACGCGATGCCCCGAACAGGACGTCCGAAGATACTTGAAACAATTTTAGCGCAGCCGTAGGCTTTCGGCATCCCAATGAACCGGCGACCATCCAGCGAGTTTGAAAAAGCGGCAGCGGCTCAATCCAGCGGCGGCTTTCTGCACGACCTTTGGGACTTCCTCAAAATGAACAAGAAGTGGTGGCTTGTGCCCATCATTGCAGTACTTCTGATTTTCGGGCTGCTGATCCTGTTGTCGAGCACCGGGGTGGCCCCGTTCATCTACACCGTGTTCTGAAGTTAACGGGCCGGCGGTGGAGCAAGCTGGGTACGCAAGGCATGGCTGTATTCGAGCGCCAGCCGGTTTGTGGGACTATGTTGGAGAACTTCTTCGAACTGAGAAAGCGCCTCGTCGGAACGCCCCTCTTGCATTAAAGCGACGCCAAGATTTACCCGCGCTTCGAGCAGATCCGGTTGGATACGCAATGTTTCGCGGAACTGTTTCTCGGCTTCAGCTGTCATGCCCGCTTGTCCGACAGCCACGCCGTAGAAGAGATGTGCCTTCGCCGATGCCGGGGTGAGACGCACCGCTTCCGCAAGCTGCTGTGCCGCATCGGAATAATGCCCCAAAGCCAAAAGGCTCTTCCCCACCTCAATGCGCAGATTTGCGTCCACCGGATTCAGCTTGATGGCCTCGTTGTAATTCGTCATTGCTTTTTCGATCCAGCCGCGGCTCTGGCAGAAGCGCGCCAGCGCGACCAAGTCCGGCTCGCTATGGCTGCGGTTGGCCAGCGCCTTGTGATAACAATCTTCTGCCGCCGCCTTGTGTCCCATTGCTTCGAGACTTTGCCCAAGGTTGATCCAGGCTAGGCTGGATTCCGGGTTCATGGCTGTCACACGCCGGAATTCGCGGATCGCCTCTTCACGCCGGCCAAGCAGCCACAACGATTGTGCAAGGCTGTTGACCGACTTCACATCCTCCGGGTCCAGTTGCAGGGCGCGCTGGAACGCGGCGACGGCATCCTCGGATTGTCGCGCTTGAGCGAGAATTACGCCCAACCGGAACCAATGCACCGGGTCGTCCGGGATAAGTTCCAGCTCGCGTCGCAATGACGCCGCCGCACCGGCCAGATCGCCGGCTCTCATCTTCACCGAAGCCAGCTGGCTGTACGGCACCGGGTCGTCAGGAACCAAAGCCACTTCCTCTTCGCAAATCCTCTGTGCTTCCCTTAACCCGGCCGGTTGGGCCGCCGGTGCCAGTTTTTCGAGTGATGCCTGCAAGCGCAGCATTTGCATATCATGGTTCAGTTGCCCCGTGAACGGTGGGTTGCTGATACGGGCGAGGATTAAATTCAAAACCTCCAATTCGTTCAAATCAGACCAGCCCAACCACCGCGCGCAATCCGCCCCCGACGGCCAGGGCCGGATTGTGCCGCTGCGCACAGCAACCCACCCCGGCAATAATTTCTCGACCTCCGCGCCGATGGTTCTGGCCAAAAGGTAATTGCCAGCGAAGTTCAAATGAACGTGTTCGTAAAACAGGTTTTCACCAGGCAAGCCGTTCGGACTTTGCTCCGCAAAAACACGTTCGCCATCCGCCAACAATAGATGCCCGGGCTCGCGATGCGCAATGCTTTGCCGGGTCAAGTCATTGAGCTTGCGGTCGCAACGAAAGCGCAGGGTGTCCAAGTCCCGCGCGGCCTGGAAATGCCGCTGCGCCTGCTGCGTTTGGCCCATCGCCAACGCACATTCCCCCTGGCGAAAATGAAGATCGGCAAAACTGTCGTCAATCTGTGCCGCGGCCTGGAACTGCTCCGCAGCTTCCGGCTCTTCGCCGGCTGCCTGGGCCTTGGTGCCGAGTTGGTAAAGCAGTTCCCATTTTGCTTTGTCCGGCCCGGACAACCCCGGGCGATGAACCGACGCGAACGGCGCGGAGTCCTTTATGTTGACCGCCACGGTGCTCACCACTATGCCGGCGCCGCTGCGCTGCCCTGCCTGGATGATGTCCGCAAGATTCCGCTCGAAATGGCGATATACTGCGTTCATGCGCGGATCGTCGGCCCGCACTTGCTGGTTGAGGAACATTTTCATGCCACCCCATTCATCCCCTCCCGGCGGCGGCTTCTGGGCCCACTGGCGCGCGAAATCCAGCAATTGCCCGGTTCGCGTGGTTTTAAGTGCCAGGATGCTCCGGATGAGCGGCAATGGCGGCACTTGCGGTCCGAAAATGGTGCCGGCGCCAAAGGGGCCCACGACTTCGTTGTTACCCATGTAAATGACCCAGATATCGCCACCGGCATTCGCACAGTCGCGCGCGATGGGCAGGATGGCGTATGAATTGATGGCCGTCATCGCGGTATTCACCACCTCAAAACGCACGCCCGGATACCGCAGGCTCAACATCGCCTGCAACATCCGTGGCAGACCGAACGCGGGTTGCGGCTCGCCTTTGGCTGCGGATTCGCCGAAGACGAAAATCCGCACCGTATCAGGGGCTTTGGATTGGGAAATTGAAATCGGCCACGGCAACCTCGACAGTTTTGGCCCGAAGAAACGCCAGCCAAACTGGTGGTTCTGTACGAAAATCTTCTGCCCATTTCGCTGGGCAGGCAACAGAAACGCTGTGGGATAGCCAAAACCGGCCAGTCTCAACACCAATTCAACCAAACCAAAAAATAACGTCGGTGCAGCGACCAAGGCCAGAAGACGGAAAACCCAAAGTCGCCAGCCAATGACACGGGAAGTTGCCGCCATAGCTGCTTTGTCTTGGGCTGGAGCCTTCAGAATGTTGGCGGTTGCAGTGCTCTTCTTGCGGCGATTAAACATGGCAGATTCGACGAATTTGCAGGTTGCAGAAACCTCAATCCGTTTTGCTGTTTCTTAGTTTCTTAGTGTCACACGCAACCTGAAAAATCAGCATGGGTAAATGAGGACAATCTGTCAAAGACAATTGGCATTCCCACCCTTGATGAACCCGGTCCCAATCAAATGATTACGATTGAGGTCGGATTCACCATCACGCTGTGCAACCTGATTGGCGGAGCGAGCCAGCCGGGATGAGGAGAAACGGGTTTTGGTCAAATCTGCGATGTTCAACGGAACTCATTGCACTATTGGGGCCGGCTCATGATAGGGCTTGCCGGCCCGGTAGAGCTCAAGCAGTTGCCGGTTTTTCGCGGCCACGGCCGTTAATCCGGCACTGGTTGCGAGCTGCTCCGCCTTTTCCGCCGTGGTCACCGCTTCCGGGAAACGGCCTGATTCGGCATAAGCGGCGGCCAGCGTCCCGATGAACAAGGGTTGGCCATAATGAGTCAGTTCACACGCGCGTTCGGCCAAGCGGACCGCCTCGGCCCCATTGCGAAGCTCGTCATCGGGACTGGCGGCCAGCACCCACGCCAGGTTGTTGAGCGCCACGGCCAGGTTGGGATTTAATCTCAGAGCCTTCCGGTATTGGGTAGCCGCTTCGCGGGTGCGACCCGACAGGCCAAGTGTCATGCCCAAATGAAAGAAGGTTTCGGGGCGGTTTGAATTGACTTGGATCGCTTGGCGATAGTTCTCGATTGCTTCATCAAACCGGCCCTTGGCGGTGAGGGCATTGCCCAGTTTGCTCAACGCTTCGAAGGAATTCGGATTGATCTGGATGGCCTTATAATAGTTCTCGATTGCTTCATCAAATTGGCCCTTGGCGGCGAGGGCGATACCCAGATTGTACAGGGCTTCGGAGTCATTCGGATTGATCTGGATGGCCTTGCGATAATTCTCAATTGCTTCATCAAAGCGGCCCTTGGCGGCGAGGGCGATGCCCAGATTGTATAGCGCGTCGGAGGAATTCGGATTGATCTGGATGGCTTTGTAATGGTTCTCGATCGCTTCATCCAACCGGCCCTTGGCGGTGAGGGCGACACCCAGGCTGGTCAGCGCTTCGGGGCTATTCGGATTGATCTGGATGGTCTTATGGTAGTGTTCCATTGCCTCTTCAATGCGCCCCTCGTTATACAAGCAGTTGCCTAGATTGCTGTGGGCTATCCAGCATCCCGGATTTTTGGCCAGCGTGTCGCGCCAGAGGGTTTTGACGTCGGCGTACATCCCACATTGGTGCCAGGTCAACAGGCCCAGCACCAATAACAATGTCCCGACCAGGACCGGCTTCAGG
>Ga0208321_1000819_pt1 | contig 13310 bp, 10 predicted proteins | sample June2015DPH_4_15_FD_184692 | JGI IMG/M metagenome (GOLD analysis project Ga0208321, IMG submission 184692) | Peatland microbial communities from SPRUCE experiment site at the Marcell Experimental Forest, Minnesota, USA - June2015DPH_4_150... | ecosystem: Environmental > Terrestrial > Soil >... | reverse complement strand
TGCGAAAACCGAAGCAATGGGGCTCTTTCGTAAGGGCTGGTCTAAAGAGATGGTTTTGGCTGCTTACACGCGAGCCATGGCGGTTCGCATGGCCAGCTTAATCGATAGGGTAGGTTTAGAAAAAGAACTGGTGATTACGGGTGGGCAGTCGAAAAACATTGGGATTGTCAGCAGAATAGAGGTTGTTTTGGGCGTGAAGTGTTTGCCGATGCCTAATTGGCGGGAAAACGGCTTAGACCCGATGATTGCAGGTGCATTGGGCGCGGCGCTTTTTGCTAAGGCGCTGTATGAGAAGGCGCAAAAAACTTAGACGGGGGTTGATGGATTATTATTACGCATTATGGCTACAGCAATGGGTCAGGCGATTACTACATAACTATCGACACAGACAAGTGCAACGGCTGCGGCAAATGCGTTAAGCAATGTCCCCAATCAGCACTTCAGCTGGAAACCATGCTCATAGACCTTGAGGATAAGACCGTTGCATCCGTTACGGAGGAGCATCGGAAAAAAATAAAGTACACCTGCTCTTCCTGCAAACCCGAAACCAATAAGGCTCCATGCGTGTTAGCGTGCGAGAGCAAAGCAATCAACTGCACATGGAAGCCACAATAAATCTTCAATTCGTCTTGTTATTATGAAGATTGTTAAGCATGCGACCTGTTGCTTACAAGGCAACCGCTCTACCGGGCTGAGCTATCGAGGCACCCACCAAACACGCTCAGATTATACCAACACATGAAACCTTACACAAATAAAAGTTACTACTAAACGAGTCTACAATTCATTTTGCTTCGGCCAAAGCATAAGGGGTATTCTAGGAAAAAGCTTTTCTCTAACTTGAACAGAAGAGGGCCACGGGGATTAAAATGGAAGACGAATTTCTCATTTATTTAAAGGAAAAAGTGGGTGAGCATCTTATTGCTTCTTTTGAGCATGCAGATTTACTTTTGTGGGGAGCTAGGGACGGAGACGGCGTTGTTCTTCTTGGATTGACGCTGGCAATTGGCGTCCAAGACCCTGCTAATATGAAAGAAATTAGCCAGCTTTCCAAAAAGGTCAAGGACATAATGGAAATTGCCTTTTCTCTCAGTAAAAAAAGCAATTCTGTATTTTTTACTATTTGTTATTCGATTTCAGGCAGTTCCCTATTCCGAATAACTAATCCAAAAGATCCTCTAAATTTGATGAGTAGTTTGGTTGTTGATGAAAAAAGCACGCCTGCAATGATTGAGCGTTTGTTTATGACAAATTTCGGTAGTACTGGAACAGAAAAGCCCGTTAACAAGTCAACATCTGATTGGTTTCATAGGTGGACTAGGGCTAATCTGCCCACTCAATACGTCAAAGCAAACATTGATGGGTTAGTACTTGATCAGGAAGCTAAACCTGTTATTCTCTTGGAAACCAAAAGGTCATTTGAAAGCTCAAATACATGGAGACCGTATCAAGCCGATTCGAGAAATTACTATCTGCAAAATATGATATCAAAAAAAGCAGCGCTAGACTTTTGGGCGGTCTACCATGTTAAGGGGTTGCCCGTTGATGATTCTTCTGATATCGCGTTGTTCATAGTTACCGATGTGTCTCTCATCAATCAAGAATGGATTAGTTACGCTCGGTCTAATGTTAAAGCAAGAAAAGTTATAGAATTAATTCAAAAAAGATGCGGAAAAATGGAGCGCTAAATAATTGATCCTTCCAAAGCTTCTTATTATATGGTAGACACACAATAGAGCCTAACGCTAGGAGTACTGCAATTGAGTAAGTTGGGTTCAAAGGAAGCGCTTGTTGAAGAAGAGCTTTATCATCAGATTAGGGAGGTTCTGGATAAGAATCACTTCAGTCTAAACGGCGTAAAGTTTGGGCTTATTCAACCCCAGTGGTCCGTCCATGGTGGTGGCATAGCTGATTTGGTTTTGCCATTTGCTGACGGTAGACCTTTCCTTGTTATTGAATGTAAAAGAAAAATTGAAAAGCCTTCAGGATCTAGGATCATCCGAGATTTCGACGTCTTTGGAAACAACGTTCTGAATCAAGCCCTCTCCTACGCAATGAGGTTAGGAACCTTTGCTTTTGCGACAACGAACGGTTCGAGGTTAGCTCTGTTCAGAACCCCCTCAGGAGGCGAACCATTTAGAATTGATACTCATAGACTTCTGGTTATTGACCCTTTTAAGTTAGATATGAAAAATGTCAGCGCTTTGCTTGATTTCTTGTCAAAATGGCACAGTGGCGTTCATGTCAGATTGGTTGAAATAGACTGGTTTTTTATTTCAAGACTGAGGAGCTTTGTGGATTTCCTCTCAAAGTCTTTTGAGCCAGTAATGAAGACTCTGTCTTATGATGCCGATTTTTCAAGAAGGCTTCAGGATTTTTCAAAGCGTGTTGGCGAAATTACACTCAATCAATTGGCTAGAGAAAATGCGTATCTCTTAATGAATAAGATTGTGTTTTACAAAACACTTGAAAGACATTACAAAGTATCCAAATTAAAGCCCATCTCGGCTCCTGATGGTAAGTTTTTCTCTCAATTCCTCAGGGGATTTTTCGAAAAAGCTATTGCTGTAACAGGGGATTTTGAACCAATTTTTATTACTGAATTCTATGATGATATTCCTTTACCTGACGAGGAATTTGTCCTTGAAGAAGTTAATTCCTTCATACAAGAAATGGACACTTATAGACTTGAGGAAGTCGGGTCGGATGTTGTAGGATACATATATGAGGAACTAATTCCAGACGAAGAAAGACATAGACTGGGGCAGTTCTATACTCCGCCACCTATTGCTGAGTTGATTGTGAAATGGGCCGTTAGAACTGCTGATGACGTAATACTTGATCCTGCAGTTGGAAGTGGAACATTTCTTGTTAAATCCTACAAAAGACTACTTGAATTGATTTTAGAGAACGATATGAAATTTAGGAAAAAGCCAGCTTCAGGAGTTATCCACAAGAAGATATTGTCACAACTTTACGCGGATGATGTTAACCCCTTTTCAGCACATTTGGCATCGGTCAATTTGGCAATGAGGGACGTCAAACATCCAACAAGCGAAATGAACATTTTTGTTGAAGACTTCTTCAGTTTAAAATCTAGAATGGAAGTGTTTGCTCCCTACATCATCAAAACTCCAAGGGGCGAGATTAGGCGGCACATCGCAATTCCTGCATTCGATGCAATAGTTGCCAATCCCCCTTACACGAGAGGCAACGAAATAAACGATAAAACGCTTAAGCTAATAAGCCTCAGTATAGGCGACGCTTTAAAGAAATACAAATTGTCAGGAGGGCTGTTAAATGAGACAGGTATATATGTTCACTTCATTATCCATGCATACGATTTTTTGAAGAAACATGGCAGAATTGGAATGATAATTAATAATAGTTGGTTGCAAGCAGATTACGGTGTAAATTTTGGGAATTTCCTACTTGACCATTTTAGAGTGAAAGCAGTAATAGATTTCAATCAGAGGCTGTTCCGGGTTCCATTAGTCGCAACTTGTGTTTTGCTTCTTGAACGAGAGGACAATGTAAATGAAAGAAGCAAGAACAAAACAGTCTTTCTGTATGTTGACAAAGAAAGCGAAGTTGAAGATATACTAGCTGCAGTTGATGAACCACAGAAATGGGCAGGCAGCTTCCACATAAATGAAGTAAAACAAAATGATTTGCCAACGAATCAAAAATGGATAAAAAAGTTTTTTAATACAGAACAAATAGAGACAGCAATTATTAATTCCCCTTTGATGGTTTCAACTGACAGTTTTTTTGAGCCAAGATACAGTAACATAAATGGCGTAATGGCGAGGGGCGGGACAGGCGCCGATAAATTCTTTTACCTTTCAAAACAAGAGGCAAATAAATGGAATATACCTAATGATTTTCTTATTCCCGTTCTTGTTAGATCAAGATATAACAAGTTCTTCACTTTTACGATTGACGATTGGAAAGACCTTAGGCAAAGGGAAAAGCCTTGCTATGCCTTCGTTTGTCATCAGGGAAAAAATAGTTTGTCTGAATCAGTCAAGGAATTTATCAAATGGGGAGAAAAAACTGATTTAGTGCGAATTAAGGCGGGTGAGCAACCCAAGAAAGCAAATCAGTCATTGGCTTCGGTTATTAGAGCGAAGGATAAAAAGCGTTTCTTTGGATGGTACGACTTAAGTGGAGTCACAAAATCACCCATATTTGTTTCAAGACGGGCGCAATATCATAACAAATTTGCGTTAGCCAAAATTAACAAACTTGCAATTGATGACGGTTTCATCACTCTTGTTCCAAAAAATGAGGTGATAGATCTTAATCTTAATGTTGTGTTATCATCACTTAATTCTGACGTAGGGAGATTTTTTGTGGAAATTTATGGTCGATCAACAGGTGGCGGGGTAATAGAATTAGATGACAAATCCACGGGCAAAATTCCAATAATTAACTGCCAAAAGATATCCCAAAAAAATAGGGAAGAATTGGACGCGCTTTTTAGTAAACTTGAGGCAGAGACTCGACAAATTGGCGAAGCTGAAACTCAAGAAAGTATTGGGAAACTCCAACATGTTGTAGATGAAATTGATGCAAAAATGGCGGATATTTTGGGAATTGACTTGACGATAATTGAAAAGATGAAAGCCATAACGAAGTTTTTCTTTGAAAGAAGGCTCGCAAGGATAGACGATGCTCGTCCTGAATCGGTGAAAGGTGAGGAGGAACCCAAAATTGCGCCGCCAAAGAAAATGAAAAAAGAGCAAAAAATCAACAATGACAAACAGTTAACAAAGTGGTTAGATGAAAAGTGAAAATAAGTGCTTGATAAAAGAAAAGTAATCTATTCAGGCTGTTAGGATTTTATTAGTTCTGGTCCGTATTTTTCTAGTACATAGTGGATGCCTTTGTGTTCGTATGTTCTGACGATTTTTGATAGTAGCACTGTGAGGTCTATTAGTGGTCCTTCGTGTTCTTCTTCGCCGATCCCTGCCAGTTCTTTTATGGCTTGTTTTAGTGGAGTTAGTTCTTTGATTGTTTTCACCTCTTTTTTTACATGTGGCCGAGCCGTTTGAGCTTAACAGCTATAAAGCTTTGTGAGAAGGGTAGAATTGGAAAGAATTCCTACCATATGGTAGAAAAACTTACCAATCTTTAATTCACGGCAAAAAGCAAAGCCTGTTGGAGCATATTTGAAGCAATTTAACAATAAAATCCATTTTAGCAACAGCAAAAACACATAAAAACTACATGAAAATATGTTGAAAAGTGCTGGCATTAATTCTATGTAGCTCTATGTTGAATCATATTTGGAGCCTATTAGGAGCATCTAGTAGACCGGAGGGTAGGCTGTTGCGCACACACGGGCCCTCTTAAGGCAAAGACGCACAAAAAAATAGTTAATCTTTATTCTTTTGTTGTAGCGCACGCTTCTTGCAAGCCTGAAAGCAACAGTGCTCCATGCGTGTTAGCTTGCGCGTCGAAAGCGATTAAGTGCACATGGAATCCTCATTGAATTTTCTTTATCCATAAACAATATACATTTCTCGGAACATGCATGACTTCATGCTCAAAGCTTCTTTTGCCGAGCTGGATTGTTTGAACAAAACTTTTACGCGACCGAACAAATGTCCCTAGCCTCCATCGGAAGCTGGCTCAATAGTTATAACTTTGGCGCCAGGCTTGACTTTGACTAAACTATAGGCTCAAAGCATCAGTGGCTGACCCGAATAGTCTCAACTATTGCACTGCGATTAGTTGCGACTAAAAAATATAGCTTAATTCGCCTGCTGATGGTTCCATGGTTCTGTTAAGTTTTTTTAATTAAGGTTCAGAACGGCATCTGAGATGAGATTAGCGTGCGGTTAAGCATAAATCAACTTTGAATAATGCATCAATTTATAAATTAAAAAATCAATAAAAGACACAACATGAAAAGCCTCAGACGAAGAAAAGAAAAAAGGCAACCTGATTCCGCTGTTCAAGAAAATCAGCCGAAGCCAAAGACAAAGGATATTCCTGTAATCAAAGTTGAAGTCATCGATGACACTGTAAAGTTTTTTGATGCAAAAGGCTTCCTTAAAAAACGCTTGGTTGTTGTAAAGGAAATACCAGTTTATGAGATAACAGTCATTGAGAATTTTGGGAATGAGTTAAGCGTAACATGGAAGGACGTTACTCATACGTTTTTTATGAAGGGGAAGGCTGAAGCATTCGGTAAATTGCGTGATGAAGTTAACAGGATGCTTGAGGAGCATCAGAAATCGTTGGAGAACAACGAAAAAGCCACGCTAAGAAGGAATGAACTGTTAGGGGTAATTAACGCTTCAATAGGCATCATTGATTTATCGTTTGATGTTCTGATTGGTTTGCAAGCGAAGCGAATTAACTGGCAACAAGTAGAAGACCGCTCTAACGGTTTTGGGGAGAACTTGAGTTTCACAGGGCAAACGATGCCGCCTTTGAACCTGGACTTTTCAAATGTCTCTACAGCCATAAAAAGGCAGGTTCCCAAAGAAACTTCAAAGGAAGCCTATAACATCCTAAAAACGATATATGAATACTTTAACGGCTTAAGCCTTAACGATGACCTTAAAGATTACCGCCCGAATCTCCAGAATGCTAAGGCTGTGATTTTAGCGTATTACACGTTAAATGACCTTTTACTTGGCAAGGCGGTTGGAGATAAAGAAAACAAGAAAGAGAATAGCCAGCTTGAAACGGTCTTGCAAAACTTGGCTAACGAGACTAACTTTAAAGTTAACATTGATGAACTTAAGGGCAACATAGATAAAATGGGTCTTGAAAGCGACAGAGAAAGCATTATCGAAGAGAGCAGAGGAATTTTCAAGGAACAGCTAAAACAGCTTTAATAATCAAATCACGGTTCACTTTTTCTCAGTTTCAAAGCAAATCTGCTCAAAACTAGTAAGTGCTGTTTTTTCTATATTGTTAATAAAACTTTAAAAGTATGACAATTGTCATTTTTAGCATTAAATCAAATGAAGGAATTAAATGAAAAAGAAACTTCTCAAAACCTGCCTTTTCCTAACACTATTTGGATTGCTACTAATAACGCCGATAGGAAGAGTCTCAGCCCAAACAGAATGGAATTTACAGGTATCCAATCTTGTAGGCACCACTGTTAACTATAGTTACGATCAGCTTTTGGCAATGCCTGAATCTAATGTAAGCGCTGCTGAGTACTGTTATGGCAGTCTAGTAACCAGTGGCAACTGGGGTGGAGTAAGCCTTAGCTATTTGCTTCAGCAAGCAGGACTGGACCCGGCAGTAGCTTCAGTTGCTTTTCTAGCTCAAGACGGATACGCAGTCAGCATTCCATTACAGGAGGCCATGCAGTCGGATGTAATCATCGCTTACCAGTTGAATGATTCGCCTCTGCCTGAAACGCTACGTTTGGTTGTTCCTGAATATAACGGCAACATGTGGATAGCACTGATTACTTCAATAACCATGAGTACGATCCCGGTGACTATAAGCCAACCAACATACTTTGCCCCAGGACCATTGGCGGGGATACTGTCATCAAATAACTCAACAGCGCAATCTTCGACTCAGCAACAAGAGCCCGTTCAAACACAACCCACTACGCCAAAAAATGAGACCAGCACTGAACCAGTCGTACCTCCAGCAAATGTTACTCAACCCGCACAGAAAGCATCTACGCCTCCAGAATCCAGCCCTGAGGGTTTAGGCTTTCCAGTTGTGGTTGCATATGCAATAGCACTTGGGGCAACCGTGGCGTTGGTGGCAGTAGGCTACTTTATTCATAAGGACAGGCGTGGAAAAGGTAAATTAGCTGTAGTATCGTAAATCGTCATATATTAGAAAAAATAATTGCCAATAAGTATAGGTATGCCGTTGCTGTGATATTACTTGAGAATTCGCTATGTTTATTTATAGTTTCGTATATTGAGTTGTCAGATAGTTGGGGGTAGATAAATTGGCGAAGAATCCGCAATCAAAAGATGAAGCATTCGAGGCTTTAGATTTTATAGTGAACGTGCTCAAAGAGCATGAGAAAGACTTAGATAAGCTGATTAATGAGTTAGCGACGGTTACCGAGCAACTTGGCGACACCGGTGAATTAGTCGGTAAAGTGGAAAAAGTTGAGGAAAAAATAAACAGTTTACAAAAAGAAGTAACAAACTTGATTAGTTACTTATCAGGCGCACAGAAAGAAGCTCTTCCTGCTGCGGTTAAAGAACAGGTGGGTGAGGCTGCGCCTCCAGCGGTAGTTCAAAGTGGACCTTCTGTGATTTTGCGGTGTAAGCAGTGGGAAGATTTCCAAACTTTAGCTTTCCAAGCTCAGACGTTGTCCTTTAGCTATAAAGAGGATGAAAAGGTTTTCCAAGCTGATGCGCTTAAGGGTAACCAGATTATTACTTATAGCGGCGCGCTTCCAAAGTTTTCTTCTGTTCTGAAGACTTGGTTGTCTAAGCAGCTGAATGTTCCTGAAAAGAGTATTTTGGAAGGTATTTTAGCTATAGGCTAAGTTAGTATTTTTAAACTTTATTTTTGCTTCATAAGCTTTATAAGCACTTTATAGTGTCTTAAGTCTTATTAGTGATTGGAGGGCTAGTTTAGGTTGAAGGCTAAATCACTCAAGCCATAAACCTTTTCCGTTTTCGAAGCCTTCTCCTTTCTCCTCGATGACGGATGGCACTGAGTAGCCAACAAACAAAAACCAGCCCCTCCAACACCAAGCCCGATTAGTGTCTTTTTTCATTTTCGCCAATTGAGATACAATCGTCCTGATGGTTGAAAACTCGATTCAAACTTGTGTTGCGGTTATTCTCACATCAACGCTAAACTGTGTTGCGTGGCTCTAATTGCTCGACATATCAAGCCTTATATGTAGTTAACAACTAATTATAATAATGGGTTGATTGGTTTGGCCGTGGATGTAGAAAGAACAAAGAAGCCAAAGCTTCCGAAAAAGCGGCTGCTAAAAAAAATAAATAGAAGGTAAACAATCGGTGCCTTCTATTCTGTCTAATTTTTTAAATTAATAGCTGAGAAAATGCTTTTTAGCTGTGTGTTCATAACCAGCATACAAAGGCTTGTTTAAAAAGCGAAATGGATACCCTATCCCCTCCCCTCATTTAGCTACTGAAACATCCAAGCTAAATTGCGCCTACCCTACCTACTTTTTAGACCTATTTTCAATATCAAAAAAGTAGGGTTACCCGCTTTTTGATGCTTAAATCACCTAGCAAAAAGCCTACCCTATTCCAACCAAAAATCCATTGCAGCAAACGTTCTTGTTAAAAAAAAGAAAATAGAACGCAAATAGCATGTTAGCCGCCTTACGCATCAAGGTAAGGCAGTTTTATGGGCTAATTTACTTTGGTGTTGTCAAATATTTAAGATGGAATGGCTTGATTATGCTTCCAGCCTTCAAGTCAGCATGGAAAGTTTGGCTTTCAACCACCCACTCAGATAGTTCTGAATCATGCGCCCTTATGAACTCGGCGAAATTTGCGAAGTTTTCGTGAAGCGATATGCAGGCAGCATCCCAACCCATTCCTCTTCCGTCCAAAACGAGAATTACGTTGGGTTGATTCATGTACCACTCCTTCATTTTCTTTAAAGCCTGAGTTTTTTCCTCGCCTGTTTTAAATTTAAGTTTGCTTTTCAAAAATGTGAAAGCTGCTATTTCAAACCCTATTTGACCAAACTTTGGTATAACAGTGTATCCTTCGATGAAGTTTTCTTCAAGCATGGCTCTTCTTCGGGTTACAGTAGGTTGGGAAACACCTAGGGATTTTGCTAGTTGCCTATCGCTTCTGTGAGAATCCTTCATTAATTCAAACAGAATCTTGTAGTCTATAGGTTTCAGTTCTTTCATTTTGATCAACTTTTACTATTCACTAGCGTTTTTGACAGCATATATAAACATCATTGTTGAATAAACGAAAAATCCACCCATTTTTACCAGGCAGAAGTAACAGCAACTCTTAAGAGAAAAAAGCTACTAGACACCATAAAGGAGCTCAGAAAACAAATGCCATTTCAAATTTTAAAAGACGTAGAGCAAGAAATCACCCATTTCCTCAGTGATTTAATACGCATAAACACAACCAATCCTCCAGGCAACGAAACACAAGCAGCAAACTACATAGCACAATACTTAGCCAAAGAGGGCTTCAAAACCGAAATTATCGAGTCAGCGCCCGGAAGAGGCAACGTGATCACGCGGCTTAAGGGAACAGGTGAAAAGCCCAACCTACTCTTATTATCGCATCTCGATGTGGTTGCAGCTAACCCAAACGAATGGACCATTGACCCATTTGGTGGCATAATTAAGGACAATTACGTTTATGGCAGAGGAGCCATAGACATGAAAAGCATGACAGCCATCGAAGTGCTCGTCATGAAACTTTTAAAGAAAAACAATGCCAAACTCAAAGGCGACGTCGTTTTGGCGGCTACAGCGGATGAAGAAAAAGGCGGCGAAGAAGGGGCAGGCTACCTTCTGGAGCATCATCGAGAGAAAATTTGTTGCCCATACGTTCTAAATGAAGGCGGAGGATTAGCCACTCCCACCAAAAAAGGCAACGTTTTCACCGTGCAGACGGCGGAAAAAGGAATTTTATGGCTCAAAATAAAAGCGAAAGGGGTCCCAGGTCACGGTTCCACGCCTAACACGGCTGACAACGCCATTGTGCGCATGAACAAAGTCATCAACAACCTTGGAAATTACCAGCCAGAAACCATTTACGTGCCCACCCTTAAACAATTCCTTGCTGAAATAGCGAAGCATAACCCTGAACTTAACGAGACGTTTTCACGTTTACTTGCCAATCCCAAGCAAAGCGAACAAATACTAGACGAGTTGGCAAAAAAAGATAGAGCTTTAGCTGAAGAAATCAGACCTCGAACCAAAATGACCATAACACCAACCATGATCCAAGGTGGAGTCAAAGAGAACATTATACCTTCAGACTGCGAAGCAGTGTTTGACTGCAGGATACTGCCTGGGCAAAGCGTGACTAAAACGATTGATTTAATCAAAGATCTGCTGAAAGATGTGGGCATGGAGAAGTTAACTTTTGAGATTATACAAGCGCATGACGGTTCAGAATCAACTATAGAAACACCACTTTACAATGCCATCACACAGGTTCTAAGAGAGTTTGAACCTGGCTGCGGAGTAACGCCGACATTAACCACAGGCGGAACCGATTCGCGCTTCTTTAGAGAAAACGGCAGCATATGCTATGGTTTCCAACCAATGATCCCAGACGAGCCAAACGACCAATTAAACAAACGAATGCACGGCATAGACGAGCGAATAACTATAGAAAACCTTGTTAACGGAACAAGTATACTTTATGAAACCGTGAAAAGATTCTTGAGTTAAAAAACATTGAGCCATGCTTGCTTAGTTATTGCTTACTTGAATTTCAATTTACCATTTACCACTTTGGGGTGCCACACCGTGGCTGGACGAAAGGGTGCTGTTCTTACCCTTAAAATTATACTTTGAAATTTATGAAAATGTAAAATTTTTATACTCACTTTACCTTTCTAACAAGCAAGATGCACCTATCTTGGTGTCAACCGCAAAATGACCAGCGCACAAACAATAATTAGTCGGGATGCAGCAAATTTCGAAGCGGCCAAAACCATAGGCTTAATTTCAGACACGCACATCCCTAAAAAAGCAAGATGTATTCCCAAGAAAGTCTTTGAAATCTTCGAACACGTGGATTTCATTATACATGCTGGCGACTTAGTGGAATTAACAGTGATCGATGACTTGGAGCAGATTGCACCGGTTTTAGCGGTTCATGGCAACATGGATGGTCCAGAAGTCAGCGGCGCCTTACCTAGGCTTAATTCACTTAAAATTTTCGATTGGAAAATAGGCGTCAGGCATGACCCAAACATTCTTTTTGGCTCGGGTAAGATGGTTGAAATTGCTAAACAGAACGGTTTCAACGTTTTTGTCTATGGACACACTCATAGTTCCAGCATAAAATGGGAAGGAAAAATCCTCTATATTAATCCAGGAAGCCCTACTGACCCTGCGTCTTTCCTGAATAAGCCGTCGGTTGGGTTGCTAAAAATAACAAAGCAAACCATAACGCCGCAAATAATAAACCTTTAACTCACTAGAACAGCCCAATAAAAGATAATGTACAACACTATCCCAGAAGACAGCGAAACAAGCCACATTGCCATTGTTGTAAGCATAATCCTTTTTTTGTTAAAGCAACCCTTCAAGCCTTGAAAGCGCCAAGAAGCAACCAGCCAAATACCAAGCGAAACAGCTAAAGCTCCAGCGACTACCATAACCAAAGTAACAACAGATGTTAATCCATAGACATTTGGAACAATAAAGTCGGGGACAATCGCAAGAACAAAAGAAGGAATCATAATCGCAAACACCAATGCCAAATGCAAAACAACTGCTACAGCCATGGTGATTCCGTGTTGCCGAAACTTCAGCTGCCTCTTCAGCGAGTAACCGTACAGCAGCAAAAATAAAACAATGATTTGAATAGTTAAACTAGTCGTTGCAATGAGCGCAAACGGGTTATTTAAGAGAGGCATGCACTCCACAGCCAAATCGGTTTAAACGCTAAGCGTATAAAGTTTTACTTTCACTCACCCCTCCCCTGCTCCAAACAGTAGTTTCTGCAACCGCCTTAAAAGCGCTAAACGCTAAAACGGTAATTGAAAGGTAAGAAAAATGGAGCATTGTAAAAACCCTTGGAAAGACGACTGCAAAAGCGAAAACATCAAACTATACATTCTCATAAAAGGCGAAAAAAAACCCATCTGCCAACAATGCTGGAACAAAATAGCTGACCAAGAAAACGAGTGGTGAAAAGACAATGGAGAACTTCAGCGCTAACAGCGCCAAATCATACATTGGAAAAAACGTTAACCTACACTTAAAGGATGGAGCCGTGATAATAAACGTGCAATTAACCGGAATCCATAAAGGCTCAGGAAAAAACAGCCTAATCGAGTACTCTCCATGCGGAAACCGCAGAACGACTCGCATACCACTGAGAAACATTGCTTGGGCAGAACTTTTAAACCCAAACATACTGCAAACCAGCCGCCTAAAATGTTACTAAACACAAGATAAAAGCAAAAATACAAGCAAAAGACTTCAAACTTATGCGTTGTTCAAATTGTGGCGCCTGTTGCACAGAAACAGAAATGCTTCTCTCCAAAAAAGACATCACGCGCTTAGAAAAGAAAGGCTTCAACAAAAACTACTTTGTAAAATACGACAAGCAAGGCTACGCTCAACTCAAGAACCGAGAAGGCTACTGCGTTTTCTACGA
>Ga0208321_1000818_pt1 | contig 13360 bp, 13 predicted proteins | sample June2015DPH_4_15_FD_184692 | JGI IMG/M metagenome (GOLD analysis project Ga0208321, IMG submission 184692) | Peatland microbial communities from SPRUCE experiment site at the Marcell Experimental Forest, Minnesota, USA - June2015DPH_4_150... | ecosystem: Environmental > Terrestrial > Soil >... | reverse complement strand
CCTGGCGAACATGAACGGCGCATTCAGGAAGGCCTGTTTTTCGGGGACGGGTTTTGTTATCCATGGGAAAATTATCTCTTTCCCAGCCAGAAAAGCCCAGAACAGGAGAAAGGAAACGGGGAGGTAAGCGCCGAAGGCCTCCGCCAGGCGCTTTATCGGCCTGCCCCATACTGCCTTGGAAAGATTGAGGACCGCAGAAAAGAGGACGGCACCGAAAGCGAGGCCCGCCCAGAAAACGTAGTTCACGGTGAAGACCTGCCAGGCCCTGAGCGCATTCCTGCCCATGGCGCCATACAGAAAGGCGGCGGCGCCCATGAGTGTGAGGACTGCGGAAATCACTAGCCAGCTCACGGGCATCCCCGGATAGATGTCTCTGTCATCAGGCGGCGCCAATACGCACCTCCTCGGCGCCCTCTTCTTTCAGAAGTCTTTCCACTTCCGCCGTCCTGTCGGAAGCCACACTCACGAGAACGCCGAATTTGCTGCCTGAGAAAGCAGTCTCGTAGCCGGCATCGGTACCCGGCTGGGGCAGTCCGGATTTGAACACCCAGGAGACGAAGGCGAAAAGGGAAGCGAAGAGGATCGTCCCCTCGAAGGCCACCACGACCCATGGTATCCAGGGCAGGATCGGTTTTCCCCATACGATCAGCTTGAAGCGGAGGTGCGCGTAGCAGGCGAGACCGACAAGCCCCGTGCCGCCTATAATGCCGCCCAGAAGCGTAAACGCGCGGGTCACGCTCGGCTTAGGCGTCACGATGTCCTGCATCTCCGGAAGGCGGACCGGCGAGAAGACCCGCGCTATGGAATACCCGCGATCCTTCAATGTCCTGAGACAGGAAAGGAACTGGTCGACGTAGGGGAAAAGGGCGAGCACGAGCTCGTCACTCTTCACGGTAGAGCCCTCCTTTGTGCATGGGCATGCCCGCCTCCTTCTTCACCTCGGCTATCGGAACAGAAGGCAGGAATTTGGCGAAAAGCATGAATGCCAAAAGAAGAAAACAAAAAGTCGCGAGCGTCCAGGCCAATTCGACCCAATTCGGCCAGTAGAAGCCCCACTGGTAAGGGAGGTAGTTCTGGGCGAGGGACTGGATGACGATCACGAAGCGCTCCCACCACATGCCGATGTTGATGAGAATGGAAATAACGAAAAGCCAGATGGGCGAGGTGCGTATCCTCCTGAAGAAGAAAAATAGGGGGCAGATGATCGCGCAGAAGACGACGAGCCAAAAGATCCAGGCGTAATAGCCGGTCGCCCTGAAGGCGAACGTCTGGTGCTCGAACACGTTAGCGCTGTACCACGCCATGAAATGTTCGATCACGTAAGAGTAGCCCAGGATACCGCCCGTAAGGAGAGTCGTCTCGGCGATCAGCTCCAGGGTCCGGCTGGTGATTATGTTCTGAATGCCAAAAATACGCCTCATGGGCACGAGCAGGGTGAGGACCATCGCGAGACCGGAATGGATCGCCCCCGCGACGAAATAAGGCGGGAAGATGGTGCTGTGCCACCCGGGCTGGATGGGAAGGGCAAAGTCCCAGGAGACGACGGTGTGCACGGAGATCACGAGTGCCGTTGCGAGGCCCGCTATGAGAAGGTAGGAGGTGCCGTAATGGTGCCACTGGCTGGCCGACCCCGTCCAGCCAAGGGCGAAGTACCCGTAGATCCTGCGCCCCAGACCTACGGTGCGGTCGCGTATTATCGCGAGGTCTGGCACAAGCCCTGTGTACCAAAAGATGAGGCTCACCGTGAAATAGGTGGAGACGGCGAGAAAATCGAAGATCAGGGGCGAAATGAAATCGGGCCATATCTGCCTTTGATCCGGGTAGGGGAAGAGCCAATAGAAGAGCCAGCTCCTGCCGAGGTGGATCAACGGGTAAGAGGCCGCCATCATGATGCAGATCATGGTCATCGCCTCGGCGCTCCTGTTAATGGAGGTGCGGAAGCGGGCCCGGAAGAGGTAGAGGATGGCGGAGATGAGAGTCCCCGAGTGGGCGAGGCCTATCCAGAAAACAAAGTTGCCGAGAAAGATACCCCACATGACACCGGGCGGACGAAGGCCAGTAGACCCCATGCCCGTCGCCACTAAATAACCCCAGGCGGCAAGGCCGTAGGAAAAACCGAGGAACAACACCAAGGCCACGAACCAGAAGACAAGCGAGGGCCTCCAGAGGGTCCCGAGTATCTGCCGGTCCACGTCCTCGAACTTCACGACAAGATCCGGTTCTATTTCAGGCATCATATCTCCTGCATGATCTTCTTCAGGTAAATTATGGCGGTCTTCGTATTCAGCCTCCCCAGGATCTGGTAACCCCTTGCCTGGTTCAAGAGCTTCGAGACCCGGCTTTCCGGGTCCATCAGGTTGCCGAAGGTAATCACGTCAGCCGGGCACGTCTGGGCGCAGGCCGTCGTGAACTCCCCGTCCCTGACCTTCCGGCCTTCGCTCGTCGCGACTGCCTTTGCCTGGACGACCCGCTGAATGCAGAAGGAGCACTTTTCCATCACGCCCTTCTGGCGGACGGTTACATCGGGGTTGAGCTGCCATTCAAGTGGATGGTCATGTTTCCACGTGAACCAGTTGAACCTGCGCACCTTCCATGGACAGTTCTCATTGCAGTCGCGTGTCCCTATGCAGCGGTTGTAGACCTGGTTGTTGATACCTTCCGGGTTGTGGTGGGGAGCAAATACCGGGCAGACCGACTCGCAAGGTGCGGAATCGCAGTGTTGACACAACATAGGCAGGAAACGGACAAAAGGCTGCTCCGGCTCGAAATAGCGCTCGATGTGGAGCCAGGACATCCCGCGCCCCATGAGCATGTTCCTCTTTCCCACGAGCCCCACGTTATTTTCGGCATAGCAGGCGACCACGCACGCCTGGCAGCCGATGCACCGGTCGAGGTCGATTACCATGCCCCACCTGTAACCGACATGCTCGTGCGCCGGGTAGAAGTCCCTCTCTTTGCTCCATCCCGAAGGCAGGGGAAGTGTGATCTCAGGTGCTTCTCCCAGGGTGTCGCTGTAATCTTTCAGGGTGATGCTCTGCGCTATCCTGCGGCCATGCTGGTAGGCATAACCGTCCGCGTTGGCAACGGCAACGAAACGGCCCGTCTTCTCGATCGTGACACCCGGCACCGTCAGGACGAGTCCGCCTGCTTTGTCGATCTGCCCCTCCACAAGGTCCCGGGGGTTCCCCGACGCTCCGTTCTCGACATACCTGCCGAAGCTCCACGCGTGATCGTGGCCGATCGGCATCGCAAGCGTTCCGGCCGGGATACCCGTGTAAGGAAAGGCTGGGGCCTCGATCGTCCTTGTGCCTGCCCGGATAGCGATAACGTTACCCTTCTCGATGTTCAATTTTTTCGCAGTCCCCGGATTGATCTCGACCCAACCGTCCCACGTTATCATGGTGACGGGGTCGGGCATCTCCTGGAGGAAGGGGCGGTTTGCGAGGCGCCCGTCGAAGAACTGGATCGTAGGGTAAATAAAGAGATCGAAAGTCTTCGCTTTCTCAGCCGCCGGTTCTCCGCCCGGCGCAGAAAAAGTGAAGGACCTCTGCTTTCCCTGCCCCGACGTCTGCCCTTTCCCCTCATTCCAGATCCCTCCCCGCTGGAGACTTTGCAGCCAGAATGCCTCAGCCGACTTCCCACCGGCGAGTCCTTCGGCTTTCTGTTCCCATGACTTCTTGAGGACTTCGTAGAAGTCTTTCTCGGAGAACTTCGACGCTCCCGCAGTGGCCTTTCCCATTGAAAGAAGGATATCCCCGAGAGCCCTCGTATTGAAAAGGCGCCCCATGGCCGGCTGTAAGAGGCCCGTCACGTTTGTTCGGGGGCTGTAATCCCCCCAGGATTCGAGAAACGTGTCGGCCGGCAAGACCAAGGTCGCCAGCCGCGTAGTCTCGTCGGGAAAACTGGAAAGGCTTATCACGACGGGGACGTTGGCAAGGGCCTTTTCGATTCCCCAGGACGCCGGCAGGCTGTAAACGGGGTTTGCGTGGTAGAATATGAAAGCCCCGATTTCTCCTCCCGCCATGCGGTCGATGAGCGCCTTAATATCCGAAGCAGGCGCGACCTCGCTTAGGGACACGGGGTTTGAAAAATCGAGGAGCTGTCTGCTGCCCGGGGACGCTGCGCAAAGCAGGTTGGCGGCGACGGCGGTTTCCAGTGCATCCGGGTCTTGAAAGGACATACCCTGCGCGAGCGCGAGAGGCTTCCGGGCCCTCGAAAAATGCTGCGCGATAGTCCTCAAAAGGTCCGCTTTTACCCCCGTTCTTGCCTCGACGACCTGCGGCGTGAAGTCTGAAATACCTGCCGGGAGGCCTGCTCCCTGCATATTCATTGCCCCCTGCTTGGCGAGTAGGCTCAGAAGGCCAAGGGCCACATAGCGCTGAGTCCCGGGGGGCGCCTGTACCCAGTAGTCCGCATTGGCCGCCGTCATGGAAAGCCGGGGACCGACATAGACGAACAGGTTCTTTCGGTCCTGCTTAGGCTCGTGGAAAGCGGCGAATTGCCTGGCGAACCGGACGTTCGAAATCCACGTCTCAAGGAGATCCGCCCCGAAAGATATCAGGAAATCTGCCTGGTCGATGCGATAGTCCGGTATCCGGTCTGTACCGAAGACGATCTCGTTCGCCTTCTTGAGAGACTCGTAGGCAAAGGGTTCGTAGATGAGGTACGTTCCGCCGAGGGCATCAACCCACCGTTGGGCAAGGTCCTGCTCGGCGCCCGTCATGAGGTGGGACATGAAGACCACCCGTTTCTTCCCGGCCCCTCTCAGTCCGTCCGCGGCTTTCCTGAGAGCCTCCTCCCATGAGACGGGCCGCACCGGTCCGCCTTGCCCGTCCCTTGCGATCGGCTGGGTGTACCTGTCCGGATTATAGATCCCCTGGACGGACGCCTGCCCTCTGGGGCACAACCTGCCCGCATTCACCGGGTGCTGCGGGTTGCCCTCGACCTTGATGAGGTGGCCGTCCCTGTTCTTCACGAGCATGCCGCAGCCGGCCGGACACTCCCTGCACGTGCTCGCGTACCACGTGGCTTCACCGGGGACGATGTCTTCGGGCGGGATCACGTAAGGGATGAGAAGGCGGACCGGCTTCGAGCAGCCGGTGAGAGCCGCTGTTCCTGCAACGCCCAACGTCTTCAGAAATTGACGGCGGGAGAATCTCGTCATTTACGGAGGTGTTCCTCCCTAACGCCTTACTGTTTGCTCCGTGTGAAAATTGTGAATCCGGCCAACCCCAGCCACATGATAGAACCTATACATCCGGCCGGGTCGTTGCAAGAAAAAGAAAGCAGGAAGCCGGGATCGAGCACTCAGGAAATGAACCTGAGCGCGGGGAGCCACTTTGCCTTGAAAGCGTGCCGATAAACACATAAGTTAATCAGGGGTAATAGAGAGATGAGCTTTCCGGGTGCCATCATCGCCGGTCTCGTCGCCACGCTCGTTTGTTTTGTAACGACGCGGCTTTCGACGATGAACCTCATGGGCATGGAACATTACCTCGGCACGATGTTCACGAGAACCAAGAATATGAGCCTTGGATTCTTTCTTCTCTTTGCCGGCGGCGTTATCTTCGGCCTCATCTACGCCGACCTCTGGTCGGTAGGAATCGGGTGGCCCAGCTATCTGTACGGACTGATCTTCGGCATAGTCCAATGGTTGGTCGTGGGTCTTCTCGTTGGTTTCCTTCCCACGGTTCACATCGGTATCCAAGCGGGCAGGGTACCTGCACCCGGCCTCTACATGACAAATCTCCTCGGTGGATGGGCCTTTCTCGCCGGCCTTGTGAATCAGGTCATCTTCGGCCTTGTCTTTGCCTACTTTTATCAGTTCTTCATGGGCCGGTACGGGTAGGACGGGAAGGGACAGTGGTTCTCCTCAACGAATCCGACCTGCAATGATAAGCATCTCCAAGTCCCACGATCCGACAATCCGGTCGTGCTTTGCCGCTGAGTACCGACACTTTTGTCGATTTGGGCAGGCATGGGAAGAGTGAGAAACGTTCTGATATCGCGTAATTGCGGATAGTTTCCGTTACGGCACGAACGTTGCTTTGAACTTTCTTGTGCACGGGGAGGTACAACAGATGAAAAGATGCTCCTCGATGGCTAACCGTCTCCTGCGGGCGTCCTTCGGTCTCGCCATCATTCTCGTAGTGCTGCTCGCGCTGCTGCCCGCAAAAAAGCTTATAACGGTCGAAACAAGCTCCCTGAGAAATCAGGTACAGGCCGAGGACACGAGCGACTCGGTTGCCCTGGTCAGCTGCGTCGATGACCCGTTGTTCTCGGGAGAACCTGCTTATCTCGTCCCCGACGCAGCGGTGCCTTTTGGCGAATCGTTCCTCGTCTATGTCTATCCCTACCGAGGTCCCCCCGCTCTTTCCTGATCTTCACATCAGTCCCTGCTCTTCGATGGCCGCTTCCCTGTAGCTTCCGCGCGAGAGCCAAGCTTCGGGCTTCAGGGAGAGAAAGGGGGCAGGTTTAGGCCCGCACAAAGAAAAAGAATAAGGAGCGATCTATGAAAATACGCGCACGGATAAACGGCAAAGAAAATAAGGGGTCGGAAGGGGGCTGGAAGGTACGTTCCACCAGCCGGGAAATGGCTGACGTGGCCGGAAGGCCCGCAAGGCTGGAGCCCCTTGACGTGAACACCTGCATCGGGCGCCTCATCGGCTTGCTTTCTCCGGCCGAAAGGAGCAGGCTTCGGACGGCTCTCGGGAGCAGCGTGCTGCTAGTCATGGGGGACCCTGACCAGATAGCGGCAATGTTTTTCACCCTTGTCGAATGCGCGAACCGCCTTGTGCCGGGCGGAAGCGTTACGGTGCTCACCACTCTCCTGCCCCTCGACCCGCGTCTTGTTTCCGAAAGGACGAGTAACGGGTGCGCGCTTCTCTCTTTCCATGCGGCAGCCAGAGGGGGGGAGAGGATATGCGTTAAGGGCCCCGGATACGGTAGCGCTCTGCGCCCCCTTTCCAGTGTCAGGGATATAGTTGAGAGACACAATGGGTGCTTCAGAATGGGCCTGCGAGCGAAAGAGATAAGCATGAACATCTACCTTCCGGTTTTGAGGCACATGCCGGTCCGGGCAGGCAGGAGCGCAGGCGCCGCTTTTTAGCGCCGGAAAGGAGGGGCTATGAGAGTTCCCGTCATAAGGGAAGGCATGATCTCTCTCGTCTTCGATGAAGAAGACGTGAGGCAGACATGCCGGATGCTCAAGTGCAGGAAAGGAAGCGACGACTGCATGGCGCTGATGTCAAACCAAATGATGCAGTGCGTGGCGTGTTACGCCGCCCTTAGGATATTGAACCGGCCTTTCGGGATAAGAATAAACAGATATGCGGCCGAGCAGCGGAACTAAGGGAAAAGGCTGCTATGTCCGCTCCTCTCCGATACACAAAAAACCGCCGGGGGCCCTGCTTAACGAAAGGGCTCCCGGTTGCTACGGAACATTTACCCGGAAGGTCGAAATGGATGAGCCCAACCAATCAAAAGAAGACGTTGTGAGCAAGCTCGCATCACTCGTCCTGTTCTTCGTCCTTGCCTTCTTCGAGGTCAAGGCTGAAGGCGGAAACGGCTGCAAATAGCTATTCCCGAGAGCTGCGATTACAGCCCCTCCCGCACGATAATCCGGGACCTCAGGCGGCGCGCGGCAGAAAAAGCCTTTCACGCTCTTGGCATCTCAACCTTAAGTATTTAGCATTTCTAGTATGGCCTCTTCTGCTTTTCTACAGTCCTTGAGGTGGTCTGTCGCTCTTTCGTCCCTCTGTCTTCTTCTCGCCGCGGGATGCGCAACATCGTCCCTTCCCGATGTAGCCGCCCTTACCCGGGCCGCGGGCCAAGGCACACCTGAGGTGGTAGGGACCAAGGGTAAGCTGCCGCCCGGCCGGGCCAGGGCGCTCCTCGGCAGGGAAGTGGAAGGGGCCCGTTCCGCCGACCTGATAAAAAAGACCACCAGGCTCATGGAGTCCTTGAGCGGACACCCGCTGACCAGCGGGAACAAAATAACCCTGTTGGTTGATGGACCGGCTACTTACAAGGCCATGTTCGAGGCGATGACATCGGCGCGGAACAGTATAAATTTCGAGACCTTCATCTTCAGCGATGACGAGATCGGGAGGAAGTTCGCAGATCTTTTCGTGCAGAAACAGGCCGAAGGGGTGGAGGTGAACCTCATATACGACTCGGTCGGCTCGCTGCATACCGCGCCCGATTTTTTTCAGCGTTTACGGGCAAGCGGCGTGAACGTCCTTGAGTTCAACCCGGTGAACCCCCTTAAGCTCAAGAAAAGACTCAGGGTGACACAGCGAGACCATCGGAAGGTGCTCGTCGTTGACGGAAGGGTGGGCATTGCCGGAGGGGTAAATGTCAGCGGCGTTTATTCCCGTCCCTCCTCGCCGATCAGCTCGGGCAGCAGCTCGGGGGAGGGTTGGCGCGATACGGACGTCCTGGTAGAAGGACCGGCCGTGGCCGAGCTCCAGCATGCCTTCCTCGAGACGTGGCAACACCAGAAAGGGCCTCCCCTGGCTGACCGGGACTACTTCCCCCGCCTTGAAGCCAAAGGGAGATCGCTCGTCGAGGTGATACCCAGCTTTCCCGGCGAGATTCACCGGCTCACCTACGTCATGTATGTGGCGGCCCTCCAGAACGCTCTCTATTCAATCGACCTGACTACCCCCTACTTCGTGCCTGACCGTCAGATAATGAAGGCGATAACCGATGCAGTCCAAAGGGGAGTTGAAGTGAGGATAATAGTTCCGGGTTCCAGCGACGAGACCCTTGCCTTTTACGCAGGCCGCTCCCACTACGAGGACCTTCTCGAATCGGGGGTCAAAATTTATGAGAGGCGCGACAGAATGGTGCACGCGAAGACAGCCGTTATCGACGGTGTCTGGTCTACCGTAGGATCGACAAACCTGGACCTCTGGAGCTTCGCGCGCAACAATGAGATCAACGTCATGGTGATCGGGACGAACTTCGCCAACGAGTTGGAGGGCCTGTTCGAGAGGGATCTGGCCGTCTCCGACGGGATCACCAAGGAGAGTTGGTCGCGAAGGTCCGCCGGGAGCAGGGTCAAGGAAACCTTCTCCCGTCTTCTTTCCCATTGGCTTTGAGAGTGTCCTCTCCCGGGCAAGTAAGATTCCCCAAGGTCAAAAAGCCGGCCCGATGAAAGGACTCGCAGGCAGCGAAAAGATGCGTTTCACGGCGTATCCCGGGATGGCCGGGTCTCGCTTCTCATTGTCTTCAAAAATTGAAGGAGGGCGACGAAAATGGCGAGGACCAGGGGACCCAGGACGAAGCCGACGAAGCCGAAAAGTTTCACCCCGCCGAGGATGCCCAAGAAGACTATGACGAAGGGTATTTTCGCCTGGCCTTTAGCGAGCCATGGCCTGAGAAGCTGCTCGATGGCCTGCGTACCTGCAAAGGCTACGGCGAGAACGACAACGGCGGCGACTATCCTGTTCATGACGAGGAGATAAACGACCGCTCCCACCCAAACTATGGCGGAACCGAAAAGGGGGATCAAAGCTGAAAGCCCCGCAGTCACGCCGAGTAGCACCGGGGACGGTACATCGCTTAACCAGAATACGATGAACCCCAGCAGACCGTGGGCGACCGCGCTGAAGATCGTGCCGTAGATGGTCGATATTACAATGTCCCTCACGAGTTCCTTCAATTTCTCCCTGTTTCCCCGTGGTAAAGGTATTTGCTCCAATCCGGCCCTGACGAGGCGAGGACCCTTCTGGGGGAGGAGGAAGAGCAGGAACAGGGCCAGGATGAGATCGAGGAGCTTGCTCACGACGGCCATTGCATGCCCCGGTATCTGACCGGCCAGCTTTTGACCGGCCTTGATGATATAGTCAACCAGGGCCGGGCCCAGCCGGCTGTGGCCGAGGCCCAAAGCCGAAAGGACAGGATCCAGGAAGCGGCTTATGAAGCCCCGCGGGGATTCCCCCGAAATCACATTCTCTTTTTGCAGGTACGCTGTGACGGTACCGATCTCGTTCACCAAAAGGTACATAAAGTAGGAAACGGGGCCAAGGATGAACAAAAGGATGATAATGAGATTGATGAGGGAGGCAAAGCTCTCGTTTCGTACATATCGACGGATCCCGGAGTAAAGGGGATAAGAAACGACCGCGAGGATCACCGCCCACAGGATCGCCGAGAGATAGGGCCGGATGATCTCATAAGAGAGATAGCCGAAGAAAAGCAGGCATAGACCGAGGACTATGAACTGAGGCAGAGCCGCATAAGCATCCTTTTCCGCCATTGTCGTCTCCCCGGTGCCGCTTAAGCTCACCCACCCGCCGTTGACAAAGATCACGGCAGGGGGGATGGGTCCTGAAAACCGGTCCTAAAGATGATAATAGGCATGCCTATTTCTACAATCAAGGGAGCTGTGGACTAGGCCTTCCTGTCGGATGACGGGGGTTCTTCCGTGCTCTTGCGGCGCGGGCGAAGGCACCGGCCGCCGGCGGATTGACTTTTACAACCGAAGTCAGCAGATTACAACTGTACCCTAAAGAGCGGAACCGAAATAGGCTTCGGATAGGAACGGAAGACAGGTTCGCGCATGGATTTTACGTGGCTCTCACGCCTCCAGTTTGCCCTGACAACCATGTTCCATATCCTCTGGCCCGTCGGCATCATCGGGATCAGCATCTTTCTTTTTGTCGTGGAGGCCCTCTGGCTCTGGACAAGAGACGATGACTATTATCGTCACGCGCGGTTCTGGGCGCGCCTCTTCCTTCTCAATGCCGCACTGGGCGTCGTCACCGGCATTCCGCTTGAATTCCAGTTCGGGATGAACTGGGCGCCCTTTGCACGCTCTGCGGGAGACTTCTTCGGGAACATGCTCGGTTTCGAGGCGGCCATGGCCTTCATGCTCGAGGCCAGTTTTTTGGGTATCATGCTTTTCGGCTGGCACCGCGTGAGACCGGGCACGCACCTTTTTTCAACGGGGATGGTCGCCTTCGGCGCCACCCTTTCGGCCTTCTGGATCATGGTTGGGAATTCGTGGCTCCAAACGCCCGCAGGAGGCGTCTTCGAGAAACAGGGATTCGTCGTCCACAGCTATTGGGATGCCATCTTCAACCCGAACATGCCCTGGGGTGTTTCCCATATGTGGGTGGCCGCCGTCCAGATAACGCTTTTTTTCGTGGGCGGCGTCAGCGCCTGGTATCTCTTAAAAGGGAGGGACGTCGGGCTTTTCCTCAAGTCTTTCAAGATCGCCCTGTTGGCCGCTATCGTTGTTACGCCTCTCCAGATATACCTCGGCGACGGCTCGGGCCGTTCCGCCTACCGTTACCAGCCCACGAAACTTGCGGGAATGGAATCGAAATGGGAAACTAACAAGCCGGGGGAAGGCTCTTCCTGGCACGTGGTCGCCTGGCCCGACCCGGCTAACGGGCGGAACCTATGGTCCGTCGACATCCCCTACGGCCTGAGCCTGATCACAACCCGGACCCTTACCGGACAAGTGAAGGGCCTGAAAGATTTCCCGCGCGAGGACTGGCCGCCCATCCTTTTGCCGTTCTATGGCTTTCGTTTGATGATCCTGATCGGTACCCTCTCCGCCCTTCTTATGGCCTGGAGCGTCTGGACATGGTACAGGAATCGGCTGACGCCGGAGGTCGTCGGCAGTCAAAGAAAATTGCTTGTCGCCTGGATGTTTGCGGCACCGCTCAACTACCTGGCCATGGAGGCCGGCTGGGTGACGCGTGAGGTGGGAAGGCAGCCTTACGTTGTCTATGGCGTTTTGAGGACGTCGGATTCGGCGAGCCCGCTGCCCGTCTGGGTCGGTTCGTCGCTTTTCATCTTCGCGATTCTCTACCTTATGCTTTTCGTGGCGTTTCTCGTCTTCGCACGGCTCATCATCGCCCGCGGTCCGGCCCGGAAGGGAACTGGTCGATAGGGGTAGCGCAGTATGGTCCATTCCTCCCCCGTGATAGTAGATACGGCAAGGACATACCTTCCGGAGCTGTGGGTCGTCCTCATCGTTCTCTTCCTGCTGTATTACGCCATCACCGACGGCTTTGACCTCGGCGTCGGCATCATATCCCTGTTCACCCGCAGTCCCGAGGACCGGAGCGAAATGATCCTCAGCCTGAAGGGGATCTGGTCCGGGAACCAGACATGGATTGTGGTGCTGGGCGGCATGCTCTTCGGCGCCTTCCCCATCTTTTACAGCATCCTTCTCTCGGCGCTCTACATCCCTATGGCGATCATGCTCTTCGCCTTTATTTTCAGGGGCATCGGCATCGACCTGGGAGAGCGGTACCAGTACAGGCCTTTCTGGCGCTATTCCTTCGGGATCGGGAGCCTCGCCGCGACGCTTTCCCAGGGCTTCGCCCTGGGAGGCCTCCTCTCCGGGATAAACCTGAAAAACGGCAGCTTCGTCGGCGGCGTCTGGGACTGGCTTAACCCCTTCGCGCTCCTAATAACGGCAGGCGTGCTTTTCGGCTACACGATGCTCGGCGGTAATTTCCTCGTCTGGAAACTTGAGGGACGGCTTGCGGAAAAAGGCAGGTATTTCGCCCTTGTCGCTTCGGTTGCCGCGGGTATCGTATCCGCCGGCACGTGGGTCTGGGTGATGCTCCGCTATCCCTACTTATCGGAAAAGCTCCATGTATGGCCCGAGCAACTTCTCCTCATCCTCTTTCCCCTGTTCGCCCTGATCTCTTTTGGGATGTTTCTAAGAGCCATCCTGAAACAATACAATCTTTCCCCGCTCCTATGGAACACGGCCATCATCCTCTTCTCCTTCCTTGGGCTTTCCTTAGGCTTCTGGCCCTATATGATACCGAGCCTTAATGAGCCCATCACATTCCGCGCGGCAGCAGCGTCATCCCCTACGCTGGTATTTATGTTCATCGTCATGGTGGTACTGACGCCCGTTATCCTGGTCTACCACAACTACCAGTACTGGGTCTTCCGCGGGAAGACCCGTGGACGGGGGTAGCAGGCGCAAGGGAGAAGTGCTATGCAGGAGAAATCGGAGCATCTAAAGGAAACGAAGGTCGGGGGCGGGTTTATTCCGGAAGGGGACCGGGACGGCCGGCTATGCCTGGCGGAACCCCCCGTCCGGTTTTCGCGTTCCGGGCTTCCCGTCCGCCCGTTGCAGCAGGACGAGAGAGCGTCCTTCGACGTCCAACCGGCCTCCGGCCGCGTACGTTTCACGCTTGTCCGCGAATTTCCCCTCGTGGGTCGAGAAAATTTTTTCCCAGGCCTTGCCCCATTTGTCTCCGGGCAGTGTGAAAGTGATCTTTTCGTAATGGGGGTTGAAGAGGAGGTAAAAGGTGTCATCGACGATGCGCCGGCCGAAGTCGTCGACGTCTGAAATCGCCTGGCCGTTGAGAAAGACGGC
>Ga0208321_1000796_pt1 | contig 13772 bp, 21 predicted proteins | sample June2015DPH_4_15_FD_184692 | JGI IMG/M metagenome (GOLD analysis project Ga0208321, IMG submission 184692) | Peatland microbial communities from SPRUCE experiment site at the Marcell Experimental Forest, Minnesota, USA - June2015DPH_4_150... | ecosystem: Environmental > Terrestrial > Soil >... | reverse complement strand
CTCTCCAAGATTTCAAAGGCAAATCAATGAAAAATAATTTTTATTATCTCATTTTTAGATATTGACAAACAATCCATTTGTGATATTTTGGACGAAAATTATTTCATAAGTAAGGAGGCCTCTATGCCGAGAAGAGGATCGAAGCAGCCATATAAAGCAAAGGTAGAATATAAATACACCATAAAGGACATTGCAGAACTTGCTGGGATGACCCGGAACGCTTTAGGTGTAGCAAAAGTTCATGGGAAGATTGAACCTGGAGATTTCAAGAGTGTCGTAAGCTTCCTGACCAGGAGAATTATAGACAATCGTCTTACAGGGGATCTCTTTACCCCCGCAGCGCGTACGGCAAAGAAAATGAAGGGAAGCAAGAACCGAGTTCATGTCTTGGGAAAGAGACCCAAAAAGACAGCTCGTCGTAAATAGAGACTTCTTCCTGAAAGAGTGATTTTGACAATTAGTCCAGCTATTCAAGATTTCAAAGGGTAATCCTCAAAAAGATAATCTTCACAAGGCCTTTTATTGATTGACTTGTTTAACAATTTAATGATATCTATTTCATGAAGAATAACTTACCCGAAGCTCAGTTAACCTAACAATCTAATCTCTAATTTTTTGGAAAATGTCATGAAGTGGGCTTTCCAGAAGAATCCAATATGAAGGCTCCAAGGGGATTTTAAATATCCTTTGGAGCCAGCATACAAAAGGTTTTTCGATTTAACGATTTCTCAAAAATTATTTCCATAAGGAGGAAGAAAATGAGAAAAATTAGCATCTTTGTAGCGTTAACGGTAATTTTTATGGCAGGAATCATTTCTTTTTCATCGCAGGCTTTTGGGCAGAGCACCCGCAAAGTCCTCATGATTATCCGTGAAGGGTACGCGTGGGATCTAGACCTCACGCTCAAAATGGAAGTGGGTGTGATGAACATACTTCTTAAAAAAGCAGGTTTCCAAGTAGATATAGCTACGGATTCAGTGCAGCCCATACGAGGCACCACCGAAAAAATCGAAAAAGTTATGAGATTATCAGAGATTAAGTTGGATGACTACGTAGGTATAATCATGCCATGCATGGCTGTTGGTTGGTATCCGGGCCCACCGGTGAGTTCTCAAGCAATTGCGATAGTGAAGAAAGCTCTAGCTGATGGTAAGCCTGTGGCTGCCGCAGCCGCCGCAAGTATTATCTTAGCGGAAGCAGACCTTTTAAAAGGGAAAAAATATGCCTATTTTAGGGATCCTCTTAAGACGGACGAAAATTGGAAATTAACGGATCCTAGATACAAAGGTGGAATTTATAGCGGCGATGGTGTTGTTCAGGATGGGAAAATCATCACTTCTGGCGTATGCCCGGTACAAGAAATGGTTTTAGGAAAGCAAAATGATACAGTCAAGTTGACCCAAACATTCATCGCAGCGATTGGCCCCAAATAAAAATAAGACAGAACGACTTAGAATTTACGAAAAATTTCTGAATTGGGGATGCCACGTAACTGAAGAGCAACTTTACAAGGCAGGGTCACAGAAATGGCCCTGCTTTTTTATTGCACATTTCAGATGATAATATTCAACCCTCATTATTAAGCGGCATTGAAGATAAGTAGGTGAACTCGTTGATCCTCCCCATCAGGTCATTTAAAAAATTGGTAAAGGGAAATTTCGTTTGTTCCTTCCTGTAAGAGTGATTTTCAAATCTCTTCCCTCAATGCAATATTTCAAATAGTAATCAATAACGAGTGGAAAACATTTTTCCCTTTTAATGGAAGTAATTCGGGACTTTTGTGAAAATCTCTTCCACTTTTTGGTTTGGTTGAAATACCGATTATTTGAGAAAACTTTTATGATTGTAAGGAATTATAATAATCTCATTTATCTGGAATAAAAATTGCTTTTAATAAAAGAACCAATGTGCTTTTTGTAATATTTTCTTTTAAGGAAAGGAGATGAGCTATGAAATCTATTAAATTTAAGATTCTTGTCATTACCTTGTTTGCAATAACTACTATCGTCCTCTCTAATCCATGTTCTTGGGCGGATGTTATATTTAACGACTTTGGCCCTGGCGACACTTACAATAATACAGTAGGTTACGGCTTGTCCGTGGGTAGTCCTGTTATGGTAGACTGGGACCAGGGACACGCTTTTACACCTGTTGGGACCGATTATTTTTTATACACAATTAAGTTGGCTGTTGGGCTGGTAGTAGGTCCCAACGAACTCGACATATGGCTCATGACTGATTTGGGTGGGAAGCCAGGTGCAATAATCGAGTCGTTCAACTTCAGTAATGCCATGGGATATTTTGGAGATTACAATCCCCCTTTAGTTGCAAATTCTTTATTGCACCCCCTTCTCAGTGCCAACACGCAATATTGGCTGATTGCCTCCACCCCTGGCCCTGATGAGTGGGCAGGGTGGAACTTTAACTCGGAGAACGTCACTGGCCCGCATGCTTGGAGGACGGACTTGGGGGCGTGGAATGTCTATTACGACCCAATGGCTGCATTCAGCATCACTGGAACCCCAGTGCCCGAACCAACCACCATGATCCTTCTCGGCTCTGGACTGATAGGGCTGGCAGGATATGGGAGGAAGAAGTTCTTTAAAAAGTAAATCAATATCCAGTTGCCAAAAAGTAAAGGCAGGGTCAGAAATGGCTCTGCCTTTTTTGCTTGTTACTGAAATCCTTACTTCATAAAAGTTTAAAAATTGTTTGGAGAATATGATTTTACCTTCAATTCGTTAGGAGACTTTTATTAGCAGAGGAGGTACGTTATGTCCAGGAAATGGCTTTGGATGTTTCTAGCCACTTCAGCGTTGGTAGTCTTGTCAGGCTGTATTCAACATGTAAGCCCTGCGATGAGAACCCATCTTGGCACAGAAAGAATATTACAAAGAAACTATAAAATCGGTCAAATGCAAGCAGCTTATGTAGGTCAGCCGATAGTAAGAGTAAAGGATTATCAGGTTGAACGATACAGTTTAAACCATATGCTGGCCTCTGAGAATTTTGTCATCTCAGGGGGTCCTGTGATTATGGAGGGAAACCAAAATGCGAGCTACCCGATACGAGGAGAGATTACTATAAACAGTGAGACATATACTGTATTGAATCTTCCTGGGAATCGTCCAAGATTGGGAGCGTTGATACGAAAAGATGGAACTGTTCATAACAAGGTTCTTAACGGAGATGGTATCATGGTTTACTCCTTTACTGTTTCACCGCCTGACTTGAAATTTACTCTGTTAAAAGAAGAGATAATTAATAAAAGCGCTGGCTATGTGAATTATGAGTTAATCTACGGTGGAACAGACGGAAAATCTCTTATTGTTAAATACCGTGAATACACTGTTAATGACATGGCACGGACTCCTTTTTATGTAAATCTCGTTTACGAATCCAGTAAGAGGCGCATTCGCTTTAAAGACACATCTATAGAAATTCATGAAGCCACAAACGAAAAAATTGTTTATACGATAATTTCTGATGGAATGAATTGATAAAAAGAGAGTGCCTGACAAAACTGACACTTACATTCGCATGCTCCTTGGCTTTATTGTTATCCTCTCCTTTCCACACATATCAATAGCTATTACACGTGCTAATTGTCACTCATTGTATATGTTGTCCTCAAAAAAGTAAATCAATATTCAATTGTCAAAGATTAGAGGCAGGGTTATTATGGCGAGCCGATCGCTTAACGTGTTGAAAATAGACTCACCTCTGCATAGAAAATGCCGGGAACTGTTGATAGCCGCTGATTAATCGGCAAGACCACCTGTCACTCAGCTTTCAAACATTTCTTCTTAAAAGAAAAGGCCAGAAACCTTTGTGGTTCAAGGCCTTTTTAAATTTCTTCAACACTTTAAGCGATCGGCTCGTTATTATGGCCCTGCCTTTTTTATTGCATATTTCAAATAGTAATTCTTAACATCCAGAGCTATCTTAGAGTGAACATTCGTAGGTGTTATCGCCAAAGTTTAATAGGCTCCAATTCCAAAATTTAGCTCAATTTTTCGTGCCAGAATTTAGAGTCAACCACCCTTCCAATTCTCATTGACACTCTGTTCCTCATCTTATAGACTTCAGTTAAAAGTGAAGGTGTGCGTTTTTAACTTCTGGCCGATCAGGTGAGGTCATGATCATTGATGGGGAGACCGTAATTACCGGGTCCTTCAATTTTACGAAGGCTGCTGAGGAGAATAATGTTGAAAATCTTCTCGTAATCCGGGATAAGAATTTGGCTGAGCGATACATAAAGAATTGGCAGGAGCACGCTCAGCATTCGGAGGTATATACGGGGAGAGGGAGGTAGAAGGTTTATAGGAAAACCAGGGAGAACAATAGAGGATTATGGAAAAAATAACAGAGATTTATTCTAAGTGCTCCTTTAGCTGGGAAAAATTAAAAGAGATGAAGGATAATAAAATTGAATTTTGGGCAGCAGATGGCCTTAATCTATTGCATATAGTCGAAATTGACGAAAAGCGAAAAAGTTTTTATGTGGTTAATCAATCAGGGAAGATATCATGGCCGCCCCTGAAATATCAGAAGTTGGAGGAAGTTCACAATAAAATTCACAATGGGGAAATAACTTTACTTTCCTATGAAATTGATAAATTGGTTCCAACATTGGGGAATTATATCGCTGGTCTATTTAAACATCTTGGCTGCGATAAGATTTAACTTTCACCGTGGTTCTGTTTTGGCTTACAATGGCAACCGCCCTTGACCCCAAACAACTCGTCTCCTTTGAAGAACTCCTGATGTCCCAGGTAGTTCAGCAGGAAGCCCTTACCAGGTTACTTGGGGAGAAAGGGATATTCAGGTCTTTCTCTTTTTAGGTTTCAACGATATAATGTGATAGTCTCCGGCCAGGTGAATAGCCTCTGGGACTACCTAAAAAGGTACTGAACGAAAGTTCTCATCAAAGGGTCCATTCCTTCCCTTTTTAAAAAGAAACGATTGATACCAGGAGGACAATCTTTGTTCACTAAAGGTGATTCCAAATTTCCCCTAGCCTCAAAGGAGATAAACTCCTTGGCCTTTTTGGGAAAGGAGACCGTATTCGAAGGAAAGATGACTTTTGAAAACGAATTTTGTTTTGATGGGAGGTTTGAGGGCAAGATCTTTGGAGGTGGGAAATTAATCATTGGTGAAAAAGCAATTGTCAAAGGAAAGATTGAGATCAATACGATCATCATCAAAGGCCTTTTGGAGGGAGAGGTTTATGCTAAGGGACGGGTGGAGATTCATTCCACTGGAAAGCTCTATGGAACCCTCGTCACACCTACCCTCATTGTCATTGAGGGTGGAATCCTTGAGGGTCATTGTAAAATGGAAGGGGCACCCAATAAAGAAGATTATCCTCATGGGGAGGTACTGGGCGAAAAGAATTAGTTTTGGAAGTTCTTCATCACAGTGACCAAATAAAAATTTAGAAGTGATAGAGAGGTTTATGCCGCAAAAGGAAAGTAGAATTTGACTAATAGATCGGATTCTTGTTTGGAGATTTTAGGAGATATGAAAAAAACAAAGGGGAAGAAAGAAGAGTTTTTAGGAAAAAATGTCATTGAAAAGCAAGCGGTCTGTCTGCCAAAATGCTCCTTCAGTTGGGAAAAACTGATTGAAATGAAAGACAAGAATGTCGAGTTTTTCGCAGGAGATGGTTACAAGCGGTTGCGAATAATTGATATTGATGAAAAGACCAAAAGCATTCACATGATTTGCGAGTTAGGGAAAATTACCTGGCCCTTGAGGTTCGAGAAGTTAGAAGAGATACACAAAATCATCCACGGTGGGGAAGTGGCACTTATTCCATATAAAATTGATAAGTTAATCCCAACATGGGGAAACTTTGTTACTGGTTTATTCAAATACCTTAGTTGCGGTAAAACAGAATAGAGCCTCAAGGAGTTTCCTATGGCAATTCCCTTTGACCCTAAACAAGTTGTCTCCTTTAAAGAACTCCTCATGTCACAGGTAATCCAACAGGAAGCCCTAACCAGGTTGCTTGTAGAGAAGGGGATATTCAGCAAAGAGGAGTTTCTGGAGATGGTGAAGGTGGTGGATGGGGAGATGAAAAGAAAGACTAAAGTATAGAAATAACAATGTTACTTCCAAAATGACCCTGTAATAGAATATTTTGGGTTCAGGGGGGCAATGATTATGGAAAGCTTGAAGGGTTTTATGGAGCGGGTAAGTGAATCTATCGGATGCTATTATCATTTAACTGGGAGTGGATTTTACAGTCTCAAAAAGTTTGAGTCCGATCAGAAGGGTCAAATGGGCGTTTTTGGCAGGGTTCGTGAATTTAAAAGGGAAGATTTATTTAGAATAGAAACTTACGAATGTTTAGGTGACAGAGCTGGGGTAAGTGACCTTGCAGATGAAGTCAGGGAAGGTATGCATTTTATATCTAAAAAGAAAGACCCTGATGGAAAAGGAACAGGGATTTTGTTTAATGTAAGAAAAGGCAGTCATGGGGAAGACTATCAAAAAGCTGTACGAGCTCTTAGAGCTATTAAGGTTTTGAAGTAAGGAGAGTCGGTGATTACGGGGTCTTTCAGAGGGAGGTAGAGTTGGCTGAGGGAGAAATGCGGACTAACGCAAAAGAAACCAAAGGAGTGGGTAAGGCGTTAATTAACGCATTGGGTTTTTTTTCCCTTTTGTTTGGTTTGCTCATTCTTTTGGGGATAGTGTTTGAGACGATAGGTAGCATATTTATATTTATTTCAACAAGCAAGTTATTTCAGTTCAAACGAGTAAAAAGGGATGAAGATAAACCAAATGGAATTAAATAGGGTGGGGGTAGAAAATGGCTGAGGAAAAAGAGAAAGAAATAATTGGCTATTTTACAGATGATAGAAACATTTACTGCATAGAATGCATTAACAAAAACAGAGAAATAATGGAAAAGATTGAAAAGACGATTACCGCAGACGATACTGAAGAAGGAGAACTCTTTTGTGATGAATGTAAGAAGGAAATCAAGTGAGAAAAAACCAATAACCAATGGTCAGAAAGGGGGTGAGAATTAAATGGAGGAGGAAGAAGAAATCGAGGAAGAAGAGGGTGAAGGAAATTCTTATGGACGGAAAATGCCAATATGACAGGTTGTGTTGGAACTCGAAAGGGATGGGATAATTCAAATTTATGAGGACAAGTGGGGGAAGGTTCAAATCAGAATAACAGGTGGGTGGAGTTAGGAAGGAGGTGACCGAATGAAATCATTATCAGTTAAGTTGGGAATTATTCTTATTGGACTTGCTATCTTTGGCTATGGGGAAGCCATTGCATTTGATGTTGAGGGCTTCAAAAGTGGAATGTCCCAAAAAGAAGTTGAAAATCTAATAAGATCTATGAATTTTAGTAAGATTGACATAGGAAATAATAACATCAGCGCATTTGATATTCCTGTTACAAATAACTCCAGAATTTATCAATTTGTTTTTAAAGACAATAAACTGATTCACTTTAAAATGTCTTTTCCCCCATCTGTGAATAATTTTATATTTTTATTCGATAAATTTATTTCGATTTACGGCCAACCAGTTTTTTCTACTCCCAATATAATGCTATCCAGTACTGGCGAAATGCGGGTAATCAGGTTTACATTCTTTAACAATCTCAGCGAACCCAATATCTTCGACTCAGTTACCGAAATTATAGAGTTGTACCTATTTGGCGAATCTCCAAAAGCTTCACTTAATGTAATGTATCAAGCGGGATCATTAAAATAGTTGAAAATGTCAAAAAATACTAAAGGAGATGAACCCCTAACTCATTGAGTTGTATATTGGCAGAGGTGAGAAATCCTGTCACAGAGCATTGTGGAGATTGATTTGAGAAAGGAAGTAAAACCGATTAACCCTTATCTGACATTTGGCTGGAAGAAGCAATGTTAGTAGGTCAAAAAAAATCCACCGAACTAAATAAGCTCGATGGATTCTTTTGGGAGGGTTAATGAGGAGAAAAGAGTTTTTGTCTATTGTTGGATATCACTATACACCATCAACATTAAAAGAAGATTAAAAAAGGATTAATATTTTCTAATCTCCTCGAATGGGTAACCACGACTGGAATTGAGATGAGAAGTAAAATATCCAAGATACCTGAAAAAGTTCTGAAAGAAATATTTCCAAAAAAAATTAGCAGGTATCAATCTTCGGATAGAGTTTATACCCAACTAAAAAATATCATCCTCTCTGGCAAACTGAAAAAGGGGGAAAGGTTATCCTATGAAAAGATTGTTCAGGACTTCAATGTTAGCAGGGATATCGCTCATAGTGTCATTTCCCAACTGAAGAAAGATGGATTAGTAACTTCTAAAAGGGGAGTTGGGTCTTTCATCGTTTGATGGAAATTCTGAACTAACCTTCCCACCAGTACCTATTTAAAATATACCCTTCCTACCCCAAAAATCGAGTGCCTGAGCGGTTTTTTTTAGACCCCCGTATCAACATACCCTTTTTGCCACAATTGTCTAACACAGCGAAATTGCTCCGCTTTCCCCTTGACAAATTGGGTAAAAGTGATTATCGTGGGGTTAAACAAAAGAATCAGAATTGTTTAATTTCGCTAATGGATTTGGTCAGAAAAGAAGGGAAATCGGGTAGGATTCAGACAGGAAAACTAAACAAAAGTTTCGAGTGTTAGATTGGATTAGAAAATGAGAGATGATAAGCATGGAGTCTGAATTTAACGAAAAGCCTGAAGGGAAGGCAAAGGTATTTTCTATCCAGCCTTACGGGACTCGATATTATGCTCTTTATGAGGGGGGAAGACTTGGTTTATGTCACCGTCTATAAGAAAGGGGCATTAGAGGTTAAAAGACGATTGGAAAAGGTATCCAATTTAGCACCAAAGGAATAGGAGAGGGGTGGAAAAAATGACTCAACCCGATAGCGACTTAGGTAAGAAGATGATCGCTTCTATCCGTGAAAATCTTTTTGAGAAAATAGGACGCGAGGAGTGGAATAAGAAGCCGTTAGAAGAACGGCATAAATTGGAAATTGAGCACATAGAAAGGAATTTTGATTTGTCAGAAATATCAAAAGAAGATTTAGTAAACGTAGCAGACTATTTGAAGGATAAAAATTACCATGGGCCAGCAAATTATTTACGGAAGATTGCTGGTGTCTCATATTGGGATTTTTCCAAAGGGGAACTGGTCAATCCGGAAGGGCATTGAAATGGGAAAGAAGAGCCAACGAAGGCTCGATGCTCAGCACCAATTCCATAGCCTTCTCTGCCCGGTAATTAGATATAGGAAGGGTATTAAGCCTTAAGCCATTCTGGACCATTGGTAAGCAAAACCGTAGGAGAGAATAAAATGAAACCTGAAAGGGTCGCTCTTTATGCGAGGGTAAGCACGCTGGATAAAGGACAGGATGTGGAACTCCAGCTCTCCGATCTACGAACCTACGCCGATGCACGAGGGTGGAAGATATTCAAGGAATATCTCGATATTGGACAGTCTGGCTCTAAAGAACAAAGACCTGCCTTCAACCAATTGATGGAAGATGCCAGAAAGCGGAAGATTGACATTGTCCTTGTCTGGAGACTTGACAGGTTTGGGAGATCCTTGAAACACCTTATCGTTTCATTGGATGAACTCAAAAATCTTGGTCTGGGCTTCATTTCGTTCAAGGAGTCCATTGACTTTACTACCGCGACTGGAAGGCTGATGCTCCACCTACTGGGAGCATTCGCAGAATTTGAGAAAGAAATAATCCGTGAAAGGGTTAAAGCCGGGGTAGCTCACGCAAGGGCAAAGGGGAAAAGGCTGGGTAGGCGTCCATTAATTGACCAGAAACTTTTAGGGACGGTAAGGAATATGAAAAATAGGGGAATGTCCATTAGGGGTATTTCAAAGGAATTGGGAGTGTCAAAATCGCTTGTCCATAAATCCCTCCAAATTTAGGGTAGAAATCCTTAATGCTTTCAAGGGGCAAATTTGTAAAAGTAGGTGTCCAGAAATCAAGTGTTTTATGGACAGAGTTATCAGGAGAATAATGGTTTCCGAAAAAAAGGAAATAACAGAATTGAGCTGTCTTGGTCAGCATTTGAGTTGACGGACAGTGTCAAGATAACCCTTCTTGCAACTTTCACCTACTTATCTTCAACATCTTGCAGATTCTAAAGTTGAGGATTACTGACTGAAGAAAAGGATAACGACCTCTTTAGGAATCGTCTTCGCTGACAAGTTCAAGATTTACAATTCACGATATGGAGTTTTTGAAGTCTCTATCGAAATATCGAGTTTATTTTGCACTATAAATTGCATCAAAGAGGATTTAGCGAGACGTTGTTCTGGTGCGGGTCCTATAATTATTTGATCAATCGGAAAAGGTTCAATGCCTTCAAAAGAGATTGAAAAATACGGGATCAGCATGGATTTCCCAATTTTAAATGACATATCTTTATTGTCTATTAGGTCTGAGACAATTCTCCATTCGCATTCCTCGTAGAATGATGGGTGCTTTAATATACTGGCTATTCGCGAAAACTCCATAATAAATTCAACTATATTATTTTTAAAGACTTCTTGAATCTCTTCTGAAGTGCCTTCCAAGCTTTCCAAGCTTTTTAAGACAGCCTGACTCTTTTCAGTAAGAGCTTGCTTAATTATGGCTTGCTGCTCTTTTAAATCGTAGATACAGGGTTTTAGGTAGAGATTGCGAGTTTCCAGAAATTTAACCAGCAACTTTGAGGAGAATCCAATTGAATACCCTCCACCAGGTGGACAGTATCCCCTCCATTGGCTAAGGAGATTCTCTTTTTCCGACAATGAGAATATGCATATTGGAAATTTTTTAAATAAATCAAACAAAACCTCGGACTCTAAACTCTGATAGAATCCAGCGAGTAACTCTCTTGGCTCAGAAAGCGAAGGACTCGGTCCTAATGCTTTTTGGATGATCGATGTAGTCGGATATTCTTTTCGAAATTCATAAAGGGTCTCTTTAAGAATCTGAACTGGATATTCGAATTCCTGAGTGTCGTTCAGAAAATGAATTTGGCTTGCCCAGAGAGCACGTTTGGTAAATATCCCCTCCAGCCCGTCAATGGATGTGTAGTGATACAGATGCTCCGGTAGGGCTTTTTCAGATGGAAGAGAGTTCAGTTTTTCCAATTCTAATCCCTTATGCGGAAATAAGGTAAGTCTCTTGTGAATTATTGGTTGAAATCTATACTTTTTGGTAAAGCTTGTCAATCCTCTCTTTCAGGAAGAAGCAAACGAAATATTTCTTTGCCAATTTTCAAAAATGAGCCGATGGGTAGAAATAACGAGTACACCTACAAGTCAAGAGAAATAAGACATGATAAGATTTGATGATTACCGGCCGAAAGCAAGCATAACGACCGACCTAAGCCACCAAGCCACAAACCCTGTGGCAAAATCAAACCAGCCTTATTCCGAGTCGGCTTGAGTGATTTGTTATAGGGGCTTATTGAACTGGCGGAATTTCGTTCCAAGCATTAATAATTTGCTGTGCGTATTCCTTATCGAAGCCTTGAAGAATAGCTTCGTCAAGACACTTTCTTATGTCTTCTGTAGAGGGTTTGAAGTTAGGAAAACTTCTACTAACAAGTCCAACAACAGAAATAGTAGGCAAATCTTCAGAAAGCAAGGTGGGGACTTCTTCGCTTTCTAAAATAGGCGTATCTTTCCTTTTGTGTTGAGCCAGGAAAGGAGTCCTGGCTAATACAGAATGTGAACGTGCTTTTTCAAGCAAATGGTTCCCTTCAGGTTTTTTTTCATTAAGATATTTTATCGTTTTGTCTTCCAAGTCTTCTAAAATTTTTGTCACGTGCCCAATATCCCCACCTATCGATGCAGCTTCTTCCAGAAAATCTTGAACCTTCTGTAAAGCAGATAAAAAATCTACATATACTGAATTACGTATTTGGGCTTCAAACTCTAAAACTTCTTTAACGAATCTTTCTTTATCCATTTCATCTCTTTTCCGGGCTTGTGCTATTTCTTCTTTAGATACACGTCTTCTTTCTGGAGGAAATAAAATATTGTTATATCTTCTCTGTAGGTGCCGCTCAAAACAGCCCGGAAATTTACTCCATTTTGGCTTTTTCCAAAACATTTTTGTCATTCTCTATTCTTAGCAACACGAGGAGTAACTTGAAGAATAATGTCTCCCCCCACATTAGATTTTGCTTTATCAAGTGCCCTTTGAAGTGCAGAAACCCTCTTCTGATAGGTTTTATTTTGGTCCTTAAATTTCGTTTTTTCTATCTCAAGCTTCGTTATCTGTTTGTTCAATTTTGATATTTCTGCGTTAAGTTGTCGAACAAATTCTTGGATTATCGGCTCTGACGCCTTGAGTGCTGTGCTAAGCGTGTTTTGAGTGGTCATAAATATCGTTCCCCCCCTCTTTTTCGAGCCTAAACAAGCTATGGGTATAAGCCCACAGAAGTGACCGTTCAAGAAACCAGTTATCCTTACACAAGACTTCCTCTCCGTATTGAAAACATTCCTCACATTTTCCATAAAGATGCAATCTTCTTAGTATTATATCCCTTGAAATAGCCCAACTCATCTTCTTATGGTTACACTCGGTCGAATCGAATTTACTTATGACCTCTGCCTGTTTCTTTTCTATTACCTTTCTTATTTTTTTATCAGCTTCTTCTAAGCATTTGTTTAACGCTTCTTTTACTTCAGGGTCTTTTAGAACTTCTTTTGTCAATCCTTTTATCGCCACGTTATATTCTCTCTTGTTCATCTCACTCCTCCATATATGGCTTGATTCCTCAGGGAACTTGCAATTCACCGCCCTCCGTGTCAGGGTCATTAATTGTGAGATACGGATCGTAATATACGCCTTTTTTAGACTCTTTGGAAGTGAATATTAAGGGAAGAACTCACCATCACACTTGACAATGTCTGTATAGTCAAATCCTGACTTCTACACATGACTAACTCCTAAAGATACCCCAAATTATTGCGATAACAATAAGCAAAACTATTACACCTGGGGTAAGATAGCTTTAGTGGACACCAAAGTTGAGGTAAAATACTAAAAGACGGAGGTGTCAGAATGGAAAGGATTCCCAGAGCGATCTACACGAAGGAGCTTCGAGAGGAAGCAGTGAAGCTGGTAACGGAAGGCGGATTCAGCATACCGGAGGTGGGGCGTAGGTTATCGGTTTCCCCCTCGACAATACGGTACTGGGTCAAGGCGGACAGAGAAGGCAAGCTTAAGGAGGTCGGGAAACAGCAGAGGCCGCTTACGGAAATAGAGATGGAGCTTGCCCGGGTCAAGCGTGAACTGGCGGAAGTCAGGATGGAGCGTGACCTATTAAAAAAAGCGGCCGCGTACTTTGCGAAGGAGTCGCTGCCAGGTACGCGGTTATGAAAGGGATGCGATTCAGGTATTGTATTGCGGCGATGTGCCGTATTCTGCAGGTATCCAAGAGCGGCTATTACAAATGGCTCAATCGGAAGCCTTCCAAACGTATTAGGGAAGAGGGGAGACTGGAAGTGGAGATAAAAGCCGCACACCAGAGGACCCGTGAAACTTGCGGCCCTGAGAGATTACAGCATGAGCTCAAAGAACAGGGTGTGGAGGTAGGGATCTGCCGGATCAGACGGATCAGGAAGAAACTGGGGTTACGGTGCAAACAGAAGAGAAAGTTCAAGGCCACCACAGATTCAAAGCATCCCCTTCCGGTGGCAGAGAATCTGCTCAATCAGCAGTTTGAGGCAACGACGCCGAATGAAATTTGGCTCAGTGACATTACCTATATCC
>Ga0208321_1000786_pt1 | contig 13934 bp, 15 predicted proteins | sample June2015DPH_4_15_FD_184692 | JGI IMG/M metagenome (GOLD analysis project Ga0208321, IMG submission 184692) | Peatland microbial communities from SPRUCE experiment site at the Marcell Experimental Forest, Minnesota, USA - June2015DPH_4_150... | ecosystem: Environmental > Terrestrial > Soil >... | reverse complement strand
AAATTCCGACGTCAAATCTGTTCATGAAATAAATCTGGATGTATACGTGGAACTTAGAAACCTGATCAACGCGGAGTATGCTCGCAAAGTCAACGAATATCATGAGCTCTTGAAGCACTAAAGAATATGGTTTGCCTTACGCTTTGAGAGATCTTTTTTTCCAAACAGCTCTGATCATGTATGCCGCCTTCTAATTGCACATAGGTAATCAACGAAGTTTCTGATGATTTAGAAGGGCAGTTTTCTGTGGTACGGCAATGCTTATCAAAATTTTGTTTATTGTTTTTGTCGTTTTTCAGTTTTTCTTTGTTTTTTCAGAGTTTTTACTTCGGCTTCAATTTGCTCTATGGTGAGTGTTTCTGTGGCTCCTCTCAGCTCGACAACAGAGTCGCCATAGCATTCTCTGATTTCGCTTATGAATTCTATGGCTCTTTTTGTTCCGAGTTCTTTCGCTAGGGCTTCAAAGGGCACTTCGACAGTGGCTATATGCGAGGTCGTCATTTTCTGTTTTACTCTCCAGTTTTCCTGATGTAATTCATTGGATTCCTAACTTTTAACCTATACCCTTTACTTGCGAGGAGCGCCTCGATGCAGTTGGTATTATCTAAAATTTGGTCGTCGCAGGTTATCAGGGAATCAGCTTTGCCTATGCAGGACGCCGCCAAGTGTAGGGCATCTAAAGAATTGATATTGCATTTGGCGTTGATTTCTTTAGCTATGGTGATTAGTCGTTTACTGCTGGTTATGTTGGTTTTGCTAAGGATTCTCTCGAAGCCTCGGATGCTTTTTCTTTTTAAGGGGTCTTTGATTTGTTCGATTTCAAACTTCACGTAATCGGAACTTATGATCACTATTTCTGTTTTTTCAGCCAAATTGACAATTTTTAGGATGGCTACGGTTTCGGCATGGATTCGTCTGTCTTTTTGATCATCCAGCGGTCGGCAGTAAGCGTTTGTATCAAGATAAATTCGCCTAATCGGTCTCATACTATCTTCGCTCTTAATCCACTTTGAGGCATTAGCTATTAAGCATTGTCAAGCTATTCGTCCCGAATAGAAGCCTCCATTAATGGTGGGCCGCGGGGATTTGAACCCGCTCTATAGTGGAGACATCACCTGCAATTCCTCCTTTTCCTACTTCGATTCCCCTAGTTTTTCTGTTGTCAGAATCAACTCGTTCTTTGAGTATTTTTGGTTGTCGAGTTTTCTGATTCTCAGAACCTTTTCTGCGCCGTTCGCGGTTTCTCTCTCGTAAACTCTTATTTCTCCCTCAAACAAGCCTATGATCGCCTGCGCTTCCTCCTGCGGGTGCATCTGCGGGTCAATAACTGCCAGGGTCGTGAAGCCTTTCGCTTTCAAGTCGGGAAGGAGCCCGCTTAACCATTTTCTGGTAATGACGGCATGATGCTGAAGCAAAACATCGGAGACGATTTCGATGCAGGCTCTCTTTGGACCGGTCGCGGACGGGTTTAGTGTGCGGAAGGCTTTGGTTACGGCGATGGCGATTTCGGTTAGGTTTTCTACTCCTTTAAGTTTAACCACGTTAGGCAGGCTTTGCATCATGGTGTCTGCTCTAGGGTTGCAGAAGAAAAGATAAAAGTTGGATTGGTATTTTTCTGCTAGAGCCTTTCCGTTTCCTGCTTCTGCTGTTATGTAGAAGTTTGTTTCGCCCGCTTCTGCTCCTGCCTCTACGAAACGTTTAATGAGCATGCCTCTTTCATCGCTGGAGGGCGAACATAGAATCACTGCATAGTTCTCTGGTATCCCTCCGCCCAAAAGATCGTCAAGTTCATCGAAGCCGCTGGAAACTCGCCCCGCAACAATATGTACTGTTGGCTGGGCTGGCTGGACTGTTACTGTAGCTGAGTTGAGGTTGACGGTTTTTGTTTCTCCCAATTCATCAACGTACGCTACTTTTGGGTTTAACGTGAAGGTCCCGGCCTTCACTGCTTGCAAGGAAAGCTTCACTGTTTCAACCTGAAAAGCGCCAATTTCTGTGTTTTTCATTTCTATGCTGCTGTTTTGCAGGTTGCACCAAGGCGACAGAGCAGTGACTCTGAACCCGTCGGAAGGAACTACGCCCTGAGCTTTGACGAGCAAACCAGGCTTCTTCGAGACGTTGACGAGGTCGAGACGCATCTCAAACTCTTCCCCAACCCTAAATTCTCTGCGAACCATCAAACTCGCCTCCAAACTCACATGACCAAACCTTTCTTCCACAGCTCGATACAACTTCTGGACCTCTTCAAGCTGCACCTTTGCTTCCTCAACCCGTCCCTGCCTTTCAAGAGCCCAAGCAAAATCCAACTTTGCACTAAGTTCCAACCCGAGGCTACGCGTAGCCTTGAACTTCTCGAAGAATTCTTTGAAGCATAGGTTTGACTCTTGCCACTGACCCTTCCCCGCAAAAAAGACGGCCTTGGCAAGTACCCCCGGTACAAATCGGTTCAAAAGCACTTCCTGAGGCAGTGCCATGAGTTTCTCGAAATATTCTTCTGCACGCTTCAAATCTCCAAGCTCAACATATTCCATGAGAAGGTTAGAGTAAGCTATTGCCGGGGCTATGAGGTTATCTGTCTTCTTCGACAACTCCAGCGCTTTTAGACTGTGTGATAACGCCTCTCCCCAATTACCCATCTGCTCATACGCAGAAGACGAAAAGGCATTCGCATAAACCAATCTATTATAATCGCCCATCTTCGTTTTCTCGTCAATTTCTATGACCTTCGCAAACACGCCCAACGCTTCATTCGGGAGCGCACAATGGACGCAAAAGGTTATGCCAGCAGTCCAGCACGCCTCCATTTGAAAGCGAAAGTCTCCAAGTTCCTCGAACAGCGCAATCGAGCGCAACGACTCAGCTATCCCCTTTTGCTGCTCGCCTAACAAAGCGTGGTTCGCCCCCAGTCCTAACAAGGCTAAAGCGGCGTCCCAAAGAGAATACTCTTCTTCAAAAACGCGCAAAGCTGCTTCCCAATCTTCAACGGCGAGCTTTGCATTGCCCTGCCCGAAGAGGTAGCCTCTTCCTCTTTGCGTTAGAACCCGTGCGCTTTCCAAGCGGTCAGCGGCGGCATACGGCTCGGCTTTCTTCACAAGCTCCATCAAATGAGGCATATCCATGTACTGGAACGTGGATTCCATTGCCTTTCTGAGAGCCCGCAACTTTGCAGCCCCCGTTTCGCTGTCGCTCAGTTCCTCGAATGTTTTTGTCGCTTGTTTGAACATGCTGTTAGCGTAGTAAGCGTCGCCCAACCCCTCTTGGGCTTTTCTTCTTGTTTCGGCGTTTTCAGGAGTTTCAGAAACACTCTCCAAAACGTATGTGAAGTGTTTGATGGCTTCCTCGTTGCTCCACCTAGCCAGCGCATCTTCTCCAGCGTCTAAGGCGTACTCTGCCGCTTTTTCCCTATTTCCTGCCTGAGCATAATGATACGCTAAGTCGCTAAGGGGCAAAGTGGGACTCTTGATGCTCTCTATTTTTTCTGCAATTCTAGCGTGGTAAGCTCGTTTTAGGGGCGCAGAAAGCTCGTCGTAGAGCGTTTCTCGAGATTTTGCATGGTTAAACCTGTAAAAGTTCTCTTCAACACAAACTAAGGAAGTGGAATGCGCGATCACGTTCAGTGTTTCAACAACTTCTAAGCTGTCAATCCCCAGTACAGTGCCGAGGAGTTCCACGTCGAATTTTTCCCCAATCACTGAAGCGGCATCAAGCACTCTTCTCTGAGCATACTTCAGAATGGCTAGTCTTCGCAGAATGATGTCTTTGACTTTGGAGGGTATACCGAATTCACCGGCGGCGAGACGCCACTCGTCGTTTTCTTGGACAAGGCTTTTTCGTTCAAACAGCATTCGAAGGGACTCCACGACGAAGAGCGGGTTGCCCCGGCTTTCAACCGTGAGTTTCTCCGCCAGGCTTGACTGAAGATTTCCGCCCATCATGTTTTCAGCTATCTTTTCGACGTTGGCCTGGTTTAGGTTTGAGAGGTTGATTTCTGTGAACAGGTCTTCTCGCCGCATCGCCCGTAGCGTTTCAGCCAGCGGATGCGGGCGGCCTTCTGCGTCGGCTGTGAGTTCTTCACTTCTGAAAGTCGCTAAAACCAAAATTCTCTCAGATGTTATGGCACGTGCGACGTAATGCAGAAGCGCCAGAGAAGCTGAGTCCGCCCAGTGGATATCCTCAATAAACAATATTATGGGCTCTTGGGTGGATATTGAATGCAGTGTTTTTGCGACCGCGTCGAATGCTTGGTCCTTCCAGATCTGAGGCGAAAGCGCTTCAGGTTTTCCAGCTGGTCTGGGTCCGGTTAGCCACGCTGATATTCCCAGGTCTTCGCTTCTGATCTGCGCAGCTCCTCCTGGACCAATGTCTGGTTCGGTTTGCTGGAGGCTGATGGGCTCTTCTTCAAAGGAATCTGTGTAAGAGTGGATGGCTTCCACGAAGGGGAAGTACGGTACTGCTGCGTCGCTAAGGCACCACCCAGCCATCACGGCTATGCCCTTCTTTTTAGCCAAACTAAGGAATTCACGGGCAAGCCTTGTTTTTCCGCTGCCCGCTTCACCCGACACGAAAACAGTCTTCCCCTTTCCTTCCAAAGCCAAATCCAAGAACGCCTGCAACTCTTCGAGTTCACGTTCTCTGCCTACCAAGACGGGTTCAGCTAGGATTTGTGTTTTCATGGTTTTCTTTGTCTGCCCATTCAGGTTTGACATCACAGTTACTCTGTTATTGACGTTACTGTGTATTTTAAACTTAAGAATATAAATAAGCGCCATTTTCGTTTATGTGACGTTTTGAAAATGCTAAACATCATTCTCAATAATTTTACTTATTAGCGTAATCGTTAAGTTGAAGGAAAAAAGGGTGATTTGGAAGTTTACTCTCGAATTATTACTCAAATTGGGCTTCCAGAGTTATAAGAGACTCAGTATTCGCTACGCCCTTAATGCCATGTATCCGTGCGATTACCCACGACAATTTGTTAGTTCTTGCATGAACGACGACATCGAAACGGCCAGCAACTGCCTTAGCAAACTGCACTCCTTCGATCTTCCTTGCTTCCTCAGCTACTTTCCAAAGCTCCCCGAGTTTTGTAGTAACGAGGATTATAGCTTCAAGAGGATATCCTTCTTCAGTCATATTTAAACCACATTCCAATCGTAATAGCTAATTACAGTTGTTAGCTTTTTAAATTTTTTGCAGGTTGAAAAAATGTGTTCGCACGCCAGTTTGTTCGAGACCCTCTTCTCAAAATAAGCTTTTCAATTTAGGGACAAACCAGCGCGCGGTGCTTTCGAATGAGCAATAACTGGGACAAAACTATAGGGTTGATTAAGCGCGAAAACGTCAGAAAGGCTTATGAACAGATATCCATAAAATATACCTCCATGTCTGATTTCCGCAAACGTACATATCTAATTGAGGGGATTGTCGCACTAATTGCAGTTTTCGCTGTAATATACATTGTACTCACTCCAGCCGTGGCCAATGCACTTGGCAATCTTTCAACAAACGACAAATTATCAATTGTGAACGGTATTGCCACAGCAACGCTTGCTGCGGTAGCAACTCTTAATGTGATTGAAGCGAGGATAGTGAGAAGTGAGGTCGTTAGGCCTCGTTTGGCTCTTGAACCGACGTATTTTGAATACGACAAGAAAACGGGTGAACTCGTGGGCTTCAACTGTCTTACCCTCGTTAATGGTGGCACGATTGCCAGAGACGTTGAAATAGACGTTTCATGCAAGGGAAAGACGAGTTTTCTTTATAATAGTTCAGTCGGAACAAACTCCAGAGTCCAGATATGGAGCGGAGAATATAACGAGTTAGGTGGTAACATTGTTGTTGCAGTCAGATACAAGAATATTTACAACAAGAGTCTTGAAGAGGTCTTGTCTATAAACATTGATTCGCTTATCTCAGCCAAAAGGAAGTTCGTGCCTGTTCAGGATCTCTCGAAAAAATAAAGTTAGAATCGTAGGATTTCAGGTGAAATCGTCGAGAAATCAAGAGTAATTGGCTATCCCTTATGTTGGATCCTCGATTTTTGAGGGCTTTGGATCGACAAACGCCCGTGATTTAACCGCGTTTTTCACGTTGTACATTTGCATGTAAAGTCAACCTTCTAACGTTACTCTTATTTCTGTAGACTTTGCATACTGGTTCTAGGCTCTCTCTCATCAGCCTTTTTTTTGTCTATATCATGGATACTTTCATGTTCTCAGCGGAACAAAATGAAAGAGTCCAGATTTTGGAAAGGCGTGAGTAGCAAAAATTATAAATCATTAGATAGCTTTACTTTATCAAAGGTGCAATGGTTTGTCAGAGAGCGTTCCAACTGGAGTTCCAGGTTTAGATGAGTTAATAAGCGGAGGATTCCCCCGTGGAAGAGTCATTTTGGTCTTGGGCGGACCGGGAACTGGAAAGACTGTCCTTGCGTCCCAATTCCTTTACAACGGAATTTCTGAACACAATGAGAACGGAATCTTGGTTAGTTTAGACGAGGGCCAGAATCATTTCGTCGCAGAAATGATGAAGTTCGGATGGGATTTCAAGAAAGCAGAGGAAGAAGGAAAATTTGCTTTCATCGATGCAACAAGATTGTCCAGAGTTGCTATATTCAAAGAGAAAATGTTGAAGGAAGAGGCAAGCAGCTTACGAGGTAAGCAACTACAGATCGACAAGTTGATTGAGGAACTGCAATACAAGATTAAGTTGATCGGGGCCAAACGGGTTGTGCTGGATACGCTTGCTTCGCTTTTTTACAGATTCACAGACCCGATCGAGCGAAGAACCGCCGGAGTAGATCTGATTGAAGAATTGTCCGACCTCGACACTACAACCATCGTTACCACAGAATTGAGTCACTTAGCTCTGGAACGAAACATTCTCGATGAAGAATTTCTCGTTCACGGAGTCATCATGATGCAGACCATATTCTCTGGAGGATCGACTACAAGGGGGCTGCAAGTCGAGAAGATGAGGGGAGTCAACGTCAACCCTAACCTTGTCCCCTACACAATAGACCAGAACGGCATCGAAGTCTTTTCAACAATGTCACTGTTCAAAGAGAAATAAAACCAAAAATCCCACCAGGCTTCAAGATCGCCAACGGCGAACACCAAAATAAACGCCAGCGTGCACCATTTTTTGGGCACCTCTGAAAAGGATATGTACAAATTATCATGGCACACTTCAGCCTTCTCTTTCTGCAGTACCATTTTGAAAAAATCTGAATTCATGTCAACCTGCAATACTGCTAATTTATTAGGCATATGTTGATATATGAATTTGTGAGGACGTGAACATGACTCAGAAACCACTAATCAAACGAGAAATCGTATACAAAATTGAGACAACTGATGAAATAGAGGCAATGATTTACGTCGCAAGAAAAATAGAGATCTTGGGGTCTTTCGTCAAATTCAGACCTTTTCAATGCATTAGCAAATACAAGGAGCCTGTTGAAATGAAGGATGTGATCTTGATTCTACCTGAACGGGTAATCGCACAAATAACAGTCAAGCGACTTCGCAGTATCAAACCATCATAAACTCTATCCTTTGATAGCTGAGAAAATTGAATATTCAACTGTTCCTGAGGGACGAAGAATGAGTTCACCAAAGTTCAGTCTGAACGGTTCAGCCTTTGGTTTGCTGAACAAGCTAATCAACAAAGCTGACAAATATGGAGTTACTGTTGAAAAAACAGAATCCGGCGCAACCCTGATAGACACGGGTCTCAAAGCCGAAGGAGGATTTCTCGCTGGAAAGATCGTCACCGAAATCTGCCTAGCTGGACTTGCCACTGTAAAGGTGCTTCCAATGCAATATGGAGATGTAGTTTTGCCCTCAGTATTTGTGTACACAGACCATCCGACGTTGTCAACTTTGGCATCCCAGTTTGCTGGATGGCAAATAAAAATTGATGAATTCTCCGCCATTGCATCTGGACCAGCGCGGGCCTTAGCGCTAAAGCCGAAAGATCTCTTCGAAAAAATAAACTATAAAGAAGAGTCAGATACCGCGGTGTTGGTGCTGGAAACAAAATCTAGACCTTCAGATGCTGTAATACAACAGATCGCCGTGAAATGCAGAGTCACACCCAGCAACCTTTACCTTGTTCTGTTTTCGACGACGAGTCTAACCGGCGCGACGCAAGTTTCCGGCAGAATCGTAGAAACCGGATTGTTCAAGCTCATGAGACTGGGCCTTGACCCATGGTTGGTGAAGCATGCGTGGGGCTACGCGCCAATTGTGCCTCTTCACCCGAGCTCAGAAGAAGCTATGGGAAGATCGAACGATGCCGTTCTGTATGGAGGAACCGCGAACTACACCCTGAGCTTTGAAGACGACGAAAAACTGGGAAACATGGTCATGATGGTCCCATCCTCAGCCTCCAAAATGCTTCAAGAAGCCAAAAGACTAGCCGACAAAAACCCCCGTTTCATCGACATCTTCAAAGAAGCAGGTTTTGACTTCTACAAAGTTGACCCAAACATCTTTGCGCCAGCAGTAGTGGTTGTGAACAACGTGAAAACAGGCAAAAGCTTCCGAGCTGGCAATTTGGATATCGAAGTAATGAAAAGTTCTCTTGGAATCCCGTAGCACATTTTATTCTGCAAAGCTGCAATTCAAACTAATCAAAGAATGACCAATAACAAAGGAATGGCGAAATTCGCGCGGGCAAATTAAATAATTTCGCCCAACTTTCAAACAAAAGAAGAATGCCAAACCTCAATCATTTGCTTCTGTTTATAGTTGCGCTTTTCCAAGCCATAACGCCTCAATGGCTTAGTAAGATGCCTCTGCGACCTAGTAGAAGTAATGTATAAACCAGGTTTGAGCGCTCTTGGAATTAGTGATTCTTTTTTCTTTAATTGACTGAATTTTCCACCGCATTTTTCGCAGCGGAATCCTTGGTTTTTGCCCATCGATTTCAACCGTTTTCCGCAGTTAGGGCAAAGCGGATTCTCCAAAAGCGTTTTCGGTTTAAGGTTTAAGATGTTAATTTTTTCCAGATTAATTGTCAACGGCTTGCTTGATGTTGGCTTATGTACGGCTCCATAGACTTCGACGCTGTCGCCAACGATGAGTTCTCTTGCGATTTTGCGAAGGCTGCCTGTTGGCTCGTAAGCGGCGCAATCCACTTCTGCCGAATCGTCTTTAATTGAAAAGATTACGTGGCGCAAGGGAACTATCCGCGGGTTCCGTGAAACAACGCCTTTAGCGATGACTGAACTGTATGGTTCAATCCTGCTTAAGGCTTCGACAGGCTTTAGGTGAGCATCTGTTCCTTGGTTTGAACGGAAAATAACCCAGCGCTCAACAGGTTCAAGCGGCTTAACCACTCCGTAAGCTTTCTTCACTATTTCTGGTGATTCGCCTCTGATGCCGAAGAGAATTGGGTCTGGACCTCGGGGAGTAATTATTACTCTGTGCTTCTCTGAATCTACATTGTTAAAAGTGTGAGGCTGCGTCTGTTTATCCATTTCAAAAATTGATGGCTCATCAACTTTTCTTTTAGAGCCCCAATTTTGCGGTGTTCTATAAGCAATTAACTCGTAGGTGTGGTCGCAGTTGAGGGTTTCGCCAATTGCTGCCAATGCGCCGATGATGCCTCTACAAGAGTTAAAGCCTAACGCTTCAGCCTCAAACTTTTTGATAAGCGCCATGGCTTCCTTGAGTGTTACAATGCTTGTTTCAGTTTTTTTCGCAAAAACCTCAAGTTCCTCTGGAATTTCTTGCCTTTTCAAAAAAACTATTCCCGGATCCGTGCCTTTCTCTTTGATGGCTGAGTTTTCTTCCCATAAAGTTATGGCTGCGTCTTTTATTTCCTCTTCAAGCTCGGCGTCATGTTTGAATCTTAGGCATAAGGCGCCGTTGCCTCTTGTTTTCCATGGCACGTTAGGATTAAGCCTAATCAAGCTTGGGTAATCAATAAATTGGACTTGAACCTTTGCAAGTTTTTCCATGAGTAATGCAGCAAGATAAGTAGTGCATCCACCTTTCGTTGAGTCTGTATCGTCTAACCCAATATGCATTACCTGTTGCTTAGTCAAAGGCAACTATTCTCCAAGTCGAATTAGAGAATTAAGCTGCGAAGCTAAAAAATATTGTTCAGCCTAAAGCTGAGTTTAGCTTTGACTTATAGGAGAATGGGATTTTGTTCAAAAATTACTTGCTCTTGCAGTGTTGTTTGTGGTTTCTCAGTTATTATCATGGTTAATTTTGAATTTATTTTGCCGATTTTTTCGATTCTTTTTGTAATGATGTATTTGAGTTTCTCCATGTTGTCTGCTTTTATGTTTGCGATTATGTCGTAGACTCCCCAGAGGGTGTGTGCTTCTTCGACACCTTCAATTTTTTTTAGCACTTTCAGTACTTGGTTTTCGGCTCCTATTTCAGTATTTAAGAGAACGTATGCAGCTGGCAATTTTTTTTAACAATCTCCTTTACTTTTGGGGTGGTTGGCTTCAGAGGCCTGGGTGCTCTTTCTTGTTCAAGGGGAACGAAAAAAGGTTCAATGTGAAGCCAGACCTCTTCATCCAACCAATAAAAAATTCGGTGCATCTGTTCAAAGTGAGAGCTCTCCCTATCATTTGGCTATTCCTGGGCATGTTATCTTGGATTTGCAAGTTCGCTTTCATTCTCTCACTACTCAGACGCACATGAGTGTAAATCGGTTGTAAAAAATTTAAAACTATGTGATTGTATCTATGCAGTCACAACATAGCATTCATTTTGGAAAAAATATTTTGTTTTATTAAGCTAACTGCACTTAGAATAGTGGTTTCTAGCATGGGTGTCTAGCTCTTTTCCGTTTTGGAAGTGGGTTCCACACCATGGACATTTGAATTCTACTTTCATGTATTATCGTCTTTGCATCTAGTTTTTTGATGATTTACGTTTGTGTACGTATTAAAAATGACAACAATGGTTACTGGTTTATTTAGGATATTAGTAAAAGAAAGGGAATTTAAGTGAAGTTATCGTTCTTCTACTACAATCATTGTTAGAGTTGACCTTACTTTGTCTAATCGTCGAATGCGCCATGTCACTATTTCTTTTAGTTTATCCATAGTGTCTGCTTTGACCCTTGCTACTATGTCGTAAACCCCGTAAACGGCTGATGCTTCTTCAACGCCTTCGACTTTTTTCAGGTCTTTAAGTACGTCTGATTCTGAACCTATTTCGGTATTTATTAATACAAAGGCTGTGGGCATATCAATCCCGATCCTATAATAAATGATTAGTTCAGTGTACATTAAAATGTTTCCTAGAAAACCTCGCAAGTCACCGCGTACATTGCCATCTGTAAGGCAAACGTTTGATAAATTAGAAACTAAAATTAACGAAAGTTACCGTTTTTGTCGTATAATTTTTATACCTGCCCATTGCAGGGCTGCATAAGAGACGATAAGTCGGAACCACAGGCTCACAACCCTCGTCAGCAAAGTTACTGAAAAACTTAAATCAACTGGAATTCCAAGAAACGCAAATGATGAGGTCATTACTATTTCTGTGAATCCGAAAATTGTTACGCCTACAGTTTGAAGTGTCCCAGTTAAAGTAAAAACGATAAGTACTTTGTCAACAGGCACGGGATAACCTAACGCAATGAAAGTTAGAAATACAACCGAGATTTCGAAAACGAAACTTATAATGGCGTATATGATGGGTTTAACTAGCGCTTTGGGATTAGCGCCCAATTGTTCCATGCCAAGATGGAATTTATCTAATAATTCTTCAGCTTTAAGCCTGAAATTTTGAGGGTTCCAACGTTTTCGGAAAAACAATGCTATGCGTATCGACCAGTTTAGCAAAGTTTTGGTTGCGGTTGGTTTAATGCTTACGTAGTAAACGACGCTTAAGGTTAAAATTGAGAGAGCCAAGACGATGGCAATTAAAAAAGTAACTATGAGTGGCAAAGGATAGCTAATAAGTACTAATCCTAAACCAAGACCCAAAGCAACAACAGTTATTGCTATTGTAAAAATTTTTTGTCCAACAACTGAAGCGCCTATTTTTCCTGCATCTTGATTTGAATCCTTAGCTAACAGGTATGTTTTTGAAACTTCGCCGGACCATCCCAATTGGGGAACCACTGCTTCAAAAAATAATCCGACCCACGTGAACAATAAAGCCTTTAGAGTGCTGATTTTTACTGATAAGCTGTTTAGCAGGTCATACCAAACTAACGCAGAGAAGAATACATACAAAAAATAAGCAACAAAAGCACCTGTGTAATAAGCGAGGTTTGTCCTTGAGAGTATATCTATAACTTGTGCTGGATTGATGAAGAAGTAGAAATAAAGGATGAAGGCTATTAATCCTAAAATTAAAAGTAGAAGAACCACGTTTAGACGCAACGGTCTTTTTAATGAGCTCATCTAGGATTTCAAGCCTTAGCTAAATTCTTGGTAGCTAAGCTATTAAGCGTATATCAAAAAAATTAAAGCCGCTATTTTTCAGTTATTTTCGGCGCTCTTCTCCTGTAATACAAAACCGCAACTACAATCATCACAACAATAATTAACACTAAAACTGCAATCAGACCAACAAGTGCAGCATTCAATCCTCCGGAGGGTTGCCACATATTAGTATCCTCCACGATAGTGTGAAAATTACAACTTGGTTATAAGACATTAATATGCTCATGTTTTTAAAACAAAAAAGAGAGCGAGAAGTGATGCCTTTCTAAATTTTCGGCGTTATTCTTCCATCATTATCAGCGTTAACGTGGACCGGACCTTGCTTGTTGATCTTATTTTTCGTGTCACCATGTCCTTGAGTGTTTCCATTGAGTCAGCTTTTATTTTAGTAATTATATCGTACACGCCGTAGGAAAAGTACGCTTCTTCCACGCCTTCAATTTTTTTAAGTTCTCCGAGAACTTCTTCTTCCGCGCCTGATTCAACGTTTATTAATACAAATGCTTTAGGCATTTTAGTCTCCACTTATATTTTAGTGGACTCTTAATTAAAATTTTTCTAAATTAACGGGCAAATTAGCTTATTAAAATTTTATTTACCGCAAATTTTATGAGCACTTGACTTCTAAAAAGATAAACAAGGAGAAAATAAGATTGGTTTATTGTACAAAATGCGGGACACTAAACCCTGACAACGCTACCAATTGTTCTAATTGTGGAACTCCACTTTATGGCGCTAGCGTCGAGAATAAGCCTTACTGGCATGAGCATCGGCATAGGTATTATGAGGAAGGGTATTATTATCGAAGAGGCAGCGGCGCGGGACTTCTCATTGCGGGTTTAATAGTAATTTTTATCGGGTTAGCATTATTTTTTGGTACGCTTTCAATGTTTTGGCAGTATTTCTGGCCGTTGGTGTTCGTTTTGATTGGTGTATGGCTTATTGTACGAGGGTTAATGCGTCACAGCAGGAATAGGCAACCACCGCCCCATTAGCCTGTTTACCTGTCTAGCACAAATCATTCTTGATTGCACGTTTTTACAGCTACGCACACAAAAGAGTTATATTAAGTCAGGTTGAAAGGTGTTTGTTATTGCGGGGAAAAGCATGGTTAAGTACATTTTCGTGACAGGAGGCGTGTTAAGTTCCGTCGGTAAAGGCATTTTAACGTCTTCCATCGGTAAGATGCTTCAGGCTCGAGGATTAAAGCCTACGGTTATAAAAATCGACCCTTATGTGAACGTTGATGCGGGAACCATGAATCCCTATATGCATGGGGAAGTCTTCGTAACGGAGGATGGCGGCGAAACCGACTTAGATTTAGGCTGGTACGAACGCTTCTTAGATTTACGCCTCAAACAAGAAAACAACTTAACCACCGGCATGGTGTATAAAGCGGTAATTGAGAAAGAGCGTCGCGGCGACTTTTTAGGACGCTGTGTCCAAATTGTGCCACATATAACTAACGAAATTAAAAGTCGCATTAAAAGCGTTGGCAAAGCCGCAT
>Ga0208321_1000783_pt1 | contig 14049 bp, 10 predicted proteins | sample June2015DPH_4_15_FD_184692 | JGI IMG/M metagenome (GOLD analysis project Ga0208321, IMG submission 184692) | Peatland microbial communities from SPRUCE experiment site at the Marcell Experimental Forest, Minnesota, USA - June2015DPH_4_150... | ecosystem: Environmental > Terrestrial > Soil >... | reverse complement strand
ATTTTGTTGGCGGTGCATTCAGCAGCGAGCGTCACCGCTTCGGATTCGGGCACGCCGGAATCAAGAAGAATGGCGAGCATGGTGGAGAAATCGCGTTGCATCCGCTTTCGCCGCCACGACAGCCGATAATGAACCCGCTCCAAAACTGGGAACCACGAAACGACGCGCGGCCCGCCGATGTAAATAAACGCCGCCAGCCATAATAAAAGCAGCAAAACGGTTTGGACGGCCATAATCACTGCACGATGATCAAAGAGAAACCGGACCGCATTTGCCTGTCCGCTGCCCATATCGGCGGCAATTAACAAAAACCTCGGTATCACGAACGTTGTGATGATACAAAACACAAAAAAACCGGTTGGCGTGATGACGAATGTCAAGACAACAAGATAATTGATAGCTCCACGGGTTTGGGAGACGGCGTCTGTGAGTAGTTGTCGGCAGGCAGGCAGCACTTTTTGAAGGTCACCCAAGCGTTCGCCCACTCTCAACATCGCGCTGACTTGCGGCGGCAATAGTTGCGGCACTTTCGCCAGTGAGTCACCGAGGCGCAAACCCTTTGCCAGCCAAGCCGCCAGCCGGTCGATTTTTTTTCCTAAAATCCGGTCGTGGCTTTGCGAAATGGAAATGAGGGATTCTTCAACTGGCTGGCCGTGTTTGATGGCAGTTTCGACCAGGTCCAGAAACAGTCGCGCCCGTTCCGCGCGCCGCATCGGTAGCGTCAGCAGATAATGAATCAGAAAAAGAAAGCTGAAGACGCTGGCGATCCAAATGACGAGCAAAAACAGCGTTACCATGAATCTGATCAAGATGTCGGGATCGAAATTCACAAGTTAAAAATCATTCAATTTCCATTGTTATCCTATTGTCAATCAGAACCCGAGAGCGCTCTCATAAACGAGACGAATACGGAGACAACCGGTTGAATTTGAGTCACAATCATAAGCCCCAAGCCCAGGACCGAACAAGGCAGCGCCGAATAGAGCAGCATTTCAGTGCGATAGTTGGCGCGGGCTTGGTAAATACCTGCCGCACGCTCAAAACCGGTAGCCAAATCTTCACCGGCATGTGCAACCATCCAGAGAAAGAGCGGTGGAAACACCCGACCAGCCTTCGCCATTTCCACAAATTGTCCATGACCCGCGGCCAATCGTTGCCGCCATTGGGTTAGTTCAGTTTCGGCTGGAGTTCCCTTTTCCAATTGCTCCACCAACCCCAGCGCCTTGTCGAGCGGCACGCCGTTTTTCAGCATCAACGCCATCGCTGATGCGACTTGCGCGAGGCTGGCTTCTTTAAAAGCCGGCAGCCGCCAGCGCAAAGCGCGGCGCAACGGCGGCGTGGCGAGCGCAATCAGCACCGCCAGGACTGCGAGACCCAAAAGGAAAGGCGAGGCCCAAATACCAATTAAAATACGCGGCGTTTGAATCCAGTTGCCGAACAGCGCGGTCGTGTCGGATTGAATGGCCGCGTGCAAAAGGAAGGACAGAAAACACGACAACAGAAATGCGCCAACCAGCACAATCGCCGGATAAACCATCAAACCTTTCAGCCGCGTCCAAATCATGTGCCGACGCTGGTAGTGATCCGCCAACAGCGTCAACATGGCGGGCAGGTTATTGCTTTGCGCGCCGACCTCAAGCATCTGCCGATACAACTCCGGCAGTTGACGGGCACGCGCCGCCTCACGCAACGGCACGCCTTTGGCCAAATCCGCTTCGAGCAATTGTAGCTCCGATTTCAAGGTGCTGTGCCGCATGTCGGCGCACAGCCGGCGTAACGCACCTTCGAGCGGGATGCCATCGCGCAGCATCGCCGCCAACTGTTGGTTAAAAAAGGCAAATTCGTCGTATTTCATAGGCCGAAGACCCGATGGTATTCAGGTTCGTTGGTGATGCGTTTTTGCAGAAGGTCGCGTGCTGATTCCTCCAGCGTGTGTTGCAGCGTCACGGTTTGCAACGCTTGCGAACGAATCTGCGCACGCAATGATTCATCCACCCTCAACCATTCCACGAGCGGCACGCGACCTTGATAACCGGTTTGCAGGCAGGCTGCGCAACCCGCGCCGTTGCAATTGCGGCAGAGCGCGCGGATCAGACGCTGGTTCAAAACCAGTTCCACCGATGCCGCAATGGCCGAACGGTCGGCACACAACACCAGCAATCGCTCGAATACTCCCCGGCATGAACCGGCATGCAACGTTGAAATCACCAGATGCCCGGTCAACGCGGCGCGCACGGCGATGTTGGCGGTTTCCTCATCGCGGATTTCGCCAATCACCAGCACTTGCGGGTCCTGCCGCAGCAAATGCCGCGCGGCCTTCGCAAAATCCAGTCCGCGCGCTTCGCTCACTTCCGTTTGCATCACGCCGGGAACGATTTGTTCCACCGGGTCTTCCACCGTGATGATGTGCCGCCCGCCCGATTCGGCCAAGTGGCGCAGGCAGGCATAGATCGTCGTCGTTTTGCCGCTGCCCGCCGGACCGGTGAGCAAAAGCAAACCCGAACTTTGGCGAAGGAAGCTTTTCAACTCCGCGCCGGCTTCGTCGGGAAAGGCGAGTTCGGACAATCCCCTGGCGGAGCTGGCGTTGAAAAGCCGGAGAACGATTTTTTCACCAGTTACCGTGGGATACGTTGCCACGCGGATGTCACTGGCGGAATGCACGGTGTTTTTATCGATTCGGCCATCTTGCGGCAGCGATTCCTGGTAGGTTTTCAGCCGTGCGAGAAACTTGATGCGTCCCAAAACACGGTCGGCGATATCAGTTGGGAATTGCGTCACAGGCGTCATTAATCCGTCCAAACGGAACGAAACGGCCGCACCGTTGCCATCCATTTGCAAGTGAATATCGCTGGCTGCTGCGTGCTCGGCTTGACGGATGAGTTGCTCCACAATTTCCGGCGCGGACGCACGAAAACTCTTCAGTCTTTCCTCAGACTGTTTTTCCACAGCGATCATGGATTCTTATGGAACGCTCCCAATTTAGCAGCTTGCCACGGAATAACAATTGAAAACCGCCCAATACCCGAAGAATGAACAGTTGAAAAAGCCGCTGGTGCGCGCGAGAGGATTTGAACCTCCACCCATTTCTGGACCGGATCCTAAGTCCGGCGCGTCTGCCATTCCGCCACGCGCGCAATCAATACCAAGTTGCGCCACAACCGGCGGAATCTCAAGCCCGCTTTTGCCATTCGCATTGAACCAACGCGCCATTGCAGCCGCCGAAAAGTTCGTTTAAATTCATGCCATGTCATTTGGGAACCGGCTTTTGTTCAGCGCGTGCGCCGTGTGGTTCGGCGTCGTGTTGAGCGGTTGCGCGCCGTCGGGACAGAGTCAGTCGGACGAGGAAAAAGAGCCGCATTATATTCTCGGCAAAAGCCGCGTCAACGCGATGGATTTTCGGGGAGCGATTGAGGCGTTCGAGGAATCGTTGGAGGTGAATCCGCATTCAGCGTCGGCGCATTTTGAACTCGGCTGGCTTTACGATGAAAAGGAGCCCGACCCCGTGGCGGCGATTTATCATTACCAGCAATATTTGAAACTGTGCCCGGGCGCCGACAACGCGGAGGTCATCAAGCAGCGTATTTACAGTTGCAAACAACAATTGGCCGCCGATGTGACGCCATTGTCCAGCGCGCCTGCCGCGCAAAAGCAGCTTGATCAATTGGCCGACCAGAACCGGCAATTGCAGGACGAGGTGAACAGGTGGCGCGCGTATTACGCGAGCCAGTTGGCGGCGGCCAAGACCAATTCGCCGCCGCCGCCGAACAATGCCGTTGCGCAGCCAACGCCAACTAGGCAGACCGGTGCGAATGCAGGCCGTTCCGGCAATACCGCGACCACTGCCAGACCACGCACACATACGGTTGCCGCCGGTGAGACGGCGGTGGGCATCGCGCGCAAATTCGGCGTGAAATTGAGTGCGCTGCAGGCGGCGAACCCGGACATGAATCCCAGCCGGATTCACGTCGGTCAGGTTTTGAACATTCCACCGCCGTAAACAGTACGCCCGGCCCGCTCGAAGATACTTTTCCGGCATCGGCAAAAGACGGGGAACAGCCCAAATCAGCATCAATTCATGCACTTTTACTGTGCCACAAAGTTTCCATTTAACTTGTTGACCGATTTCATAATTGTGCCAAACTGTCACTCTTAATTCATTGGGAATTTGCTTTAATGGCAGCGCCAAAATCCAGTTTTCTCGACAAAGTGCTTGGCCGCATCGGGCGGCTGGACGCGGAGGGTTTGCAGACAGTTGTTCAGCGGCTCGCGCGCGAGCGCAGTTTTCTCGAAACACTATTCAACACGATTGAGGACGGTGTGCTCGTGGTGGACGAGCAGGGCCGCATTCTTTACTTCAACCAGGCCGTCACCCGGCTTATTGGTTTGCAATCCGGCGCCGAAGGCCAGCACATCACGCGTTTCCTGCCGGAACTCGATTGGGAAACCATTTCGCGTTTTGACACTGAAAGCAGTGCGCATGTCGCACGGCATGAGTTTGAAGTGCAATATCCGCGTCCGCGCTTCCTGCTGCTTTATGCCGCGCCGCTCGGCGGCGAAACGGCGGGCAGTTCCGGCGTGGCATTGATTTTGCACGACGCGACCGAGGCGCGGCAGAAAACGTTCGAGGCCATCGAAAGCGAACGCGTCCAGGCGCTCACACTGCTCGCCGCCAGCGTCGCGCACGAAATCGGCAACCCACTTAACGCACTGCACATTCATTTGCAACTCATGGAGCGCGAATTAAAAAAACTCAACGCGGGTGCGGCAAATTTAATTTCGGGACCCCATTCACAAACACTTGCCGCCGGGGCCGACACGGTGGAAATTTCACACAGGCTGTCGCAGTATCTTGACGTGGCCAAGGGCGAAATTGTCCGGCTGGATTACATCATCACCCAGTTTTTGGAGGCGATTCGTCCCGTGTCACCGCAATTGAAACTCGTTTCCCTCAACGACATCGTTGAAAAAACCCTGGAATTGCTGCGGCCGGAACTGGACAATCGCGGCCTGAATGTGAAAACCAAGCTGGCGGCCGGGTTGCCGGCGGCACCGCTCGACCCGGCGCAACTGCAGCAGGTTTTGGTGAACCTCGTCAAAAACGCGATGCATGCGATGACGAAAGGCGGCACGCTGACGTTGCAAACCGGCGAGGGCGCGGATGACGTTTGGGTCAGCGTGACTGACACCGGCGGCGGCATTCCGCAGGAACAAATCAGCCGCATTTTTGAGCCGTTTTTTACGACGAAGAAAAGGGGCACCGGTCTCGGTCTGATGATTGTGCAACGCATCGTGCGCGCGCACGGAGGCCGCATTGAGCTCGAAAGCCGCGTTGGACGCGGCACGACATTCCGTATCTGGCTGCCGTTGCATGAACGCAGGCCACGTTTGCTGGAAGAAAAGATTGAAACCGCCACTGGACGCGGATGAATTTTACACAATATTGAAGACCTGTGACTGAAAAACCGACATTGCTGATTGTGGACGACGAGAAGCCGACGCGTGACGGGTTGCGCGCGGCGCTTGAGGATCGTTACGACACTTATGTGGCCGAAGATGCAAAGGCCGCGATGGAATTGCTCGAGCGCGAAAATTTCGACGTGTTGCTCACGGATTTTCGCCTGCCGAACGAGGATGGTTTGAAACTCATCGCGCGCGCCAAGTCGCTCACCCGTCCGCCAGTTTGCATTTTGATGACGGCTTACGGTTCGGAGGAACTGGCGGTGGACGCGATGAAACGCGGTGCGGACGATTACATTGCCAAAGGCCGGCTGCAAATTGACGAGTTGGAGATGCGCATCGCCCGCGCGTTGCGGCAGCAAAACCTCGAAACGGAAAACGTTTCGTTGCGCCAGCAACTTGATTCGAAGTTCGGCCTCGAAAACATCATTGGCGAGTCGGCGGTGATGAAGGAGATTTTTGAAATCGTCCAACAAGTTGCGCCGACACGGGCGACGGTATTGCTCGCGGGCGAAAGCGGCACGGGCAAGGAATTGATTGCGAAGGCGATTCACCAACTCAGCCCCCGCGCAAAACAGTCGCTTGTGACGGTTCAATGCGCCGCGCTCGCGCCGACGTTGCTCGAAAGCGAATTGTTCGGCCACGAAAAGGGCGCGTTCACCGGCGCGCATGAGCGGCGCATCGGTCGTTTCGAGCAGGCACAGGGCGGAACACTTTTCCTCGATGAAATCAGCGAAATTGACGCGGCGATTCAGATCAAACTGCTGCGTTTTTTGGGCGAGCGGACGTTTGAGCGGGTCGGCTCGAATAAAACGCTAACTGCGGACGTTCGTTTGATTACAGCGACGAATAAGAATCTTGAGGAACTTGTCAAAGCTGGAAGTTTCCGCGAGGACTTGTTTTTCCGATTGCGCGTGGTGGAAATCACGCTACCGCCGTTGCGGGCGCGGGCAGGTGATATTCCGTTGCTGGCGCAGAGTTTTTTACGCGAATTTGCGCGCGAGAACGGCAAAGCCGTAAACAGTTTTACGAGCGATGCGTTGGAACTGTTGATGAATTATTCATGGCCGGGCAATGTGCGCGAGTTGCGCACAGCCATCGAACACGCGGTGGTGCTTTGCCGCGGTGAAAAAATTGGAGCACGCGATTTGCCCCGACAGATTGCCGTCGGGGTGCGTGCGGGTGGGCAAACCGGCAATCTGGTGCCATCGCTGGCACGAAATGATCTGACAGTGAAGGAAGCGGAGAAACAACTGATCGTTCGCGCATTGAAAGAAACGGATGGCAATCGCACGCTGGCCGCCAAAAAAATTGGCATGAGCCGGCGGACATTCCACCGCAAGTTGCACGCGTATCATTTGGAAGGATTTTGACCATGCCCTTTCCACAGGATTGGATTCACAAGCTCGAGAAAGGCACAAGGGGGGGATATTTGAAAGTCACCGCTTTCTGCCTTGCGATTCTGACATTAATGGTGGTGTACGATTTGCGCGCGTATCGAAATTTCGCCACGCCGGAAGCCATGGATGCAGCGCAGTTGGCGCGTAACATCGCGGAGGGCAGGGGTTACACCACGCTGTTTATCCGCCCGTTCAGTCTTTACCTTGTACAAAGTCATAACCAGGCCAAGTCCGCGGATCCGCTGGCAAGTGCCGGCACGGACTTCGCGCAAATCAAAATCGCGCACCCAGACCTTGCCAATCCGCCGGTATACCCGCTTGTGCTCGCCGGGTTGATGAAAGTGCTGCCATTTCACTATCCGTTGGACCTTAAAAGCACTTTTTGGAGCAACAACGGGAATTTTCAGCGTTATGAGCCGGATTTTCTGATCGCGGTGTTCAATGAAGTTCTTTTGCTGGTTGTGGTTGTGCTGACGTTTTTTCTCGGGCGGAAATTGTTCGACGCGGGCGTGGCACGGTTTTCCGCCGTTCTCGTGTTGGGTTGCGGATTGCTCTGGCGGTTCAGCGTGTCGGGTTTGTCCACGATGCTGCTCATGATTATTTTTTTCGGGCTGACGTGGTGCGTCTTGCGAATCGAGCAGGTAGCGAGCGCCCCACAACCCCGGCCCGGGCGGTTTCTCGGTCTGGCAATCACCGCGGGTCTGCTGGCTGGCGTGGGTGCGCTCACGCGGTATGCGTTTGGATGGATCATTATTCCGGTGGGGTTGTTTCTGATTTTCTTTGGCGGACAACGACGGATGTTGCACGCCTTGGTGGCGTTGAGTGCATTCGCGCTGGTGCTGACGCCGTGGGTTGTTCGTAATTTTGCAGTCAGTGGCACGCCCTTTGGCACGGCGGGTTTTGCAATTGTCGAAGGAACAACGGTGTTTCCCGGATTTCAATTGGAACGTTCCCTGCATCCCGATCTCACGTCCGCTTTGTGGCTGACGCCGTATGCGCTCAAGCTTTTGCAGAACGCACACACAATCCTGCAGGATGCCCTGCCCAGATTGGGCGGCAGTTGGGCGAGCCTGTTGTTCTTGGCAGGTTTGCTGCTGAATTTCCGGAGCGCGGCGGTGCGTCGAATGCGCTATTTTTTATTGATGTGTCTGGCCGTCTTCGTCGTGGTGCAGGCCTTGGGGCAAACGCAACTTTCCGAGGAATCGCCTGAAGTGAATTCCGAGAATCTTTTGGTGCTATTGGTGCCGCTCGTGTTCATTTATGGCGTGAGCCTGTTCTTCACGTTGCTCGACCAAATGGCGTTGCCTATGCGGGAATTGTATTATTTGGTGAAGATCGTATTTGTGGGATTATGTTGCGCGCCGATGATTTTCGCGCTTCTGCCGCCCAAAACCGAGCCGGTGGTTTATCCGCCGTATTATCCGCCGGAGATTCGGCAAACCGCCGGTTGGATGAAGGAAAATGAACTGATGATGAGCGACGTGCCTTGGGCGGTTGCGTGGTACGGCCAGCGCCAGTGCGTGTGGCTGACAATGAATGCGCAGGATGATTTCCACGCCATCAACGATATGAAACCCGTGCAAGCGCTTTATCTCACACCCAAGACGATGGACGGCAAGCTGCTGTCAGACATGGGGCTTGGGATGGAGAACAGTTGGGGCAGTTTTGTCGCGAATGCCATGGTTCAAAGGCAAATCCCCGGGAATTTTCCGCTGCGTTATGTGCCATCAGGTTCGGCTGCCATTGCATCAGGGCTTTTCCTGACCGATTGGGAACGCTGGAAAACAAATCAAAAATAGGGTATTGCGCCGCTGGGAATTTTACGCCGCGGCCCGCCGCAAACGGTCGGTAATACCCGACCATTCCGGCGCCGCGGGAGGCGCTTCGATGACGACTAATTTCACGCCCATTTCATCACAGCGGTGAAACTCCGCGTAAATCGCCTGCGCAAACGCCCCTGCGTCATGTGGAATCACGCTGACACACGCAAAATTCGCCGCCGCTGGAACCCGTGTATGCGCGATGACGCAACAATTTCCAATTTCAAATTGCCGGTTTTCAATTTGTTTTCGCAGGTCAGCATCATTGCGCCAGTTTAGAACCAGCAGCTTTGCCTTCGGCGCATAATGTTTTTTCAACAAGCCCGGGCCGCGTAACGCAGATTTTGGACTTTGGACCTTGGACTTTAGGCTGTGAACTTTGCCAACAACGGCCGCCAGCGACTCCGCGTGGATCATGCCCGGACGCAAAATTTGCGGCGGCGAAACCATCAAATCGAGCACGGTGGATTCGATACCAACTTGCGATTGTCCACCGTCCACAATCAAATCAATTTTCCCGCCGAGTTGTTTACGAACATGCCTGGCATTCGTTGGCGAAACACAACCCGACAAATTTGCGCTTGGCACGGCGAGCGGGAAGCCGCACTCGCGAATCACGGCTTGAATGAACGGATGACTCGGCCAGCGCACGCCGACGGTTGGCCCGCCTGCTGTGACGATGTCGGAAATTACCGTCGCGCGCGGCAACACGAGCGTCAACGGGCCGGGCCAAAATGCTTTTGCCAATTTATCCGCAGTTGTCGGCCACTTGGTCACGCAACGCTTCGCCATTTCAACGCCGTCGATGTGGACGATGATTGGATTATTCGCGGGACGGCCCTTGATTTTGAAAATTTTTTCAACCGCTTTTGCATCGAGCGCATTGGCAGCGAGGCCATAAACAGTTTCTGTCGGCAACGCAACGACTTCGCCGGCGCGAAGCAATTTTACCGCGCGTTTCACGGCGGCGGCGAAAAGCGCAGGCGTGTGCGTGGACAGAATCTCGGCGGTCACGCCCTATTCATAGCGCAACGCCTCGATGGGGTCGAGTTGTGAAGCTTTGCGGGCGGGGTAAAAGCCGAAGAAAATCCCCACTGCCGCGCTGAAAACAAAGGCGAGGATGATGGAATTAGCGGAAACCAGCGTGGGCCAGTGTTTGATGAGGGTCAGCATTTTTGCGCTGCCGATGCCGAACAAGATGCCGAGGATGCCGCCAATGGAACTCAATGTGACGGCTTCGATGAGAAATTGCAGGAGGATGTCGTGACCACGCGCGCCGACGGCCATGCGGATACCGATCTCTCGCGTCCGCTCGGTGACGCTGACCAGCATGATGTTCATGATGACGATTCCGCCCACCACCAGCGAGATCAGGGTCACCGGCACGACCACGGCGGCGATCATCGCCAGGATCTGTTCGATGAAGGTCTGCATGGCGTCTGGCGTCAGGGTGTCGAAGCGGTCGGGCTGGCCCGGACGGACATGGTAGCGGGTGCGCAGGGCCACGCGGGAGAGGTCCAGGGCCTCGTTGATGGACAGGCCGCTGTCGTCGCGCGCACGCCCGAACACGGCGATGGAATTGCCCGGGCCGTACAGGCGGGTGAAGACGGTGTAGGGGATATAGACGCCGTTGTCCTGGCTCTGGCCGAACGCCGATCCGACCTTCTCCTGCACGCCCACCACCCGGAAATCGTTGCCTTTGAACTTGATGGTCCGGCCCACCGGTGAGGCGGTCGGGAACAGCGCGGTCACCAGGTCCTGCCCGATCACGGCCACGAACTGTTTGGTGCGCTCTTCCTGGTCGGTGAAGAAGCGACCGTCCACCAGGTTGATGTCGCGCATCTCCGGCATGACCGAGGAAACGCCCAAGATGCTGGCGTCCTCGAGCCGCAGATTCTCGTGCCAGACATCTTCCGCGCGGCGGTTGTAGGGGCTGTAGAGGACCTGATCGCCGGTGACGGTTCTCAGGTACTGCACGTCCTCCAGCCGTACGGGCTTGTTGCGCTTCAGCTTCTCGAGGAACTCTTTGCGGCCCACCGCCGAGGCGATCTGTGCGATCAGGTAGGTCTTGCTGCCAAACACCTTGGCGGTGCTGTCCTCGGCATAGGCGCCGAGGCCACTGATCGCGGCGCCCACCATCACCACGCTGGCCACCCCAATGATCACCCCCAGCAGCGTCAGGAAGCTGCGCAGTTTGTGGGCGCGGATGGAGTCCAGCGCCAGACCGGAGGCAGTCTTGAGGTTGTAGTGGTAGCGGACTAGCGCGGAGGTGGAGCGAGCCATAGCCTATATTGATCCTAGAATGAACTGGGCCGCCGCACAAATGCCGGGCCGCTCCCTTGCGCTCGCGGCTCGGGAAAGCGGGGCGCGGTCAGCGCTCGATCTTCTCGACGGCGATGACGTTGGTTTTGGGATTGAGTGTGCCGGTGACCTTGACCTTCTCGCCGGCGAACTTCTCGGGCGTCTGCTGATCGCTCAAGGTGTAGACCTTGTCGCCCACGAGCAACGCGTATTTGGCGCCCGCCTTGACGCAATCCCGCACGCATTTCGAGTAGGGGGTGACGTTCATCATCTTGTGGTCGGCGCCGCACATGGTGTCGGTGACGACGCCGGTGAAGGTCTGGGAGGCGGCGCCGAGAACCAGCGCTGCCCCGACAAACAGAGTTGCGAGTTTAATCATAGTGGATCGTTCCTTTCTTGCGGTTCAGTCTCCGCCAGAGATCGTTGTACCTGGCCTCCTCCAGCGGCTGCTTGAGCTGGAAGTTGAAAGCCTTCAGGCTGCCGTAGTGAGAGCGGGCGCGCTCGAAGGTCGTGAGAGTCAACTGGAAGGGCCCAGACGTGCTGATGCTGTCAATATCATTGTATCTCCAGGTGCGGGGCTCCCCCTTGTGTTCGCACCTGTAAACTATCCGGTCTTCGCCCACCACCAGGAGGCCCTCGGAGCCGCGGAGGCGGCCCAGGTGCTTCACCGGGATCTGCCAGAGGGGCTTGACTTCGTCATCGGCCAGCTCGGCCACGAAGCGCTGATCCAGACGGCTCTTGAGCAACTCGTAGGCTTCGGTGAACGGCTGGCCGGAGCGGGCCTGGAAGCGGTACGCGAAGTCCGCGCCGAGCTTCCAGGGGTTGTCCTGGTAAGTGAGCACGCGGATCTCGCCCGGCGCGACGCGGAGTTGCTGGATGTCCTGGTAGGTCCAGGTCCAGGAGTGTTTTTTCGGGCCGCGGAAGGAGACGCCGCGCTCATCGATGGTCAGCGTGCCCGCGCACCCCTTGCGCAGGTGCTCGTGGCGTACCGGGAAGTCGAGCGCCAAGGCCGGCGCGACGGTCACAGCCCAAAGGGCTAGGATTTTCGGAAGTTCCATTTCCACACCTCGTAGATGGCCGGGTAGACCATCAGCTCCAGAAGGAAAGACGTGAAGATGCCGCCGATCATGGGCGCGGCGATGCGCTTCATCACGTCGGCCCCCGCGCCCGCGGACCACATGATCGGTACCAGGCCGAGAAACATGCAGGCCACGGTCATGAACTTCGGGCGGATGCGCTTCACGGCGCCGTGGAGAATCGCCTGCCGCAGCTCCGCCAGGCTGGCCAGGCGGCCCGCCTTGCGCGCCTCTTCATAGGCCAGGTCCAGATAGAGCAGCATGAACACGCCGGTCTCGGCGTCGACGCCGGCGAGCGCGATCAGTCCCACCCACACTCCAATGCTCATGTTGTAGCCGAGCAGGTAGAGCAGCCAGACCGCGCCCACGGCCGAGAAGGGCACCGCCAGGACGATGATCATGGTTTTGGTGAAGGAGCGTGTGTTCATGTACAGCAGCATCAGAATGAGGAACAGCGTCACCGGCAGCACGATCACCAGGCGCTGCCTGACGCGCTCCATGGCCTCGTACTGCCCGCTCCACTGGAGGGAATAGCCGGGCGGGAGCACGAGGCTGTTGCCAACGGCTTGTTTGGCCTCGGCGACGTAGCCGCCGACGTCGCGCCCGGCCACGTCGACGTAAACGTAGCCCGCGAGCAGGCCGTTTTCGTCGCGCAGCATGGAGGGGCCGGAGGCCAGCTTGATGCGGCCGAGCTGGGAAATCGGGATGTGCAGGCCGTTCATGGCGGGAACCAGCACGCGTTTGAGCGCGGGGAGGTCGCTGCGGAAATCGCGCAGATAGCGCACGTTCACCGGGTAGCGCTCACGGCCCTCGACAGTGGTGGTGACGTTCTCGCCGCCGATGGCGCTGGTCACCGCCATCTGCGCGTCCTGGATGGAGATGCCGTAGCGCGCCAGCCGGTCGCGGTCCCAGTCCACGTCGAGGAAATAGCCGCCTCCGGTGCGCTCGGCGAAGACGCTGCGGGTGCCGCGCACGTTGGGCAGGATCCTCTCGATCTGGGCGCCGAGGCGCTCGATCTGGCGGATGTCGGTGCCGTAGATCTTGATCCCCACGGGGGTGCGAACGCCGGTGGTCAGCATGTCGATGCGGTTGCGGATGGGCATGGTCCAGGCGTTGGAGACTCCCGGAATTCGGAGCGCGTCGTTCATCTTTTCAACGAGCTGGTCGGTCGAGATTTGGCTGGGCCACTGGCTGCGCGGCTTGAGCACGATGATGGTTTCGAGCATGGAGAGGGGCGCCGGGTCGGTGGAGGTCTCGGCGCGGCCGGCTTTGCCGAGGACGGTCTCGACCTCGGGGAAGCGCTTGATGATGCGATCGGTCACCTGCAACAGGCGCTGGGCTTCGGTCTCGGAAATCCCCGGCAGCGTGGAAGGCATGTAGAGGAGGGACCCCTCGTCGAGCGGCGGCATGAATTCCGAGCCCAGGCGCTGGTAGACCGGCACCGTAGCCGCGACGATTCCGACGGCGGCGGCAAGCACCAGCCATTTCCAGCGCAGGCACCAGGCGCAGAGCGGCTGGTAGAGGCGGATCAGGATGCGGCTGATGGGATGGCGCTGCTCGGAGTGGATCTTGCCGATGAGCACGGCGCTGGCCGCGCGGGCCAGCCAGCGCGGACGGAACTCGAAGTTCTTCACGTGCGTGAAGAGGAGGCGCATGGCCGGATCGAGCGTGATGGCGAGCACGGCGGCCACGATCATGGCCAGGTTCTTGGTGTAGGCCAGCGGCTTGAACAGCCGCCCTTCCTGGGCTTCCAGCGTGAGGACGGGCAGGAAGGAGACGGCGATCACCAGCAGGGCGAAGAAGCTCGGCCCGCCGACCTCCTTGATGGCGTCGATCACCACGCGGTGGTAATCCGCTTTCCGCCCCGTGCGGTCCCATTCCTCGAGCTTCTTGTGGGTCTGCTCGACCACCACAATGGCCGCGTCCACCATGGCGCCGATGGCGATGGCGATGCCACCCAGCGACATGATGTTCGAGGTCAGCCCCATCTGCTTC
>Ga0208321_1000782_pt1 | contig 14069 bp, 15 predicted proteins | sample June2015DPH_4_15_FD_184692 | JGI IMG/M metagenome (GOLD analysis project Ga0208321, IMG submission 184692) | Peatland microbial communities from SPRUCE experiment site at the Marcell Experimental Forest, Minnesota, USA - June2015DPH_4_150... | ecosystem: Environmental > Terrestrial > Soil >... | reverse complement strand
CCTAGCAATGCCAGGGACAATCTTCCTCATACCCGCAGGAGAGAAGCACTGGCATGGAGCTACCCAAGAGAGTGGCTTCTCACATCTCTACATCTACAATTCGGAAACGGAAACAAGTTACTAGGGCAATGCTTTTTCTAAGCAGAGGACCTTATCTTGCGTGTATGCCAAGGCCCGTTCGCAAGATGTTCATGCTAGCTGCTCCAGTTTAATCAAGTCGCCTGAATCTAGGTTCCAGCCCACGGCTCCCATGTTCTCCATGACCCTCTCTGGCCTAGAGGCTCTTGGTATCGGAAAGACCATCTTGCTTTTGTTCACCAGCCAATTGAGAGCTATCTGTGCAGGCGTCTTCCCGCCATGCTTCCGCGAGATCTCATCAACGATCTCGCTCAGCTTGCCGGACGGATTGGCTAGCGCTCCGTGAGCGATCGGCCTGTATGCCAGTACGGCGATGTTGTTTCTGTCACAGTACGGCAGGAGGTCAGTTTCTATCTTCCTAGCCACTAGGCTGTATTGTACTTGGTTTGAGGCGAGCTCATGTTTGGAGAGGGCCGCCTCCGCCTCTTTCATCTGTGAGAGCGAGAAGTTGCTGATCCCGATGTACTTTACCTTGCCTTCATCGACCAGTTTCTCCATCGCCCTCATTGTATCTTTGATCGGTACGATTGGGTTTGGCCAGTGTATCTGGTAGAGGTCAATATAGTCGCATTGTAGCTTCGCGAGGCTTCGTTCGGCAGCCTTCAGAACCTGATTGTACCTGAGGTGTGTGCTCCAGACTTTAGTGGCGATGAAAAGCGCATCCCTCTTGCAACCTCGGATCGCTTCCGCGACGAGCGTTTCAGTATCGTACATCTCGGCTGTATCGATGAGGTTGATGCCCAGCTCGATGCCTCGCTTCAGCGCTGCAACCTTGTCTTCTCTCCCTTCCCGGTGACTGAAGAGCCGTGAGGCCATGATCCAGGAAACGTCATAGTAGGTACCCATGCCGATGACGGAGACTTTGACTTTGGTTCTGCCAAATTCGCGATATTCCGTTTCAGGTCCACCCTAATCTGAGTAATTGCTAATGCGCTGTGTGCGAGCACGCTAGTCGCATTGTGAGTGATTAATCCTCGTCCTGCTTGGGCTTGTTCTTCAGGACTTGTTCAATACGTTCTACTATTTCGGTGGTGAGTTTGGGTGCAACCTCGACCGCCTTCATGTTCTCAGCGACTTGTTCCGGTCGGCTTGCGCCCGTGATGACTGTGCTTACGTTTGGGTTCTTCAGGCACCACGCCAGCCCGAGTTGTGCCATCGAGCAGCCCAGATCGTCAGCCACAGGTTGGAGTTGTTTCACTTTTTCGAGTCGTTCGGGCGTGATTAGGTATTCCCGCAACCACTCGTAACCTTTGAGTGAGGCTCGGGTGTTTGCTGGGATGTCCTTGTTGTACTTCCCAGTCAGCACGCCCGAGGCTAGTGGGCTCCAGATCGTAGTTCCAAGGCCGATCTCCCGGTAGAGTGGCAGGTACTCCTTCTCAACTCTGTCGCGATGGAACATGTTGTACTGTGGTTGCTCCATCTGGGGTGGCGTAAGGCCGAGTTCTCGGGCGAGCGCGTGGGCTCGCATTATGTCCGCCGCGCTCCACTCCGACGTTCCCCAGTACAGTATCTTGCCCTGATGGATCAGGTCGTCCATCGCTCGGACCGTTTCCTCGATCGGTGTGTTCGGGTCAGGTCGGTGGCAGAAGAAGAGGTCCAAGTAGTCAAGTTGCAGACGCCGTAGGGAGTTTCGGCAGGCCTCGTAGATGTGTTTACGCGAGAGGCCTAGGTCGTTAGGTCCTTCACCGCCCCAGAAGACTTTACTAGATATTATGAGGCTCTCACGTCGCCAGCCCATCTTCTTAATCACGTTACCCATTACGATCTCTGCGTTTCCTTGAGCGTAAGCTTCCGCGTTGTCGAAGAAGTTGACCCCGGCGTCGTGAGCGGCTGACATACACTTCAGGGCGACGTCTTCGCCAACTTGCCCGCCGTATGTGACCCATGAGCCTAGCGAGAGTTCGCTAATCTTGAGACCAGCACTACCTAAACGACGATAATTCATTGAAACATCGTCAACGCGTTATCAGGGTTGAAGTAATAAACTAAGAACATCCACAACGGCAAACGTCCGGCAACAAGAACCCACTATTTGTTAGGGGAAGCCCCTTTTTCGCAACCGCCTAACGCAACTGTTTGGACCGAAATGAGCAGTAAGTACCAGTCGGCGTGGGTTCCATCGTGGAGTAAAGCCTTGAACTGAAGAAGAGAGGGACCGGCCTTACGGAGTGGCTCTTCACCCGCCCCGAGAAATGAAGATCGCATCGACTGGAGCTTCGGATCACGCTCTTTTACGATTGCAGCCCAAGCTTGGGATGTGCACGTTATATTGATACGTACGCTCCGTGACCAGCGGACGATATCGTCGGTGAGGGGTGCCTTTGCCTGGGTTGCTTGACATGAAGATGCTGGTCCTGATGTTTGGACCTTTTCATTGAAAGTTGGTTGAGGACGCTTGGATGCTTTGAACACCGTGGTGTTTTCAATTAATTAATGTTAATCCTGCCTAAATCCCTCGTGCGTGAGGATTATTGCAGAAGGGCTTCCGAGCCGCAGTGGTAGTTACGCTTGCGTTTTTGGTAGTTGGTCTGGCCCTGTTACAGCCTGTTAGCGGTCAGCCGGGCCAATGGAAGGTGATCAACCCGGTCTTCATGAATCTGAACGATGTGTGGATGATTTCCTCCACTCAGGGCTGGGCTGTAGGCGATAGCGGCACTGCGATTCGTTGGGATGGAACGCAGTGGCAACAGATACTGACGCCTAACACTGGCTACAAGCTAGAATCCGTTGCGTGCCTTTCCGCAAACAACTGCCTCGCCGTAGGGACGACAGGTGGGGCGCCACCTGCGGTTCTCTTACAGTGGGATGGCACCTCATGGATTGACCGAAGCGCCATGGTTATCGCCTTGGGCACTACGGCACTTCACGCGATTCACATAAGGTCTGATGGCTTGGGATTCGCAGTCGGCGAGGGGAATCCCAACATTCTGCGTGTGAACGCGGCAGCAAGTCCACCCAGTGTCGCGTCCGAAGGACCTGGATTTGGTGCGCCTGACTGCCTAAGGTCCGTTTGGGTCTTGCCCCCCGGAACTCCGGGCAGCATTCAGGGTTTCGCAGTAGGGGCGGACAGCTGTACCCTACCAACGACTGGTAAGACGTGGCGATGGGACGGCACCCCCGGAGGCTGGTTCTCAACTTCGCCGGGCGTCTCTAAGACGCTAGCGGGGCTTCATGTTCTCAGTCCAACCGACGCGATTGCTGTGGGAGATACCGACACTCGCGCGAGATGGAATGGGGCAACGTGGACTCCTGAGGGAGGAGTCGTCGCAACCACGTACTGGCGTTCTGTATTCGCGGTTGCGACCAACGATGAGTGGATGGTAGGTGATGCGGTGAGCGGGGTTGCCAGCATCGCGCATTGGAACGGGGTGGCGTGGTCCGCACTTGCTCCTCCAAATGTTCCCGTCGGTGTATCTCTCAATTCTGTCTTCATGGTGAGTTCTTCGGACGGATGGGCAGTCGGCGCGGGAGGAGCGATTATTCATTGGAATGGGTCAAGCTGGAATTCCGTAGCAAGCCCCGCAGCGAATGATCTGCTTGGAGTGTGGCTTGCTTCATCTACGGACGGGTGGGCTGTGGGTGCCGCGGCCTCGCCGACTCTGGGACAGATCTTCCGATGGAACGGGGCGAATTGGAATTTCTACCAGACTTCACCAGTGGCTGCACAACTGAACGCGATTCACGGTAGCGCTTCAGCGAACGTGTTTGCAGTTGGAAACGATCCCGACGGCAACGGTCCGGCCCCTCCGGTCATACTTCAGTGGACAGGAGGCCCTGCATGGGCTAACATCTCTCCAGCAGGAGTTGCTACTCAAAGTCAGAACCTTCGAGGTGTCTTCACCCTCGGTCCTACACTCGCCTTCGCCGTCGGCGATCCCGCTGCTGGCTCTCCCGCAACCATGCTGAGGTGGGATGGAACGCTTTGGGCATCCATTCCCTCCAGTACCCCCGTTGGCAAGGCTCTCAGGTCGGTATGGATGGTAAGCACCACTGACGGGTGGTCGGTTGGAGACACAGGGACAATCGTAAGATGGAATGGCGCCACTTGGGCTGCAGAGACTAGCCCCACAGGGGACCAGCTCAATGCAGTTCAGGCTTTGTCGAGCACCAACGTCTGGGCCGTGGGTAATGACGGTACGATTATTCATCGTGACGCGATAGGCTGGAGCCTCGTCCCCAGCCCAGTAACGGTGCCGGCAGGTCAGCACCTGAACTCGTTATACATGCTCTCCGCAAACGAGGGTTGGGCGGTCGGAGTAGTTGCAGGCGGTTCGCCGGTCATTCTCTTCTGGGATGGCTCCACTTGGACTAGGGTTTTGCCCGTTCCCGCCGTTTCTAACGATTTGCAAAGTATCTGGATGGTTGCTTCTACTGACGGTTGGGCTGTCGGCAAGAGCGGGCTGATCATGCGGTTTGGGCCTGGCGCTGTGACTACAGCGACTACAACGATAATAGTCCCGGTTACAACCACCTCAACAACAACCCAATCCGTGACTGCGACCACCACGGTCATAACATCAACCGTTTCCACGCAGGTCACGTCAACTCAGATTATTCCAACAACCGCCACAATAACGACTTACGTAGTTACAGTTGGAACTATCGGACTCCCTCCAAGCTCGCCTGTTCCAGGATTCCCGGTGGAATCCATCTTGGCTGGACTGGTTGCAGGCGCGGCTGCATTGTTCATGGTCCGCAGACGCAGGTGGACGTGATGATTCGAGGTGCTCATGTTGGCTGGTAGGCCGGGGAGGCGTGGTCAAAGAATGGCAAACGTGACCGTCACCTTGCCTGTGAACATGCTGGATAAGCTGGATGACTTGATCGAGAAGAGTAAGCTTGCTTCACGCTCGCAGGCAGTCCGTACCGCATTGGAGCGTTACCTCAAGTCACTCGAGTAGTCATGATAGTCATTAAATGAATTACAGATTATGGAGAAGGTGTTTGATGGAATGTTGAACCGAAACAAGAGGCTAGTAGCCTTCACGGTAGCCGTAATCACGATACTGATCGTTTCGAGTATTCTGCCCGCATCCGCGCAACTCTCACAATGGCGCTCCTTGAACCCCACACGCGATGGGACCACAGACCGAATTGCGCCGCAACCGTATCTGTATGGCGTGCAGATGCTCAATCCAAGCAACGGCTGGGCGGTCGGTGGCACATGTGACATATACGCCGGCGGCAACGACTGCAGCAGCTCTCCTGGAAGTGGTTTTGCGCTCTTCTGGGATGGTGCCAGATGGAGAGAAACGCTCGTTCCTTCCAGCGCACACACTCTTACAGCGGTCTTCATCGTAGCGGCTAACGATGTTTGGGCAGTTGGAACGGGTTCCACAATTATCCACTGGGACGGGATCTCTTGGGTGGCGGTCACAATACCGTCTGGTATCAACTTGTACTCAGTTTTCATGCTGCCAAGCGGCATGGATGGTTGGGCCGTTGGACGGGGCACGCCCAACATTTTGAGATGGTCAGGAACTTGGCCGACAGGCGCATGGTCCCTATTCTCCACCCCGGACGCCACGAAGGACTTGCGCGGTGTCTTTCTCTCCTCGCCTACCCAAGGATGGGCTGTCGGTACTTCGGGAACGGTTTTCCGTTGGGACGGCGCAGGCTGGATTGTAACAAGCTCGCCTACCACTTCAAATCTGTACTCCGTCTTTACTGTGAGCACTACTGATGCGTGGGCTGTTGGTGCCTCTGACACGATAATTCGTTGGAACGGTGCAAGTTGGACAGGTCCAATGATCGCGCCCACGTTGGGCGTCAACTACCGCTCCATCAGAATGGTCAGCGCGAGCGATGGGTGGATAGCGGGAATCGTCGATCCAACTTCAAAGGAGGGCACGCTTCTACGTTGGAACGGGGCTTCATGGGCCATCGTTCGAAGCTGGGTGACGGTTGATCTGAACGGCCTCTTCATGCTGCCTGGTGCTGGCGGGACGGGTTCTGTGGTTGGGGACGCGGAAACAATCGCTCGCTGGAACGGTTCAATGTGGTTCGCCCAAACTAGCCCCACATTCATCAACCTCAACGACGTAAGCATGATCTCGGCGAATGATGGTTGGGCCGTCGGTCACGAGGGGACGATCTTCAGATACGACGGGGCTTCGTGGTCCCACTACGAGACCCTTCCAAGCCAAGTCAACCTCTATGGACTGTATATGCGTACCAGCACCGACGGCTGGGCCGTAGGAGCTGCATTACCTATCACCAACCCCTCGGGGTTCCCTCCGACGATACTGCGATGGGACGGTGCAGCTTGGACATCGGTAACGCCCAGTGGTGTAGCACTTGGCCAGACCCTGTATGCCGTTGACATGCTGTCCGCAACAGAAAGCTGGGCAGTCGGCAGCGGAACCGGCACCGCTGCTACAATGCTCAAATGGGACGGTTCAATATGGACATCTGTACCGAGCGGAACACCGCTCAACGCATACCTCTACGGCATCGACATGCTCAGCTCAACGGACGGTTGGGCAGTTGGCTGCGAGGGGAACCTGCCCGCATGCTTAACGCCAATCATTGTACGATGGAATGGCCTAGCTTGGAGCCAAGTTACGCCTCCCGCTGGCATTAGTGGGCTCTATGATGTCTTCATGCTCAGCTCAACGGACGGTTGGGCAGTTGGAAATGTCACGACTACAAACCAGGCAACCATTATTCACTGGGATGGAATGCAGTGGAGATCTGTCCCAGGGCCCACCGTAGGCACTGGTGGATTCCTGCATTCGGTTCACATGGTCAGCCCTATGGATGGGTGGGCGGTTGGATGGTACGGCACGGGTACTGTCCCCGATGGCTCCACCGCTCGCAGCCTGATCGTTCATTGGGACGGAATGACTTGGAACGTCGTCGCCACGCTACCGCTTCCGCCCACGCTGGCCGTTCCCTTACGGTCGGTCTTCATGGTTGCTGCACTCGACGGATGGATAGTCAGTGATGAAGGCCTGATTCTCCACTACGGTCCGGAGAGTGTGCCGGGTACGACCACGTCAATGACAACCTCAACCGTAACTCAGACAGCGACCAGCACGGTCACGAGCAGCACTTCAAGCACCACGACCACGACACCGCCGTCCACATGGGGAGTCCCAGGCTTCCCGATCGAATCTATAATGGCCGGAGTGTTCGGAGGCCTAATTGCGCTGACTGTGATTCGACGCAGACGAAGACTCTGATCCCTGCTCAAGGTACAAACGATTCCCTGACAGGATGTTCTGCAAGTGTCTCATGTGCGGCGCCGCGAGATGATTTGTTCCATCCAAGACCGTGACTCACTCACCGCGAGCGGGAATTTACGTCAACAGAGTAATCCCAGATCACTCTCAGGCGAATGCACGAGTCCGATTCCTAAACCCGTGAATTGTTCTCATCTCCGCCTTGTGGCGAACTTCTACAGGTTGAAAGAGACTATTCTTTCTTCTCGACGGTTCACTTCCACATTCTGAAGGATACCCAGAGCCAAAAATGCAAAAGCTAGCTGAACATGGAAAGCCAAATTCACCTGTTCAACTATGGCAACGGCGAAACAGTTATCGGGTCGACAGCAAAATCGCATGGAACTTTCATGAACATTCAGGATTTTTTCTTCGTGGTGGTCAGATCGTTCTACTCCGCCCGTAAGTATCTCTGTTCAACTGGGCACCATAACCTACCTTCCACATACTGCAAGGGACTCCGATGTCTCTTGCAATAGTAGTATCCACCATAGACGAAGACCTCGGAAGGGCCTGACCATTCTCTCAATTCTCTCAGATACCGTGCGGCGACCACCGCTCCCTCGCCACGCGCATAGAACTTCGAGAGCGCATCGAGCACAGCCCCTACGGTTTTCCAGTCGAGCTGATTCCAGTACAGTATCAATAGGTTGATGACGTCTTTGATAAGTTGAGGACGTGTATCCGAATCCGACTCCGCAGGGGTTCGAGTAGGATACAAGGGAGCGTACTGTGTGTAAGACTCACCGCGCGATTCAGGGGTCCGCAGCATTGTTCCGCACCTGTTACAGTAGCTGGCTGCCATTGGAGCATTCCTGAAGCAACGGGGACAAAAGACGGTCATTGGCAAGAACGCCACCATACCTGAAGTCTAGGCATCAATGAACCTCACAGCTCTATCCGCATCCCAGGGATTAACACTTGCTGTTGATGGTCTAGTTTCGAGATTGTGTATGATCACTATGAAAGCAAGTATCCAGAGGGGGGAGGAACTCGCCAATTGTATCCCACTTGAGAGCACGTCACTTGTGCCCCACCGCACAATTGTCCGCTTGGGGTGTTCTAGGCTCCTTTCTGGCGAGCTTTGGCTGTGAACTTGCGGATATAAATCGCGTACTGAGCATCTCTCTTCCGTGTATGCGCACCAGAGATCCACTAAAGCCTAAGCGTGAGGTCGCCATACGCGTTATGCAGTAACGCGATGTGAGAAGGTGGAGGATGCCTGCTCTTTTCAGTAGAAATGCTATGGGGCTAGTCACGTTGAGGGCGAGATCGCAAAAGAGATATCGGAAATTGTGTGTTAAGTGGTTTAAGGACTAAGTTGAGAGGTGAATAGTTTATGCCAGCGGAACCGAAATTTGAGGTCTACAAGGATCATGCAGGCAAGTTCAGGTGGAGATTGAGAGCTTCGAACGATGAAGAGATAGCGTCTGGTCAGGGCTACGAATCGAAAGAAGGCTGCATGAAAGGCGTTGAATCAGTGAAGACCAACGCTTCTAAGGCCAAGATCGTCGACATGGCCAAATAGAACCTCTCTCTGCTAGAGGTTACACCCCTTTTTTTGGCAGTTGCCTTCTTTTCGTGGTGTGTGCGCACCACCACACTACCACACACTGCCTGAACGACGACGCCGCGGATGAACCCAATGTCTAGGTTGGGCGAAGAGCTAGAAGGATGCCAGTCATCTCCCACATTGCGCCTAACGCTAGAAGTATTACTACGATCACGTACACTCTGGCAGCGTCCTTCCAAGCCGCCTTGAAAGCTGCCCATCTGCTTTGCATGCCATACCTCCTCGGCATGATTGGAGCTAGAGCGATGTAGATTCCGGCTGCACCTGAGAAAACGTAGGCACCCAGCTCTAAGATCATTGTCCCAAAACCAAGTGCAAACCCCAACGCAGACGAAGCAAGAACTTCAGGATAGGTGATAACGATAACGAAGCCCCTAGGCAATGTAATCGCAATCGTGCCCAACGCTCCGACCAATGGTATCATTTGTGCGCTAATTGAACTCGCATGCAAAAAGACTAGTTATATTTCATTCGCTCCTATTGTTGCCGTCAGAGGACGTTTGTACTCGAAAAAGGAATTGCTCGACAGCCTGAAGCCCGTGAGCAAGTGGTCTAGGAGATTCATGTGGGCTGCAGTCGCTCATGGATTCATCGCAGCGGTGCTCGGATTGCTTCTGGCCATTGCGTTGGTTGCGGCTCCGTCCTTGTCGGCCGTCGAGGTTGCAACAATCATCAGGATCCCGGGTGCGGGCTTTGTTGAGCTAGCAGCCCTGTTCGCATTCTTTGCGATGTACATCGTTGTCGGTGTTCTTGGCGCTGGGGTGAGTTCGCTGCTCTACCATCATGTTGAAGTGGTGATGGGAAAGATGTACGTTGGCGGAGCAAATGCCCTGGCATGGATTCACCTTTTGCTGATGAATGTCGGAATCGCGGGGGCAACTTGGACGATAATATGTGCAGGCTATCTCGGCGGGGTAGAACTCTGGCCGACCAATCAAGGTGGGTTGGGATGGAGCATAGAGCAAGTGGCCGAACAGGTCGTTACCCAGTTCGTGCCGATAGTGGGACTGATGCTCCTACTCACAGGCATCGGCGTACTCGCAGGTGGAATCGGCTTTCTCATCACGTACCGCAAGAAGTGAGCCCATGACACGAGGTATTGAGCATTAAATCGCAACTCCGGATCGCCTTTCTTGAGTGTGTGCAAATGGGCGCGCAGAATCGCACTTCCCCGCGCCTGCCTCTACTGCCCTGCCAAAGTCAGAAATCGGCGGCAGATCACGACTTTTCTTCATGCATGACTTGCGCCCAACACGAGCCATTTAATATGTTAGAAACGGATAGAATCCGTATGTAGTAGGAAGAGGTGGACCGTTGTGTTCATGAATTATGCGCTGTCGTTACCTCCTGCCTGGCTTGACCCCGCTGTCTTCCTAACCAACTTGGCCTGGGCGCTGATACGCAGCTTCGTCACGTTCATAGTATGCTTCGGTCTCGGGCTAGCCGGAGTCAAGATCTTGGACAGGCTAACTCCTGGCATCACAGAAATGCAGAACCTCAGGCGCCAACCGTTGTCGACGGCTCTGTTCGCCACGGGGATGTTCATATTTCTCTCGCTTACGTTCGTCGGCTCCATCGCAGCGCCACTCCCGATCGGACTCTCATCAGGCCTTGGTGCGACAGTCAGCCCCTTGCTGATCTTGGGCTATAGACTAGTTACGCTTCTTGCAGGGTTTATCATCTCCATAGTCTTAGCGGGAATCTTCTGCAGGATGCTTGAAAAAGTAGACCCGTTTGGCGTGAAGCTTGACGATGTGAACAAGGATCCCGTTGCGACAAGTGTCTACGTTCTGGGATATCTGATATTCTTAGGCGCGATTCTCTACGCTTGCCTACTGATACCGGTCTAGGACAAGAAGAGCCGACTCCGCATGAGACCCGTGCTGGGCACATTACGAATCGCCTTGGTCGCCTTTCTTTGCTTGATAGTCATGGCTCAGGTCACGACGGGAGGCATAGCCTCTAGCAAGAGCGTATCATCGACGCATCTGTCTGAAATGCGTATTGAGTCAAAGCCCTCGTCAGTAACTCCATGGAAGCCGAGGCCAGTTTTGGGACCTCAGAACACGCTTGTCCTGCTGATTGATTTCTCGGACACGAGGTTTAGAAGTTCCCTGGGAGAAGTCCGATCTCTCGTCGATGTTGTTGACCAGTGGTTTAGGAGGTCATCCTACGGCAAGATGTACATCAACTACACGATCTACGAGGATGTCCTAACACTTCCTAGTGCAATGTCCTCCTACGGAGCGCCTGAGGCCGGAAACGAACGCGGAGACGACTCAGCCAAGAGTCAAGCCTACATCAGCGACGCCCTCGACCTCGTCACGTCCAAGACGAACCTGAACCTCGAAGATTACAAGCACATCGTTCTAATGCACGCAGGAGGGGACGAAGCGGTAAGCGGTAACCCAAACGATATCTGGAGTCACTGTGACTGCGTCGGGCCCATCGCCGACGAGAACCCAAGCCAAGAAGCGTCGTGGGTAATCACAGACGACTCTGGAGCGATCACTCATGCGTTCTGGGGGATATCGACCTTCAGCGAAGATGAGCACTGGGCAGTCTTCGCGCACGAGTACACACACAGTCTGGGCGTAACGGACCTCTACATCTACGGCGCGGATGGGTACTCAGTGGGCCCGGGGGTCGGATTCTGGTCAAACATGGCAACAGGCGCATTTCTGGATCCACCGGCCGACATAGACGGGTGGAGCAAGTACATTCTGGGATGGATTGATGCCACCGCTGTTGACTCGCCTCAAGGTGCATACACAATCTACACTCTTGACTCAGCGCAGGAACCAAAAGCGCTCCTGGTGAAGATCAGTGGAAACGAGGATGAGTATTACTTCCTACATGCACGCCGGAAAGCAGGAGCAGACGCCGGCTTGCCCAGTGAGGGCGTCATCGTTTTCAAGATCAATCGTTTGCACGAGAGGAGCCTCGCAGGCGAGGAACTGGCTCTCCTGTACGACGCAAACCCTGACACACCTCCTGAATGCAGCAACTATAGCAGTGAGGGTCGCGAACTCTGCCAGTCACTGGATGCACCCTACAATGAGAGGGGAAAGCAGTATAGTTTCTCATTCTACGACTTGTCAGCGAACCTTGTCCTGAACGATGATGGATGCTGGGACGAGAGTACGCGAATTGGGTTTAGGGTACAACCCTCCGGAGATGATGCCTTCAAGGTCACGCTAGGAGCATCAGCTCAGGAAGCAGGAACCACGGAAGCTTGTGCGGCGCCCGCGGCTGCAAGTACAACCCAAACAACAGTCGAGACCGGTACTCCAACTTGTGTCATTGCAACTGCCGCATTTGGTTCGGTGATGGCGCCCGAAGTAGCCTACATGCGTTACGTGCGTGACAGGTTGATAGGCTCGACTCACTTGGGTAGGACGCTTGTCGACGCGTTCAATGCGTTCTACTATTCCTGGAGTCCTCCGGTCGCTCGAACAGTAGGTTCAAGCTCGTTTCTGCAAGCGGTCTTTCGCATTCTGCTGCTGCCTGTCGTATTGGCGGTTCATGCTGCAGCTCTATCGTTCGCAGCTATCTCAGGTATGACAGGAAGCGCTGATGCTGCGTCTGTTGTTGCTTTTGTGCTCGCAGCATCATTCTGCCTCATCGCCTATGTTGCGCTGCCCGTCGCACTCTCCCTGAAGTTCGTGAAGGCAATGAGGAGATCACGCCGCGAGCCCCCGACCTAGTGTGCAGAGCCAGAACATTTCGTCTACGCTTGAGACCCGTTCATACCGGTAGGTGCTTCGCCGTCTTGAGTCTTTGGGCAGTCTCACAGAGAGTCGGCTGCGCTCCTCGCTTTCTCCAGAGCCTTCGCGACACTACCCGTTAGCATGGGTAGGTCGCCTCCGAGCGTGATCAGTTTGAAACCTAATTGGAGAGTTTTCTCGATGGGACCTATCGGTGCCAAGATCCCTGGGCTAACGTCATGTGCTTTGCATGTGGAAACAATCGTTTCCAGCGCCTTCACGAACTTAGGATTATCGAATTGGCGGAAGACACCCAGTGACATTGAGAGATCGTACGGTCCGCAGAACACGGCCTCAATGCCCTCAGTGCACACAATGGCTTCTAGGTTCTGGACCGCGAGTCCTGTCTCAATCTGTGGAATAACCATGATCTCAGTATCTGCAGTGGTAGCATACTCAGGATCCCTGAGCGCGGCACGTTGTCCCCAGCTTCGTGTTCCCTTTGGCCCATATCTCGAAAACCGTACGGCTTTCTCCGCGTCTTCTCGTGAATTTACCAGCGGTACGATCACCCCACAGGCCCCAAAGTCCAAAGCCTTGTTCACGATGGCGAGATCATTCGAAGGCACTCGGACAATCGGCACAGTCTGCGAGTAGCTCATCGCCTGGATCATTGCAGCAACAGTCTGCACGTCCATGACTGTATGCTGCATGTCATAGTTGATCCAATCCAAGCCCACCGTGCCCAGAGCGTATGATACCTCAGGGTGCCCTATGGCGAGCGTCAGTCCGAACGCGGGCAGCCCCTGCCTAAGCTGAGACTTCAAACGGTTCTGCGATCTTATCCCCTTCAAACTAGCACTGCAGATGACGCCTGCAACTATCGTCTATTTATGTGAATTCGCTTTCTCTGACCTGCGATTCCGTAAGCGATGCGACTATTCGTACACCTTCTCTTCGGTCCGATCAGCCTCTTGGGCGTCCGCTTCCGTGTCTCTTGTCTGGCGTCCAACGGCGAGTAGTTCCCGGTAGTACTCATGTTGAATGATGAGGTCCATGACCTCGTTAGTGCCTGTCCAGATCATGATGAGACGTGCGTCACGTAGCAGGCGCTCAATTGGATAGACACTCGTGTATCCGATGCCGCCCATGATCTGCATCGCATGATTGATGACATGCCAGGCAGCGTCGGTCGCGAACTTTTTGGCCTCTGAGACCAGCCGCCGTTGACGGCTGGGATCGTCCCCAGCATCAACGGTGCAGGCAGCAGCGTGAACAAGCCCACGTGCAGCGTCGAGCAAAGTAATAGAGTCCGCCACTTTGAAGCTGATCGCCTCGAACTTGCGGATCTTCTCTCCAAACGCTTTGCGCCGATCTGAATACCGGGTCGCCACTTCAAGCGCAGCTCGACCCATCCCGATCGCACCT
>Ga0208321_1000781_pt1 | contig 14105 bp, 15 predicted proteins | sample June2015DPH_4_15_FD_184692 | JGI IMG/M metagenome (GOLD analysis project Ga0208321, IMG submission 184692) | Peatland microbial communities from SPRUCE experiment site at the Marcell Experimental Forest, Minnesota, USA - June2015DPH_4_150... | ecosystem: Environmental > Terrestrial > Soil >... | reverse complement strand
GTCGCAGATATTCCCCTATGACGATCTCTCGGCCGGCCAGATCGAAGAGTGGCTTTCCGACCTCGTCAACCTCCGCCGCATATTCCCTTATACAGTCAACAGCGAGCTGTATTATTTCATTCCCGGTTTCCTGAAGCACCAGAAGATACAGCACCCGTCGCCCGCGAAGAACCCCCCGCCTCCCCAGGATTCAGCCCTTCCGGGGCAGGCCCAGCCGCCGCCGTCCCCTCCAGAGGAGTCTCCGGAAAATGTTCCCCTCTTCATGAGCGCCTCAGGAGCGGCTCATGAGCAAACGGAAACTGAAAGGGAAACTGAAAGGGAAACTGAAAGGGAAACTGAAACCGAAGGGCATGGGGGGGCGTCATTCAATGACCCATTGTTCGAGCAGTTCTGGAAGGCGTACCCCAGGAAGAAATCGAAGGGCCACGCAGAGAAGGCATGGTCCCTCATAAAACCGGACAGACCGTTCCTCGCCCGCATGCTCGAAGCCATCGAGCGGGACAGGGCTTCTCCGGACTGGCGGCGGGAAGGGGGCAAGTACATACCCTACCCCGCAAGGTGGCTTTACGGAAAGAGCTGGGAGGACGAGGCGGGAAAGGGGCGGGAAGGGAAACCGGGCGGCGGGCACAGCGCCGAAGGCGCGGTCGACGGGCCGCTGCCTTCATCGATCGCTGAGAAGCGGAAGCCGGCGCGGACTTTCACCGGGCCCGAACCGCTGAGGCTCATCCTGGAAAGACACGGGCTCGACCCCGCCTCGGGGCAGTTCCCCGATGGCTAGGCGGCGTCCGGAAGACGGGCGCGCCGGCACCGCGCCGAAGGCGAGGTCGACGGCCGGCGAGCCCCGCCTCCAGGGGTGGGGCGAGATAGCCCCGGTCCTCGGGTGGACGAAAAGGACGGCCATGCGCCACAGGGAGGAGCTGCGGGTCCACAAGGCGATCTTCTATCAATGGCTGGGCAAGCCCCCGCGGAGGACCGTCTGTTCCTACCCGTCACTCCTCCACTCCTTCCTCGTGGAGAGATGATGAGGGGGGCCGGGTTAATTTTGCGCTATGCGCCTGTCTCTCGGGGCCGCGCGTCCTCACGTACAACAACTGTACGCTCCGGGCGGCGACCCCTCGATCACGGTGCCTGTCATCGAAATTTCCTCCGGCCCCGGTGGTTATTACTGAGCACTTTCATCGTCTTCTCCCCGGAATTGCGGGTTGAAGAAAAACGAGGGTTTTGGATTGGCAATATTGCAGTTGCCGGCCCAATCGAAGGGGAGTAAGATGATGATATTCGAGAATAAGAAAGGGTAGCAATAGGCTTTACTCGTTCATCGCGGAGTGATAACGTTATGCACACCGGGCCGTCAGGCTGGAAAGAGGAAGCACATTAGGACGGAGGCTGAAAATGAACAGACTAAGTATCGACTTAGAGAATTGCTACGGGATTAAAAAACTTAAGACAGTGCTGGATTTTTCCAAAAACAAGGCTTATGCCCTCTACGCGCCAAATGGTGCGATGAAGACCTCGCTCGCGCAGACCTTTAAAGACATAGCTGATGACGTCCCCTCCAAAGATCGGATATTCCCTGGTCGGGTGTGCAAAAGGCAAATCACGGACGACAAGGGAGTTAACCTGGCAAAAGAGATCGTCCTTGTCGTTCGCCCTTACGACGACGGTGATATTGGCCACACGGAGAAGACCTCGACGCTACTCGTAGATAGCAGGTTGCGGAAGGAATACGAAGACCTCCACAGAGATATCGACAAATCAAAAGAGCTGTTCCTGAAGGCCATGAAAGAGCAATCAGGATCGAGGAAAGACTTAGAGAAGGAAATCGCCTCTGCGTTTACCAGAGGCGATGATTTCCGCCTTGCACTTATTCGTGTGAGGGATGAAATGATGGCACAGAGAGATGCGCCGTTCGCGGAAATTCGCTATGATACTATTTTTGACGAGAAGGTTCTGGAAGCGCTTGGAACTAGAGATGTGAAGACAGCGATCGAAAGCTATATCAAGAAGTATAACGAGCTTTTAGCCAACTCCACATATTTCAAAAAGGGCGTATTTAATTACTACAATGCTGTAACCATCGCTAAAAGTCTTGCTGATAATGGTTTCTTCAACGCCAAACACACAGTAAATCTGAATGCGACAGAGAAGCTGGAGATCACGAGCCGGAAGCAACTTGAGGAGTTAATACAAAAGGAAAAGGATAGTATTTCAAACGATAAGGAGCTTAAAAGGAAATTTGCTGATATTGAAAAGGTGATACAAAAGAATGCGAGCGTTCGTGGTTTTGAGGCTTACCTGGCTGAGCACGAGGAACTTCTGCCCGAGTTGGTAAATATTGAGAATTTTAAGGAACAGATTTGGAAATCGTACTTCAAGGCGCGCTTTGACTTTTACCAAGATTTGGTCGACAAATACCAGAGGGCTGAGAAAAGAAAAACTGAGATCGAGGAAGAAGCTAAGAAGCAGAGCACGCAATGGGAAACAGTCATTGAGATTTTCAATAGCCGTTTTTTTGTTCCTTTCAAGCTGGAAGCAAAAAATAGGATTCCCGTCATGTTGGGTCAGGAACAGATGTTGAGCTTAGGGTTCACGTTTGAGGATGGGCCGGATCATGCCTCTGTAGAGAGAGGCGCATTGATGAAGGTTTTGAGCACGGGGGAAAGAAGGGCGTTCTATATACTTAATATCATTTTTGAGGTGGAGGCTCGAAAGAAGTTAAAGCAGGAAACTCTATTGGTTGTTGATGATATCGCTGATTCATTCGATTACAGGAACAAATATGCCATCATTCAATATCTGAAAGATATTTCCGAAGAACCACACTTCAAGCAGATTATCTTGACGCACAACTTTGATTTCTTCCGGACCATACAGAGCAGGTTCATCGATTATTCGCATTGCCTTATGGCTGTGAAGAGCAGTAACGGTATTTCGATAGAGAAAGCAAAGGGTATCCAAAATGTTTTTGCGAACGACTGGAGGTTGTGTTTCTTGACTGATCCGAAAAAGAAAATCGCCTCAATCCCCTTCGTCCGGAATCTCATTGAATACACAAAAGGCAATGAAGATCCTGAATTCATTAAGCTTACATCCCTACTACACTGGAAGAGAGACTCTGATAAGATCACTGAAAAAGAACTGGATACAATTTATAGGTCAGTATGCTGTGTACCTGGAGTAGCGCAACACAATGGCAGTGGTCTGGTAGTGGATACAATTAAACGTGAGGCGGACAGATGTCTCACGTCTGGTGATGGAATTAACTTAGAGAACAAAATTGTCCTTTCCATTGCTATACGGCTCTCTGCGGAGAAATTCATGGTGGGAAAAATCAACGACGCGGCGTTCGTTGACAGTATCACATCAAATCAAACATCTAAGTTACTTAAGAGATTCAAGGAACTCTTCCCGAAGGATGATGATACGATTAAGATCATTGAGCGGGTGGTCCTCATGACACCAGAAAACATTCATCTGAATTCGTTTATGTATGAACCCATCCTCGATATGTCCGATGAGCATTTGAGAAAGCTTTACAGAGACATTTTAACCTTAAAATGAGAAGTGCACTTGAGTCATAATTCAGAATTTGATAACTTCGACAAAGCAACGCGAAAACTCCTTTCCGTTTCCCGAGACGAGCTAAAGCAGCGGGAAGTGGAATGGAGAAGCAAAAAAGAAAAGCGGAAGTCTAGGACTTCCGCTTTGGGCCGCGCGTCCTCACGTTTGCGACCCACGCCACCCCCTGTGATTACAGCTGAAAAACCCATCCACCCGCCCGCGCGCCGTGTAAGATGCACCGGGGCCGGGGCGATTTTGGCGCTGCGCGGCAGAGCCGTCTCTGGCTGCGCCCCGCGCCGGCAAAAGATCGCTTCAGCGCGAAGCGTCGCGAAAAGCGCCCGGCCCCTAACCCGCCTCCTTGCAGACCGGCGGGCCTCCGATTATGTTTCACTGTATCCCCCAAACAGGAGGAACCTATGAAAGTCCTCGGTTTTGCCGGCAGCCTGCGCGCTGCCTCTTTCAACAGGGCGCTCCTCAGGGCGGCCCTCGAGCTGGCCCCGCCATCGATGGCCCTCGACACCTTCGACCTCGGCGGCATCCCGCCCTTCAACCAGGACCTTGAAGGGCAGCCTCCCAAAGAGGTGAGGGAGTTCAAGGCCCGCATAAGGGCTGCCGACGCCATCCTGATCGTCACGCCCGAATACAACTACTCCATGCCCGGCGTGCTGAAAAACGCCATCGACTGGGCGTCCCGCCCCTATGGGGACAACGCCTTCGACGGGAAGCCCGCCGCGATCATGGGCGCGTCCATCGGCATGCTGGGTACTGCAAGGGCCCAGTACCATCTCAGGCAGAGCATGGTCTTCCTGAACATGTACCCCCTCAACGCGCCGGAAGTGATGGTCCCCTTCGCGGAGGGCAAGTTCGACGGGAGCGGCAGGCTGGTCGACGAGCCGACCAGGAAGAAGGTGAGGGAGCTTTTGGAGGCTCTTTTGAGCGGCGGCGTCTGAGGCGTATCTTCGGCGTAGCGCTGCGCCCTGTGGGACTCCGCGTTTGCGGCCCACAGAACGCGCCTTCGGCGCCGTGCCCGCCGAGGAGCGTGCGGCCCGCCGTGTAACACGCACCGGGGCCGGGGCGATTTTTGATGCAGATTACCACCCCCGAGCCAGGTGCTTACGCTCAAGATCCGTGGTTCATCGGGGGTACCCGGCAAACCGACTTGGTTGGTTTTAGTCGGGGAGGCGCCCACCGGGGCGTACTCTAAAATAAGCGGCGGGGTACCCCGCACCCGGCCGCAGGAGGCGCGGGCCGTGCCGGGGCGGATGCGGAGCGCCGGGCCTGTATGTCCCCTTGCGTGGCCACTCGCTCAGGGGGCCGAGTCCTGCAACACCTGACGCCATTGTCACAAGACCTCACTCCATTGCCCACCGCTTCCTTCCTGGAGTCCTCAAACTGAGGACCGTCAGGAATAGTAAAGAGTACGAGTGGCATACGTGTGACTCAGGTGAGAGGACAAGTCCGGCTAACAGGCTGTCTGGAGCATAATGACAGGCGACTACGAAAAGTGCAAGGGGGTCAAATAAGGGGAAGACGGAGAGCGAGGGATTCGAACCCTCTGCCCTCAAGTGCCCGTGCGGTAATTTGGGCAAGAAGGCATAGAAAAGGCAAAGAGCAGATAAAGGGGGCCGTAATCCCCGCACAGCCCCCTACTACAGCCCGGAGTCTAACGCATGGCCGAGTCCGTTCCCGTTCGATGGGGACAACTCCACCCCCTTCCAACCCCCGATGTTCATCGCCTCTACTTCACCAGGCTTTTTGTTTCGCCTCGCAGGTCCCCATTCGTTTTATAAAGCCTTCGGTACATAGCTGCTCCTCCATAATGGCTTTTGTGTACCTGTTGATTGTCCTATTGAGTGTACAGGAAAAGGAGGAGTTCGGCCAATGCATGGTAGGATATTCTCTAACTATAGTTTGGTCGGAGAAGTTGGCTGGCACCCCATCCCACGTGCGGGATGTAGTGTCGATAACTATGACGAATGTACCGAAATCATGCTTGTTACAACCTGCTGGGTTGCAAATAGTGTCAAACCCGCAGGCGAGGGTGATCACTTCCCCTATGGATGTTGAGCTGGTTCCGATAATAAATACCGTCATAACCAACAAAATGGTCGCTGTTTTTTTCATCTCTCTTCCTCCCCTTTATGTTTTTTCTGCCGACCGGCTCTATCTACATGTCACTCTGTTGGCTGCCTGCCTGGTCGTTGTTCGCGTGTGTAGAGGTAGCAGCACTGCCACCTCTCTCCATATTCCTTGATCAGGGGTAGTGTCAGTTATTTTTGTAAATCTGCTCAATGTTCGCGAGTCCAGATAATTTGTTCACCGTCACAGCCCCCTACGCAAGTTATAGAGTCCTCGCTAATCTTGCATATAGATATGGTGGTACGGCCTGCTAGACAATACTCTGGCACTGTGTACCCTCGACCATTTATGTAATAGGTTGGGTAACCACCTGCCCATTCCCCAAGAGGTCCGCCGCATCTGCTATCTGTACAAATCTGACCAGGAATTATTTTGTTTCCCTGTATATCTCGAGTCCCAATCGCGACACGAAAATCGTGAACATAACGTGCGCCATTGAGTTTGGCAATGAATTCTCGGTCCGTGGGCGACTGCGCCTGGGCAGTGGACATCAACACAAACAACACTACAAAGGCTAACCCTGCAAGGCTTACCTTTTTCATCATTCACTCCTTTTTGAGTAATTCGGTGACGCTTCGATGCAGTATGTGAGTCTTCTTCAGAATTTAGGCGCACCGCTTATCTTTTGGCATGGTTCCGTACTAGCACAGTTTGCTCGTCCAGAAGGGTAAGTCCATGCACAGTGTGTAAGAATTCCAGTTATCCTATTTATCGTCCAACGATTCATAATATATGTATGTTCGAAGTCATCAGCTAAATCTTCGTACATATATACTTCATCATTTATCGTTACGCGATGGATAGTGTTACCATATTGTTGGTGTATTACTTCATTAACATGACCAAACGCCATATGCCTTTCCGGATCTACTTTCACGTGGATTTCTCCACAAAGCAGATTAATTTCTTCTGCCCCCGCGCTTGAGGGAATGATTAGAGATGCTGCCAGAAGCACACCAGAAATAAACGATCTAATGTTCATGTCTTCTCCTCCTCTTCATCACTCTTCTCGCATATACACTATTCCAGCACCCCACGCTCCGTTTTTGGGCCTTTCTACAAGTCTATAGGCGTCCACAATGTATTCAACGTTGCCGTCATCAAGAATTAATTTATTCCCTTCCGAGCGCTTGCTAACTATTGAAATTGTTCGAGAGAACCCTTTTGAACGACCTTCCTCAGTGACGTCAGTCAGTGTATCTCCACGAAGATACAGTACATTTACAGTTGGTATACCATCGTCATTGAACCTGTTAGCGTACCTAATCCCCCGGCTTTGACCCTTGACAAAGTCTTCCGCACTCTGCGCATACCCCATGGACGCTGCCGCAAGGATGAGCACCGATGCCAGTAACGCGGCAAGACCCGTCTTTCTCATTGTTTGTCCCCCCTGTCATTTTGTCTCCTGTTCCGTGTACCCTGAGCGCAAGACGGTCACAGCCCGCGCCCGTTCACGCCGCGGGCCAGAAGACGCTGATGAAGACTCTCGTTGACATAAGTAACTTTGAAAATACTGCTGCAAAACCCACCGCCGCACCGTTGGGATGACGGGTAATAGAGCAGCACTATCTCAACGGTATCGGAGGAACCAGGGGCTTGAAGCCCCTGCCATCGACTAACTGAGCCTCCGCTGGCAGGATACGATTGCGTCGGCGAGCCGTATTTCGACTGAATGACGGCAGAGAACTGCCCATACGCACGTTCTTCCCTGCTGCCGACACCGTCCTCATGATGAAAACGGAAGTCGCCCTGGTAAAAGGTGCCGTTAATAAACCAAAATGTCGCATGGCCGTCAGCTCCGGCGAGAGTGCCGTCATAAGAGAACACGCGGCTCCCATCATTTATGACGTAATAGTGAGTAACCTCTCCCTCCGAGCTGAACCCCTGCTGCGCCATCGCCTGATCGACCTGGGACCGCGTTGCCCCCCAGGGCACATTGGCAAAACCGTCCGGTCCTGCGGCGTATCCCGAAAAAGGGTAACTGACGACAAGAAGGCAAAATGCGGCTAAGAGCATGAAAACTTCTCGTTTCACACTACCGATGGATACCAACAACGCTGCGAGACCTGTTTTTCTCATTGGCTTGCCCTCCCTGTCGCTATAGAAGCCATCGAGTCTCCTTCCATTCTGGGCGCTCCACGACAGCCAAGTCCGTTGACGCTTAATTCGCCTTTACATATTTGGTCACTTTACCGTTCATGTCAGGAAAAAAGGTGTTGCGGATAGTCTTGATAGTTAGGATAAGACCGTCATTGCTGATCTCGTAAACCCATGCACCTTCCTCACCCGTAAAGGCAAATCTTCGCCCCGTTACCTTTATGGTCGGCCCCATCGGCTTGCAGGTTCCTGCCGGAATATAATGATTACCATTTGTTTTGAAGCATCTCTGATTACCATTTGTTTTGAAGCATCTGTAAAATGTCAAAACATCGCCTCGGACCTCCCAAAAGTCCATTATGTCCTGATTCCCGGCCGCGATCCACATACTGCCGTCCAACCGTGACAACCAGGCTTGGAACCCAGGGTCTGTTTGGGCCGCCATCGGAACAGTCGAGATGAATCCCACTACAAGTACTATTGCCAACGCGACGACTGACAACTTGTTTTTCATGTTTCATCCCCCCAAAGTTTACCGACGTGCGTCCTTCCCCTTTCGAGTATTCCCTGTCCTTTTGTCTGGTGTTTCCTGACTCCATGCTACCAAGAACGGGAAACATTAGACAAGATATTTTTTGCGCCTGTTTAAGTACAGCATCGAGAGGCTGACCTCCCCTCTCTCGCAGCATTTTGCTTCCCTTACCTTTGACATTGTTAAAGAGACGTTTGTTCCCGACCGCCTGCTTGTAGATCATTTCCTGACGAAACCGCATGATCTATTAAGATGAAAAGGAACCTCATTTTATTGCTATCGATAATACGTAATGATCGGACTTACTTATTGCCATTGCAGCAAGAACAGGCGAAGCATACCATTACCGGTTAATCAATTCCGTGAAGGCGCTCGTTGTTACATCATTTCGACTGGTAATCCAGGCTTTCGAGGCAAGGTCGTGCACACGCCAGTTGTAGGTGAAGTGGGTATTTTCGTTTTCGCGGCCGGGGCGATTTTCGATGCAGATTACCACCCCCGTGCCAGGTGCTTACCGCTCAAGATCCGTGATTCATCGGGGGTACCCGGCAAACCGACTTGGTTCGCTTTAGTATGGGGAAGGCGCCCACCGGAGCATACTCTTGCAGTATGTGAGGATGGCGCGCCGAACGCGACGACAAAGCTATGCGCGAAAAGCGCCCGGCCCTACGCGCGTCGCAGGGCCTTACCGTAAGGCAGCCCCTCCGTCTCCTCGAACCCGCACATCACGTTCATGTTCTGTACGGCCTGTCCGGAGGCGCCCTTTATTATGTTGTCGATCGCGCTGATTACGACGCAGACTTTCCCGTCCGTCACGAACCCGATGTCGCAGAAGTTGGTCCCTTCCACGTTCCTCACTTCAGGGAACGTCTTCCCGTCGCTGCTGTCCATGACGCGGATGAAAGGCTCCTTCCCGTACATCTTCTCGTATACCGGGCGCAGGTCGCCCCATTTGCACGCTTCCTTGAGCTGCACGTAATGGGTCGATAATATGCCGTATTTGAAAGAGAGTAAATGGGGGCTGAAAGTGACCTCGACTTTCTTTTTGAGCATCCCGGCAATTTCCTGCTCCATTTCCGGGATGTGCTGGTGCGTATGGCCTATTTTGTAAGGGATGACGTTTTGCTCCACCTGGACGGCCAAATTGGTCCCGCTGTACTGGTTCCCCGCGCCCGAGACCCCCGACAGGGAGTTGATGAATATAGGCTTGTCGCCGTCTATGAGACCGCCCTTCAGCAACGGCGCCAGGGCAAGGAGGGTCGCCGTAGGGTAGCAGCCCGGGTTTGCGACCAGGGCGGCCCTGCCGACTTCTTCCCTGTAAAACTCGGTCAGTCCGTAAACGCTTTTTTCCAGTAAATCGGGCCTTTGGTGCTTGAACTTGTACCACTTCTCGTAGAGGTCCCGCCTCCTCAGGCGGAAGTCCGCGCTCAAGTCGATAAACTTGACCTTCTTCTTCCGCTTCTCCGCATAGTCTACCAGCCGGGCGGTCTGCTCCCAGAATACCCCATGGTTCTTGTGCAGGAAAACCACGTCGTTCTTCTCTACGACTTTTGTTTCATCGACATATTCTTCCGTCTCCATGGGAAGCATCCCGCGCAGGAAAGGGTGTATCTCCTCTACCTGCTCCCCCCCCTTCTCGGAGACCAGCATGTTTATATTCGCGTTCCCGTGGTCCAGCAGGAGCTTTATGAGCTGACCCGCGGAAAAACTGCGAGCGCCGATTATGCATATGTTAAGGATGTCGCTCATGCCCGTGCGCTTTCCTTGTCCCGATTTTATTCTTTCGATTGACGACAGACCTCCAAATTCCGGAGTCCTTCAGATCGCTATATTGCGCAGAGAGTATAATGAAAGCTAAACTTTGTCAAGCTCTTTCGGCCGGAAACCCGGCGTTAGCGCATTTGAAAATACTCCCTTTACTATTGGCCCGAATACCGCGCCGACTATAGGCGAGGCAACCATCTTCACAGGTATTGCTCAGAATTTGACATGAGGTATAATAGTAGGAAGATGAACGATGCAGAGCGAACGATGGACGCCCTGCTTGGTATTGAAGGAAAACGGCTTACCTACCGGGACTGAAAATGTGACTAAGAAAAAAAAGGGAACAACAATCAGGAAGGAAGAACGGAAGGAAGAGGAGACGCCAGAAATCCTAAAGCGTGATTTTATGCGGTTGTGAGTGCGTTGCTGAAAACTCCGCCGAAGCCGAAGCAAAAAAAGCATACTTAGCATGAGTAAATGGGTGGCAATCCTCGGCATTCTAATAGCTATACTTCTGATACTTGCCTTTCTGTACCCCACCGCACGGTACCAAGCCGTGAGCCATAACGGGTATCTTTATCGGATAGATACTCGGACGGGTGAGGTAATCATGTTGGTTCCCGGTACAAGGGGCAAAGACATCATTATGGTCCCCGCCTCAGAAAGGTAGGGGGAGCTATTCACTCCCCCTACCCATGTCATCAAGTCCAATTACAATCGCTTGCGGCGATCCTTTGAGAGGACCTTGATAACCCAACGTGCGCCCGTAGGCTTTTTTGTTTTTCGCCTTCTCATGGTATCCTCTTCTCAAAAAAACAGTGGACAACACCTATAGAACGAGTGCACTATATGGCTGCAGGCATGGCATACATATAGCACATACGAACTATTAAGGAGATAAGTATGTTAAAGGACATTGACCACTCGCTTACCGATGCTGAACATTCAGCGGGGGTTGAAGATGCTGAATTAGCATCCTCTCCCAAGCTTCCCGGTTCGCCGCAAGCGGAACTACTGCTGCATGAATATGGGTGGCCCCAAGACGGACGGCCTCATCAAGCCGTTCGTGAGATGGCATCCGAGCGCTAAAATCGTCGGCCTTCCCGACATATAGGGCGCGCCAGTATCGCCCGTCGCTATATGCGAAGATATACAAGCCGCCCACACTATTCCAGTTTTCGTTAGAGTCGTAAATCGTAAATGACAGGGTTTGGCCATTACCCAAGGGCCAATTACACGTAGGCATAGCATCTCCTTTCAAGCCGAGTTCTCCAACTCGCTCTAAATAATGGTTGACAGACTATTCAGGAAATGAGATACTATATGTGCTTTGATTCACATAAGTATGGCATCCCACGAACGGGTGCGAGTAAATGGCCGGATACGGAACCTTGCCGGGGGACATATCCGGCCATTCTTTTATTTCTATAGCGCCGAACCCGCCAGCGTTATTCTGCTGCGGCGCTTCCTGCCCTCAACACATACATGGTTAACCTCCTGCTCCCTTCATCATGCTAGGTGCCCTTGCGCGGCCAAAGAGGGGCTGTCTTGCAACTTCTTGTATTCCTCCGACCACATATAGATTGATGGTTTGGTTCCCACCGCCTTTTCAACCTCGATTATTTCTCCTTCCCCAATAAGCTTACTCACATACGGCGAGAATGTTCCCTCTTTCATTTCTCCGAAGCCGTCTTTGTTGACGGCATCGTGGAGCTGCTTGCGGGAGAACCTACCCGTAATGCTCTTCTTGAGCGCAAGAATTCTTTCTCGTGCTACAGGAATCTTGTCTCTCTTGTCGGGCATAGGTGTTTCGAGTCTTCCCCGTTGCTGTACTTCAACCATCTTAGCCCCTGTGCTTGCCTTCTGAAAGCGGGCGGCTACCCGGGATACGACTGCCAACTCCGCCTTCATTTCTTCCCGCAACTTCTCAATCTTTGCATTATATTCTGCCTGGATGCTTGCCTTTATAGCCTCGACTTCTGATCTGTCCATGACCGGTACCTCCGTGGTCGATAGGGATGTATATAAGCTACACGATGTAGGGTGTATTGTCAAGATAAAAGACAAAAGCACAAGACACCAATTGTCACAATTACGTCAACTAGGGGCCAGAAGTACAGCAGTTATGTAGGGACTAGCAATCTAGGGGCTAGTGAGTAGAGTTTTTCATCTAGATTGATAAAGGAGTTATTCACATGACCTAAACGAAATTAAGCTTCTATGGGTTTGCAAAAGATATAATTGCCTACGAAAATATGTCTTGACAAGGTACGTTTTGGGTACTATCATTACGGTGTGTGTGAGTAAATCCTAGGCAAACCGCGACGCCCATATGGGTATCGTAAGCGCTCTGTAAGAGCGTCGGACCTAGGGATCACACACATATTCTTTTAAAACCCCTGCTTAGGGGTTTCTTTTTTTCTGTACTTACCCATCCAATCTTTGCTATGTTTTGCCGTGACTTGTGCTCTTCTCTATCTGGATGAAAGCGGTGACTTGGGGTGGAATTTTAAGGCACCTTATCGGTGCGGGGGGTCAAGCAGACATATTACCATCGCAACCCTTGTGTGTCCTCTTGAAAAGAAGCATCTACCGAGAAGATTAATCAGAAACCTTTACACATCTAATAAATGGAATCCCAAGCGAGAAAAGAAATGGTCCAATATGGGTATCACAGCGAGAAAACAGTTTGCTCGTGATGCACATAAGCTAGCCGAGAACCACCCAGACATAAAACTCTTCTCAATAACCGTTGCAAAACAGAATGTCAACGAGGCAATAAGGAAAGACGAGAATATATTGTACAATTACATGATCAAGTTGTCTTTAATTGATGAAATGGTTAAGTACGACAGGGTAATTTTAAGCCAGGATGCAAGATCGATTAAGGTCAAGAGCGGGAATAGTCTGCGTGATTATCTACGGATTAACATAGCGTGTGACCAAGATTCTGCAACCGAATTACTGATGAACCCGTGCGACAGCGCGTGCAATGAGAACATTCAGTTTGCTGATATGCTTGCCGGACTAGTCCAGAATCACTATGAAGATGCAGATAGTGAATGCTGGAACCTACTGCAAGAATACATCAGGTGTAAACGACTTTACTTTCCGCAGTAGTTTTTTTCTCACTGCGTTCGTGCGTTAATTATTAACGCGCCATCAAAGCAACCCCCATGCCACATCCCGCCCCTCCCTAACCCAAATTAGGACACTACCCGGCCGGAAACCGCAGCGCCGCGAGAGCCGCCGCCGACGGCGGAAAAGGGCGCCAAAAGGGCCGGGCCCCGCGCCTTAGAGCAGGAAGGAGCCGTCCTTGTACACCACCTCCCCGTCCGCCAGTATCTCGCCCCCCTCCCCCATGTCGGCCAGGAGGTTCCAGTGGACCGGCGATTCGTTCCTGCCCCCCGCCTCGCCGTAAGAGGCACCGAGGGCCATGTGGACCGTGCCCCCCATCTTCTCGTCGAAAAGCATGTTCCTCGTGAACCGGTTGATCCTCCCGTTCGTGCCGACGGCGGCCTCTCCGAAGCGGTCCGCCCCCGGCACCTGGAGGATCTTGCCGAGGAGGGCCTTCCCCACGCCTGCGTCCCACTTTACCACCCTGCCGCCTGCCGCCTCCAGCCGCACGTCCTCTATCGCCTGGCCCATGTAGATCGCCGGGTACGAGAAACGGATTTGCCCTTCCACGGAATCCTCGACGGGCGACGTGAACACCTCGCCGGAAGGCATGTTGCGCTTGCCGTCCGAGTTTATCCACGTCCTGCCCTCGGTCGAGAAGGAGATATCTATGTCCCTGCCCCTGAACGTGATGCGGCGCGCCCCGTTGAGCCGGTCAACGGCGGCCTGCTGGCTGTCATGGACCTCCCGCCAGCGCGAAGGGGGGTCTTTATCGTCGAGGAAGCAGGCGGAGGCGACGAAGGCCTCGTACTCCCGCCGCGACATGCCGCACTCCTGCGCCTGCGCGTCCGTGGGGAACTCGCAGAGCGTCCACCGCAGGTGCCCGGAAGCGGCC
>Ga0208321_1000780_pt1 | contig 14193 bp, 9 predicted proteins | sample June2015DPH_4_15_FD_184692 | JGI IMG/M metagenome (GOLD analysis project Ga0208321, IMG submission 184692) | Peatland microbial communities from SPRUCE experiment site at the Marcell Experimental Forest, Minnesota, USA - June2015DPH_4_150... | ecosystem: Environmental > Terrestrial > Soil >... | reverse complement strand
ATTGACGCTCCGGCAGTGCCTGCGACGCCGGCGCCGGGTAGCGGTCCACAGGCGGGAGCGACAGAAGCCGACCGGGCCGAACCAAGTATGGAGTCTGGACTTCGTGGCGGACCAGTTGGCCGACGGGCGACGGTTCCGTGCCTTGACGGTCGTCGATGTGTTCACGCGAGAGAGCCTGGCGAATCCGCTCTGGGGAGCACCACGCATCCATGGCGACCTCCTAAAGCTCGGAATGGATCTATCTCAAGCCGCCGTTGCCAAGTACATGGAGCGTCCCCGAAAACCACCCTCCCCGATGTGGCGTACGTTCCTCGACCGTCACCTGAAGCGATGGGTCTCGACGGGTTTCTTCGAGGTGCCGACGCTGAACTTTCGAATCCTCTTTGTCTTTGTGGTTTTGGCCCGTCATCGGCGCCGCGGGATTGATTTCAACGTCACCGCCCATTTCACCCCAGAATGGACGGCACAGCAGATTGCCGATGCCTTCCCTTGGGACACGGCCCCACGCTCAAATCGTATCCCGATTATTAGCACGGGTCGCGCACGCATTTGTCGTTGGCCCAAGATGCCCCTCTACCACGAGCCGTTCAACCGCCGGACCGGGTTCCGTGGTGGGGACCCCGGAAGTGGGAGGGCTCCATCACCGGTACGAACGACGAGCTGCTTAAAGAAGCATTCCCTCCAGACGATTCTGAGTCTCCTTCCCTTTGCCCTCAAACCTCGAGGCTCGACAAAAGAACCCCGTGCCGAATTCCGCCGTGGTCTGCTCGGGTGATGTAGACACCCCGCGATGACAGGAAGCTCGACTGGCAGGTTGCCGAACCGGAAGCATCAGGTCGCGCGGGCGGATCTTTCTCTTCGCGCAGGCCAGTTTTTGGTATCGACACCCCACGAAACCTGCTTGCGTGGCTTGCCTGCGTGAGCATAGCAGGGCGGGAATCCACATGCCCGCGGCGTTCGCCCGCGCGTTCATCCGCCGCCGGTGCCGCAGAGTGGGACCGGCGCCAGAGCCGGGTCCGCGCGCACCTTTGCTTTGATGGACAGCGCATACGCACAGCGGGGTCCGCGCCAAGCCTTTCTTGTCTGGAGACTCTTTGCGCCAGGGAACGCCAAAAGCGGATCCCCGGCACACGAAAGGCAGCGCCCCTCACGCAGCGATCTCCACCTGCGCTTGTGTCACCTCGATGAACGCCAGCATGTTTTCCAGCGGCACGTCGCCTTCCACCGAATGAGACGGCGAGAGAATGTAACTGCCGTCTCGCCCCATTTCAATCAGATGGCGTGTCTCGCGACGAACATCCTCGGCTGTGCCGTAAGGAAGCGTCCGCTGCGTGGAAAGCCCGCCCCAAAACGATAGCCGGCCCCGATATTTGCTGATCAGCGCGTCAATATCCATGACCTCCGGCTGAAACGGATTGAAACACCTGAGGCCGATGTCAATCAGGTCGTCGAACAACTCGTCCACGTCACCACAAGAGTGGATGAATACGTGCTTGCCCGCTTCCAATACCACGCCGTACATGCGTTCCAGTACCGGGAAGATGTGTTTCTTCCAGAGCACATAGCCCATTTGGAGACCGCGCTGCTGGCCCCAATCGTCGCCAAAGTACACGGCATCGATGTCGTACTTCAGCGCCTCGCGAACCTGGGCAATGTTGTAGTCAGCGATGGCGGCGAACAGGTCTCGGACGAAAGCCGGGTGGTCGTAGAAATCCATGAGCAGCGTCTCCATACCCCGGAGCGTCCATGCCCGCTCGTAGAGGGAAAACCCCAGACAGAACAAACGAAACCGGTCCGGATACCGTTGTGTTTTCGCGGGGATATCCTCGAAGAACCTCGGATCGAGTGGATTGGGGAATTCGTACCCGGTCAGCGTCGGCTCGGGCAGCACGCGACCCTGTACGTTGCCGATATCCTTATCCACACTGCGGTCCCACACCACGCCGAAAACATCACGGACGCACTGGTTCCCAATGTCTTCAAAAAACCCGATGTCACTGCCCAACTCGAGAATGTGATCGCCCTGCAGGCTCGTCAAATCACTGCTGCCGTAATGAGCAAAGAGCTTCTCTTTGGCCTCCTGGGTGAACCGAAATGACCATGGAACATAGGGTGGAGTCCCACCCTCCAAGACCTGCTTTACGACTTCCCGTTTGGTCATGGCACCATTCCCCTGCAGTGAGTAAATTGGAATTTCCGTTTTGATTTCCCGGGCGACCGGTAATATACATCTGAACGCCTCCGCATACTAGGCTCCCTCCCACTCTTCGGTGCCGGGTTGCTTCCAGCGGCCGGCGCGAGGCCTGTCCCTGCCAAAAATCTCGGTCAGATTGAAATCATTGATCTTACCGAAAGGCATTGCTATTGTTCCGACCCTATGTTCACTTCCCTACTTTCCGCGTTGTTCAGCATCCGAGCTTAGTTCCGAACCCAGGCAGCGCTGCAAGCGGGACTCGTTCGTACTTGGCTTCTCGCGGCCGACAACCTCTTTAAATTCAATCCGAACAGAGTTATGGGCAGGGACACCTGTAACGGCGGGGCGAAAGCCACGCCCCCCTCCGTGGTGAGAAGATCCGGCCAAACCCGCGAGAGCCCAAGCCTCGTTACCAGAAGATCCACTGCAGCAGGAGGAAGATCGCGAAGGCGATTGCTGCCCAGAAGATCGGCCGCTTCGGCAGGGGCAGGTGGCCTTCACTCGGGAGGCTGGTGCAACCGTACACGAGGCCCGTCAATTCGTTCAGGGGTTTCGGGCGCGTGAGGAGACTGACGACCACGGTGACCGTCATGGCGACGAGTCCCGACCAGAGCAGGCGATACATATTTTCTGCCATGGTCTTGGCGTGGATCGAGAGCGCAACCCACGCGAGCTTCGAGGGGTCAGCCTTCACCATCGCCCACATGCCGAGCGAGGAGAATGTCCCCACCAGCAAACCCCAAAACCCGCCGGCGGGCGTGGCCCGTTTCCAGATCATCCCGAGGAATACAGTCCCGAAAAGTGGAGTGATGAAGAAGCTAAAGACCGCCTGGGCGTAGTCCATGATGCTCGCGAATTGCATCACAAGGTACGCCGTGCCGATGCTGAAGGCCACGCCCAGGACCGTGCACCATCGGCCCATTGACACATAGTGCCTGTCCGTTGCGTTCTTGCGGAGAAGCGGCCGGTAAAAATCGTAGGTCCACACGGTCGCAAAAGCGCTCACATTTCCCGCCATGCCCGACATGAAGCCGGCGATCAGCGCCGTGATGCCGAGCCCCAGCAAGCCCGGTCCACAATAGCGGGCCAGCATCAGCGGCAAGACTTCGTTGTAGCTGTGCTGGCCGGGCCCCACGGCGCTTTCCGGCACCAACTTGAAGGGCAGCAGGCCAAGCCCGAGCAATCCGGGCAGGATCACGATAAGGGGCACGGCCATCTTGAAATAAGAGCCGATGATGGGCGCCATCCTGGCGGCGCGGATGTCCTTAGCGGCGATGACGCGCTGCACGACCAGGAAATCCGTGGTCCAATAGCCCAACGATCCCATGACCAGTCCGAAGACGATGCCCGTCCAGTGAATGCCCATAGGGTTGTCCACAAAGTGGCCCATGGTGCGCCAAAGGTGCGTGTAGTCGCTTTGCGGAAAATTATGGTGAATCCGCTCCACCAGACCCGACCAGCCGCCGGCTTCGATCATGCCGAGGATAGGAACCAGCAGCGCGCCCAGCCAGATCAGGAAAAACTGCAGGACTTCGTTGAAGATCGCCGAAAACAAACCTCCCAGGGCCACGTAAATCGCCACGGTCAGCGACGACACCCAGATGCTGAAGTGGATATTCCAGCCCAGCACCACTTTCATGACCAGCGCCATCGCGTACAGGTCGATGCCTGACATCAGGATCGTCAGGAAGATGAACGACATCGCGCCGACCAAGCGCGTGGGTTCACCGTAGCGGAGTTGCAGATAGCCGGGCACCGAATGGGTCTTGCAGATGTAATAGAAGGGCATCATGACGATGCCCAGAAAGAGCATGGCGGGAATCGCCCCGATCCAGTACCAGTGCGCGGCGAGAATTCCGTACTGATACGCGGACGCGGCCCAGCCCATCAGTTCCAGCGCGCCCAGGTTGGCAGAGATGAAACTGAGTCCGGCCACCCAAGCCGTCATCTTGCGACCCGCCAGGAAGAAGTCCTCACCCCGGGACGTGTAGCGCTTCAGGTAGAAGCCGATGCCGAGCACTACGGCGAAATAGATACCGATGATGAGAAAGTCCACCCCGTGGAGAGAGAGGATGGAATTTTGCGGCGGAGCCGCCGCGATCAGCACAGCGATTGCGGAGGAAGTGGGCATGGGGCGTCCTTAGCAAGCGGTTGTCACGCGCAATGGCACGCTGGCAGCGTGCTCATGTTAGCCGCAAGGTGACTCTGTGACAAGTCCTGTCCATGCCAAAAATCTCGATCAGATTGAAATCATTGATGTTGGTTTGCTCCCGCTGCAAAGCTTCCCGCTCCCATGTTTACCCTCTCTTTTTCCTTCCTGGGCGCTCTCCGCTTTCAAACCCGGGCGGCCTTGCGGTTGGAGATTCTTGTCCTACGCCACCCGATAAACGCGCTTCGAAGGTCGCAGCGTGGGCGGGTTCGACTCACTGGAGGTGGACACGACCTTTTTGAGACCGTCGAAGGACTATGACTTGGTGGCTCAAGGCGACGATCTCCGCCTGAAGTTGCAGGCGGCTTTGGAACCAGGAACGAAGGAAAGCAAACAGAAAAAAGATTGGGTTGCACACGGAGAGAGGAACGTCTAGCAATGGGAGTCGATAACACTAACGAATTCAATCCGAACGAGATTTTCAGTATGGGCACCCCATCTCACCAGAGCAGCTTTAATCCAAATTGCAGCTGTCGGGACGTGGTCGATGTGCTTGTAATGGCCCCCGCCGTGGCGGAGAGTCCCGTGGGATTCGCCCCAGTGGGCGGGGTGAATACGATGAGGTTCGGAGTATTGAAGTTGGCGCGATTCGGGAGGTTGAAGATCTCCGCTCGAAACTGAAGGCGCAGCCCTTCGCGAATGGAGGTCTCTTTCAGCACAGAAAAATCCCACGTCGCGAGTCCTGGGCCGGTGAACGCGTCTCTTCCGAGATTGCCGTAGAATCCGCCGTTCGACGGCGGCGCTATGAACGCGTTCGGATTGAACCACTGCTCCGGTCTGCCGAGAATCACGGGTCCGGTGAAATCAGGATTCAGGAATGCTCGCACCGGATTCCGCGTATCTCCGTTGTTCGACGGGTTATAGCTGAGTTGCGGGGTGAACGGAAATCCAGCTTGCAGCGTAACGATGCTGTTCACCGACCAGCCGCTCACCACGCCATTGGCCCAGCCTTCGAACCCGCTCGCGAAGGGTTTGCCCTTCCCGAAGGGCAATTCGTAGAGCGCGCTGATTACGCCACTGTTGCGCACGTCATAGGTGGCCAGCCCCCAATCCGCTCGCAGATTGAAAGGGTTCGAAGCCAGTCCTGGCGCATTCCCCGCGGTCGTCTGATTCAAGGAATCTCCATCGTCGAGCGCCTTCGACCAGGTGTAGACCCCCCGTATGGAAAGACCATGACTCAAACGATGGTTCACGTCCACTTGCAGAGCGTTGTAGGAGCTAACGCCGAACGAAAACCAGGTCCACGTGTTCGCCAACGCAGGGTTTGCTTTTGGCGTTCCGGCAGGAATGAAGAAGCTCCCGGCGGGCACAGGCGCTCCCGCCAAGGGCGAGCCCGCAGGGAAGCCCGTGGTAATGGTAACAGGAGGATTGGAGGCCGGGTCCACGGTTGGGTATACGGCTGGGCACGGCGATGCGGGGCAGATGGTTGGGGACGGCTCGTTTGCGTCGATACCGATAAGTTCGTGGTAGCCGTGCGAGCCCACGTAACCGATGGTCAATGCGGTATTGGGTGTAAGCTCCTGCTCAACCCGAAGCGACCAGGAGACGAGCGTGGGCGTCTTCAGGTCCGGCTGAACGCCGCCGGGCACGAGCTTCGCATTTGCAGGCACCGGGGCAGAGGGGTCGATGGGAAGGTCCGCGACCGGCAACGAAGCAATGCTGTAAGTTGGGTTGAAGGGCGCGTTCTGGTCGGCGCGGTAACCCAGCGCGTCCTGCAAATCGTTGAACATCCCGAAGCCGGCGCGAATCACGGTTCTCGTATTGAAGGGAGTCCACGCCAAGCCGATTCGCGGCTGCGGGAGAAATTCGGCATTGTTGACCGTGAAGAGTGAACGGCCAATGTGCGGTTTTGTTGCAATGACGCCATTCGGGAATGTGTAGTAGGCGGAGCGGCCATGCGCTTCGTTCCAGCCTGTCGTGAATTCATCGCGGAAGCCCAGAGACAGAGTGAACTTGGGCGTCAGCCGAATGAGGTCTTCGGCGTACCACGCTCCGAACAGCGAACGCCAGTTCATCTCAGTCGGTGCGGGATCGAACAGAAAGGACGAGGCCGTCCCCTGCAAGAACGTCTGCAGGCTGGAAAACGTTGCCTGCCCGTACTGGCTGAGCGCGATAGTTTCGTTGGATTGGAAGCGCTGAAACCAAGCTCCCAAAGTGAACTGATGCCGTCCCCGCGTCAGCGTTATTCGGTCCTCAATTGTGAATAGATTTCGGGCGATTGTGAGGTTGCTTCCATTATTGCTGCCGGCCAAGCCGATCTGGGCCTGTGGGTTTGAGGCGGCGCTCCCGCCGACAACAACCGCACCTACCGCCCGGCCAAGGAGAAAACCCGGAACCGTCGCTGCGGGAGTGCCGGGCGTGGGCTCGCCCGTGAAGAAGTAGCCAGCACGCGAGAAGCCGATCCGGGCCGTGTTGAGGAACGCCGGCGAGAAAACGTGCGTTTCCTCAAGGCTTAGCACCTGCTCGCGCAGGGTTACGATGTCCGTGCTGAATGGATCGAGAGGCGTAGCCGTCACGTCAGCGCCATCGTCGAGGGTATAAACCGCGGCGAACGAATCCCGCGGGGAGAAAATGTGGTCGAGTCGTGCGGTCCCAAAGTCTTCCCGAATCCTTTGGAACGGACTGCTGAAGACCTCGGCAATTCCGCTGAAGTCAGGGGCGCCGGACGGAGGTGTCGGCCACAGATTGAGCAGTGGTTGGACGCTCGGTACGGCGGCAGCACGGGAGGTTGCGTCCGGGACAAAGGCGGCCGAGGTTTGATGCAGCCGCTGGCGGAATCCTTCGTAGTTGGCAAACACAAAGGTCTTTTCTTTCTGTATCGGCCCCCCGACCGAGGCTCCGAACTGGTTGCGTTGAAAGGGCGGGGCGGAACCCTGGTCGAAGTAATTGGGAGCATCAAGGGCGTTGTTGCGCAGGAATTCGAGTGCGGATCCATGCCACTGATTGCTACCCGATTGGGTCACGATGATCACCTGGCCACCAGGTCGTTTGCCGTATTCCGCGCCGTAGGAGTCGCGCAAGACATTGAATTCACGCACCGCATCCACGCCAAGCAACTGCTGGCTCGTTCCTCCCGGTTGCATGTTATTCTCGGCAGCGCCCGTGTATTCGACCCCATTCAGCAAGAAGAGATTCTGCTGGGGCCGATTGCCGGAGACTGCGAAGTTGTTTCCTGTCGTCGAGTTGGATATTCCAATCCCGCCGGTCTTCTCCCAAGTAAAATTGACGATGCCGGGATTCAGCGGTAGCAGTAAATCGTAGCTCCGCCCGTTCAGGGGGAGATTCTTCACCTGCTGTTCCCCCACCAGGCCGGAGATGTCCGCCGTCGTCACACTCACCAGCGGCGCGTCCGATTTCACCTTAATTTGCTGGCTCACAGGTCCCACACGCAAAGGGACATTCACACTGGCATCTTGCCCGACCACCAGACGGATGCCGGTCTGAATTTGTTCCGCAAAGCCCTGCTTCGTCACTCGAATCTCATACTCCCCGATCGGAAGCGAGAACACCCGGTATTGGCCTGCCTCTTTCGTCGTTGTGGTGCGGGCAGCGCCGGTTTCCAGATTCTTCACCGTAACGGCAGCACCAGAAACGGTAGCGCCGGATTGATCCGTGACGGTTCCCGCGAGAGTGGCTGAGACCTGTGCGGATGATGCTGGGGCGAGAATCAGAAGAAGAACTATCAGTCGCACGACCTGGTCGCCCCCCTTGCGCGCGTGAAAACGACGCATGGGGTGAGCCTGTGTCGCGCTCGCCGAGGGGAGGGGCGCGGGCGACTCAAAACACATCGTGAAATCTCCGTTAGCGGGAAGTGGCGATTCAGCGAGAATTCTCTTGCCGGCGCAAATCTTGCCCGATCCAGACCTCCATGACGTTGCACCGCGACCGCCGCTAGGTGGAACTACGGCTTGCGGTCGTTGTTTTGCACACAAACGACACAATACGACAGTATGTCATCAATCTAAGTGATTTAATCCGGTATGTCCATCGTTGCATATATGAATTGCTCGGCTGCCAGGCGACGGCGTCGTCACCTTTCCGACTGTGCCTGCCAAAAACTCCGTCCGGATTGAAATCATTGATTCTCACTCGATGTTCCGATCTGCAGTGGTAAGTTGTTCGTGACGAAGCCCCACAAGTTGCCAGACCCGTCGTACACAAATCCAGGACCGTTTCGGTTTTGGCGAACAACAGGTTATTATTACCGGCGGGCTCAGCACCGAACCGGCCGCATCTCGCGGAAGGGCGTGCCAAACTCGGCGCCCTCGATCAGGCAGTATCGGGAGAGCAGCGTGAGACGGAAAGTGCGTAAGCGCAGCAAGCTCCCGGAGGACTAATCCCATGGCTCTTACCAAACAGGAGCATATCCGGCGCCTTCGGCAAGTCGTGGCATCGGGTCGGCCCATCATCGGCGCCGGCGCGGGCACGGGGATTTCCGCAAAGTGCGCGGAGGCGGGCGGCGCAGACCTGATCATCATCTACAATTCGGGCCGCTACCGCATGGCAGGACGGGGATCCCTGGCCGGCCTGTTGGCCTACGGCGACGCCAATGCCATTGTGGTGGAAATGGCGAGCGAGGTCCTGCCCGTCGTCAAACAGACACCGGTGCTGGCGGGGGTCAACGGCACCGACCCATTTCGCCTGATGAGCCACTTCCTCCCGGAACTCCGCGACCTGGGCTTTGCCGGGGTGCAGAACTTCCCCACCGTGGGTCTGATCGACGGAGTCTTTCGGGCCAACTTGGAAGAGACCGGGATGGGCTACGCGCTTGAGGTGCAGATGATTCACCAGGCGAATGAGATGGACTTGCTGACGTGCCCCTATGTATTCGACGAGGAGCAAGCGCGGGAAATGGCCCGAGCAGGAGCGGACATCATTGTGGCCCACGCGGGGTTGACTACCAAAGGAACCATCGGCGCCAGGACAGCCCTGACCCTCGATCAGGCTGCAACACTCGTCCAGTCCATCCGCGATGCTGCGGTGTCTGTCAACTCGGAGGTCCTGGTGATCTGCCATGGCGGGCCGCTGGCCGAGCCGGACGATGTCGCCTACGTGTTGAGCAAGACCCACGGCATCGCCGGCTTTTTTGGAGCTTCGAGCGTGGAGCGACTTCCAGCGGAACGGGCCATCACTGAACAGGTTCGGAAATTCAAATCGCTTGCGCTGAAGCGATGAGCCATCAGGCGTTTACGATAAGGAGGACTTATGGCGGACCTTCCCGGACTTCGCTTTGTGCGACCGTCCGACGTTGAGACGATGGTGTTCGACTGGGGCACCATCAAGTGGATGAGTGAGCCTCGGGTGACCAACACCAGCGGCTTTACGATGGGAGTGGTGCTTCTCGAACCCGGCAAGGGACACGAGCGGCACAATCACCCGGGTTGTGAAGAGATCCTCTACGTTGTTTCCGGGCACGGCGACCAGATGATCGACGTCGAGGGCGAGCGGTGGCAACCCATCGCGGCGGGTGACATGGTTCACATCCCCGCCGACATATTCCACGCCACCATCAATACCGGTTGGGAGCCCCTGAAGATGGTTGCCGTCTATTCACCGCCCGGCCCCGAGGCACTGCTGCGCACGTTGCCGGGCTGCAGGCTAGTTCCCCCGGGCGAGCCGCCCCGAAGATCGTAATCGCCGAATCTCCAGGCGCCGCGGCGTGCAGGGATTCAAGAAATAATGCCGAAGACAGTCGCCATTGTCGGAACGTTCGATACGAAAGGAGAGGAGTTTGCCTATCTCCGAAGCCGTATCGAGTCGACAGGACTGGCCACGCTCGTCATCGATTGTGGCGTTCTGGAGGCACCGGCATTTACACCGGACGTCTCCCGCCGGGAGGTAGCGAGCGCCGCTGGACAAAGACTTGAGGACCTCGTTGCCACGCATGACCGCGGCAGCAGCATCGCGGCCATGGCGGCAGGCGCTGCGGTGGTGGTTCGGCGGCTGTTCGAGGAGGGGAGGATTCAGGGTTTGATCTCCTTGGGAGGCTCGGCCGGGACTACCATCGGAACCGCGGCGATGCGGTCGCTACCCGCAGGTTTCCCCAAGGTGATGGTTTCCACGCTAGCGTCGGGCGACACTCGCCCGTACGTCGGCACAAAAGACATCGCCATGCTGTACCCGATTGTCGACATCGCCGGGCTCAATCGGCTGTCGCGGCGGATTCTGGGGAATGCGGCCGCGGCCATCGCGGGCATGGTGAACCAGGAGGACGCCGAAGATCAGGAGGCCAAGCCACTGATTGCGGCCACCATGTTCGGAGTGACCACTCCGTGCGTAACCATGGCGCGGCGCATTTTGGAACAAAACGGTTTCGAGGTCCTGGTTTTTCATGCCACCGGCGCAGGAGGTCAGGCAATGGAGGGCCTGATCGCCGACGGCTACGTTGCGGGGGTTCTGGACATCACCACGACCGAGCTCGCGGATGAGCTGGCCGGCGGCGTGATGAGTGCGGGACCGCATCGGCTCGAAGCCGCCGCGCGGAAGGGGATTCCCCAGGTTGTATGTCCTGGTGCAATCGACATGGTCAACTTTGGTCCCCTCGATTCGGTTCCCGAAAAATACCGGCAGCGGCGACTTTACGTTCATAACGCCAACGTGACATTGATGCGTACGACCCCTGCGGAGTGCGCGGAATTGGGCCGGATCACCGCTGAGAAGCTCAACCGGGCGCAAGGCCCGGTGGCGTTTCTCATGCCCCTTCGCGGCGTCTCGGCAATCGACTCCACGGGGCTGCCCTTCTCCTGGCCGGAAGCCGATAGCAGCTACCTCGACGCCCTCAAGGCGAACCTCGATCCGCGAATCCGGCTTGTCGAAGTCGACGCCCACATCAACGACGAGGACTTCGCCCGAGACGCCGCCAGTTGTTTGTTGGAACTGATGAAGCAACCGCAAGGGCGATCTGCTGGATGATGCTCCCCTCCGCGCCTGGCACCTACCCTCCAAAGCGATTCACACGATCGGGTCTGGCAGCGGCGCTTTTGCCCATTCAGTGTCCAGAGTCCTGAGTCAGAAGCTAGCCGAAAAAGTCTTCTCGCTGCGGCCGACCGTTCCACAGCCCCGGCAAGGGGCGCAATCCCGCGTCCGCGGGACCAGGGCGCAAGCCCTGGGGGAGAGAGCCCTCACCCGGCCCCTCCTCTGTCGGGACGGGGGTGCCTGTCCCGGTGTTTTGTATCGGGAAGGGAGGGTTCCCCTACCTATCCCGCCCTGCGGGACCAAGGGGGCCGCATCCCTCGGCCGTGGGCTCTGCCCGCATGCCCCCGTGGTGTCATTCCCGCGAAAGCGGGAATCCAGCGCCCGCCCGCTGCGGGGCGTATCTGACTGGCCGTGTACCTCACCACGTACTCTGCCACCGTGGTACAATGCGCGTAACTTGCCAGAGCGGCTCCTGCCTTCGGGAGGTGCCAATGAGATTCCCGTCGCTTGTGATCCTCTTGTCGATCGCGCTGGCGTTAACTCTTGCTCCCGCCAACTGGGCGCAGCAGAAGCCTTTCACAGGGGACCAAGTGCAAGGCCTGGTGCGGGACGGACTCGGAGACGAGTCCGGCGCAAAGCTGATCGAGCAGCGCGGGATTGATTTCGCGCCGACGGAGGGTTTTCTCCAAAACCTCAAGGCCGCGGGCGCGAGTGCGGCATTTCTTAAGGCGTTGCGCGCGGCCAAGCCGCCCGGGCCCGTGAGCGCGAAGAAGCCGCTGAACCAGGTGCAGGTTTTCGCCTTGCTGGTTGGTCAAGTACCGAGCCACCGAGTCACCATGCTGATCCAGGAACGCGGAATCGATTTTGAGCCCACGGATGACTACCTTCAGGAAGTCCGCTTGGCTGGTGGCGAGGACGAACTAATCAGTGCGCTCAAGAGCGCAAAGGTGAGGAAACCGCAGAGAATTGACCCGGCGGCGCAGGCGCGGCAGACACAAACCCGTCAGCATATGGCGCGCGGAGCACAATTCTTGCAGGCCAAACGGTACGTTGACGCTGAGACCGAGTTTCGTGCGGCCGTCCGCTTGGACCCTGGAAGCACGGAGTTACACGCCAGCCTTGGTGCGGCGCTTGGGCGAAAAGGGGATGATACCGGAGCGATCGCGGAAGAGCGCGAGGCGCTCCGCCTGAACCCTAACAATGAATTTGCGCACCGCAACCTCGGCGCGCTGCTGCTTGCGCATTTCAACGACAACGACTTGGATGGAGCAATTGCCGAAGAGCGCGAGGCCCTCCAGCTCAATCCAGATGACGGAAATGCGCACTCCCTTCTCGGAGTTGCTCTTGAGCAGAAAGGGGACCTCCAAGGCGCCCTGCAGGAATATGGCGCGGCGGTGCGCCTGAACCCCAACGATGCTCTAGCGCACGAGGGCCTCGGTAGGGCGCTCGGACACAAAGGCGACTGGGATGGAGAGATCGAGGAGTATCGCGAGGCGCTGCGCTTGAACCCCGACGACAGATTCGCACACATCAACCTCGGCGTCGTACTCGGACACAAGGGCGACTGGGATAGTGCGATCGCGGAGTATCGCGAGGTGCTGCGCTTGAACCCCAACGACGATCTCGCACACTACTCCCTCGGCACGGCGCTTGTACAGAAGGGCGACCTGGACGGGGCGATCGCGGAATACCGTGAGGCGCTGCGCTTGAATCCGAATTTTGCCGAGGCGCACAACAACCTCGGCTTCACACTGGAGCTGAAAGGCGACTATCGGAATGCTCTGGAGGAAGTCCGCGCGGCCTACATGCTTGACCCCAAGAACACGACCTATAAGCAGAACTACGAGCGACTGTTGCAGCGGTTGAATCAATGATGAGCGGGTGCGACGATCAGGGTGCGGCTGATTGTTGGCTTTTCGTAGTCCAACGAAACCGGCAGAAGCCGCGGACCTTAGGAACAGGTTCACGCACAGGGTATACCCATCGACGCCAACGGAAGTTGAGCAAGAACAAGAGCAAACGTCAGTTTAGACGTTAAAGGAGGCCTGAATGAGCAACGGTGCACCCAGGGAGACAACCTGCCAAATGTGTCATGGCACCGGGAGAGATCCTGCAATGCCGGAACGAGTTTGCCGCGATTGCAACGGTTCGGGAAAAGGTCCCGTTACGGAATATCCACCAGACACCAACCCTTACGACGTAAATGACTAGTAGCGGCTAGCGCGGAGTTATGCGCGGAACGGATTACGCTGCGGCTGTTCTAAGCGACCTCCCTTGTCGGTAGGGGGCAGGGTTATAATCGCCCCCCGATCAACGGATGCGTCCTTGACGCCAGGAGAAAAACGCTCGGGAATTGCACCGGAAAGCAAAAAGCCGCGGTCAATCGTACTCTCATTGACGGGGAGCCCTTCAAATAACAACAAACCAATGGTCAGCAAACCACTGACGTGGCTTTGACATTTATGGAGCGCGAGAAATGGCCAATAATGCCGTGTATGTTCCTGCTGCAAAAATTGCATATTGGTATTTCAGGTTAAATGGATTTCTCGGCGTGGAAAACTTTGTTCTTCATCCGGAAGGTAGGAACCAATCCCAGAAGACAGACGCTGATTTTTGTGGCGCTCGGTTCCAGTATCGCTGTGAATTGAACATGGAAGACGACGCCCCGTTTAAGGATCGTCAGAAGAGCCAAATATTTGTGATCGCGGAAATTACTCGGGATACTTGCAAGCTTAATGACGCATGACTTGACCTGCCCCCGTTTTCTGTACCAATCATAATGCGAGTTCCAGGGTAGTTTTTTGCTTTTGTTCTTCTCTCTGGGGCGGCTCGGGGGGGAGAGCCGCCCCGGCGCCTGCGAATTCTTGCGGGGTCC